>Ga0265299_10006765_pt1 | contig 10386 bp, 8 predicted proteins | sample AusTroGonzalo_MG_4_FD_193485 | JGI IMG/M metagenome (GOLD analysis project Ga0265299, IMG submission 193485) | Bovine rumen microbial communities from tropical cattle in Woodstock, Queensland, Australia - Gonzalo_02 | ecosystem: Host-associated > Mammals > Digestive system > Stomach > Rumen ...
AATATCAGAACCTGCATAAGCGTAAATAGACTGCCAATCATCGCCTACTGCAATTATCTTGGCGTCACACAGGTTGCTCAATTCCTTGGTTAAATCAAAGCGTTGGCGAGAGATATCTTGGTACTCATCAACGATGATATATTTGAAGTCCGGTACTATATGTCGTTCTTCTGCTTCACGCAATATGCGAGCTGAGTCATTTATCATGTCCTCAAAATCAATGGCATGTCGTTCTTTCAAACACTTTGTGTATTCATGGTAACATTGCTCACATATGGTCAAGAAGAGTTTTGTACGTTCATTCTTAGATGTAGCATTCCATGCAAAGAACTTCTCTGTCGTATAGCCGTTTGTTTTGAAATTCTGAATGAAAGTACATACTAAATTAACCAATCTTGAAATATACCGGTTTTCTTCGGTATTAACAATCTTCTCAAATACTTCTTTTGAGGAGCGAGGTCGCAGTTCAAATCCATGCTTAATTAGCTCTTCTCTTACATGATCCAATAAGGCTCTACCATCATTATATGCAGAGAATGTGTATATTAAGTCTGTTCCATGTTTCTTGTGCAACGTGACCTTATCATTAACTTCTCGTTTATATTTTGAAAGTTGTTCTGTATTATACCTACTATTCTTTCCATCTTGAGTTATGCCAAAGTGCTCAAGATATGCTACTTTATCCCCTTGGGTAATAGTAAAATCAGGCGTGTAAACTTTGTAGGAAGAAGCTATGCTATATGGATAAGGTTTCTCGTATGTGTATTCAATGCCATTAAGATACAGAAAGTTGGCTATCTGAACTTCCTGAGCTGAGCGTAAAGTCTCTCGAGCTATTGTCTGACATTTACCTGTTCGTTCATTAATGATCTTTTCAGAATACTCGTCTATGTTACCTCGAATAGTAGAGAAGTCAGCTTTAGATATATAATTGAAGAAGTCGTTCAAATCGTCCCCTTCGTATGGAGCATCAAAATAACTTCCAAAGAACAAAATCAGTTTATCTACTAATTCTGGGTTCTCAAGGATGTTGCCTTTCAAATAGTTGTTGATGACGTTGAACATAAATCCTTGGTCAACAATCATTCTACGCTCAGCGTCCTGACGTCGCAAAATAGCATATCCTGTTTTATGGAATGTAGTAACAGGACATGGAATACCTAATTCTTTGTTGATCTTGTCGCGAAGTTCACCAACAGCTTTATTTGTGAACGAAATAACTAAGATTTGATCAGGAGAGATTCCTTTCTTTTCTACAAGATATCTTACTTTTGCAGAGACGGTAGTCGTTTTACCAGCACCAGCGCCTGCAATGACAAGTGTATAATCTTCATCGGAAAGAACGACTCGCCTTTGCTCTTCATCTAATCTGATCTTGGGGTCAACTTGAACAAGTATATTGTCTAGGTATTCTTTCTCTTCTTTAAGATGACGTTGAATGTATTGCTCATTATGTTTAGTTACAATGGTAGATGTTTCATTCAAGCAAACGTCTTCATATTCAGAAAGGAATCTGTTGACATAACTTTTTTCTAAAGCATTCTTTTCACAATAATAATCCAAGGTTTTTGCCCTTTGAGCATTTTCAAAGAACGTATAGGTTTTGGAATAGTTATCACGCAAAGAACTATAATCAGATCGTGCAATGAATCTATCAATGCCCTGTAATGACATTAATTCCTTGCGGAATTCCATCAACTCTTTTATCTCTGGAGTTAATGCTTCAAAATCCGCGTTTGTTGATTGGAATATACTTAAAATTTTGTAGAGAAATGACATTTTATTCAGCTTTATATCTCCTTGATTCCAAGTGACTTCAAATATTGGTACGTTCCATCATAGAACTCTGGCAAACGTGTGGGGTCTTCTGGGAAGCCTTCGGGTGTAAGTCGATTATTGCCTTTGGGGATACAGATGATGATTCCTTGACGGGCACGTGTTAGCAGTACTCGATATGCATTGAGCATGTATTTCTGGTTATCTTTATTTTTTTCAGGATTCCACTTGTTCTTGCCGTTGAACTTATAGAAGCCCCATGTCCCTTCTTCATATCGCATATCAGCATCCCAAAGAACACAGGCATAATCAAGTTCCAAACCTTGCACTTGTATCTCTGTGGCTGCATCTTCCAAATAGTTTGAAGAGCGGATGTCTGTTTTATCTTCAAGGAACCAATGTACAGCATTGTCATCGTCCTGTGCAAGAATATGTACAGCCAAAGGCTTGAAACGTGCAGCCACCTTGGTCACAAGAATACCTGTCTGCTGTGTGCCACGAGCCTGTTTCCTTAGCCAAGCCCTTGCAGTATCCATATCACGAGTCAATACGATAGGATATCCCCTGCCTGCCACATCTTTATATAACTCTATTGCATCAGAACGGAATGCAAGCATTGATTGTACAAATGCAGAAAGCGTTTCTGCTCTGAAAGAGCGAAGGCTTACTGCTAGATGCAAATCCTCTGCAAAAGTCACTCTGTCGTTACCTTGAAGCAATTCGTTGACGCGACCTTCTGCATATTCCGCATCAGTTAGCTTGTCTGAAATATAGATGTCCCAGTGCTTGAACATGGAGTTCAACGCCTTAATCCACTCTGTAATGCCGGCCTCGCCTGTATTGATTTCCTGTCCACCTCCAACAAGACAAACGATGACAGCCCAATCCTCGCGTTGGTCAAGCGACCAGATCAGAAACTCGGCCTCAGACATGGGGAAGTTGAGAACTTTCAACTTATTGCCGTATGTACCACCTCGCTTGAGATAGTCTGCAATACGCTTATGAGTCCAACTGCGCTGGGCTTCATCAAATATGGCAACGTGTTCCACCTCGCCATAACCAGTGTGTTCCAGATGAATGGCTTTCTCTGGGTCAATCTCCACAATGCCATTCTCTACAGGATTCTTAATCTTAGCAAGCATGTTGTCGCGATAGCGGTGAATGATTTGAATGAACTCACTCACTTCACGCCTTGAGTCAGAGAGATTTTTCCGTTCGCCTTTAGCCGCGCATTTCTTCTGATTATCGCGTGCCAATGCTTCTGTTAACACAGCCACAAGAGGTCCGTTACCAGATAAATATACAGCTCCATTTTCCTTGTCCAATTCGCCATCCTTATATGTCTGCTTAATGGCTACATCCAAACCCACCAATGTTTTGCCAGCACCAGGAACACCTGTTACAAAACAAATGCTCTTCTTTTTTTTGGCTTTACTTTCTTCAATAACCTTTAGGATGTAATTAATGGTACGGTCAGTATAAACATCGTCTGCTTCATGACGAATAATTTCCGCGACTGAATGGTTCTCGTATAGAGCTCGTGCAGCTTCGATAATAGTGGGCGTGGGAGTATAAGGGCTAATAATCCAATTATCTATAACCCCAGCTCTTGTAGCATTAGCATGAATAAGAACACTCTTGATTAACTCCTGAAGATGTTCAGCGCCAGAAATCAGAGGGTTGTATATTTTGTCATCATAAACAGATGGCTGAAATTCCGTTGTTGATGAAACATGATTCGTTGGAATCAGAATAGGTACGATCACTTTATCGTGACTGAAACGATGGAAGTTCTTCAGGTCAAGAGCATAATCCATCACTTGCTCCACATCAGCTTGTAAAGCATCCTTTTGCCCAACCTTGAATTCAAGACAGAAGATAATGCCACGTAGCAGTAGTACTACATCTATTCGTTTACCCAAACGAGGAATCTCATACTCAAAGATGATTTGTGCATTCTCCTCTTTCCAAGGAGTTAATACCTGCTGTAAGATGCCTATCTCGCCAAGCCACGCCTCGTCAGTAGTGGTTAACGCTTTGCCATGATAGTTTATATGAAGCAACCCTAAAATAGCCTGGCGTTCCTGTTTCAAGAACTCCATGAAAGTCGCTAAATATAAACACCTGTTTGGCATATCTTGTTATAAATATAATTGTTCTACTTGATTCTATCTCTCCCTGTAGTTCATCAACTACGATAGTTAACTGATATTATCGTTTCAGTCGCAAAGTTACGAATTATAGCGAACAATTCAAAATAAATGCACAATATTTTTCTAGCTCCTTTCTTCCTCCTTCCTTGTCCCTTGCTTGCCCCTTCCTTCTCTCTTCCAACAAAAATGGGGATGCAGCGTTTGATCTCTGCATCCCCGTGTATGAATTAATTTTGACGTTCCTGTTATTCCGCAGGTGCATCCTTCAGTTGCTCCAAGGCTCGACAGAGCTGGTCGGGACACGAGGTGCTCTTCTGACCACAGCGGATGCCATTGATGCGGGCGATGACATCGTCGATCTTCTGGCCACGTACCAGTTGGCTGATGCCCTGCAGGTTGCCATGACAGCCACCCAGGAAGAAGACTTGCTGGATGACGTTGTTCTCGTCGGCAGTCACGTCGATGAGTTTCGAACAGGTGCCTTTTGTCTCGTACTGTATGTGCTTTGTTTTCATAAATCTGATTTGTTTTGTTTGATTAGATGATGGGCAGCGAGATGCCGCAGATCTTTTGATAGACATCGAGGGCATAGACATCGGTCATGCCGCTGATATAGTCGATGACGGCCATGAGGCGGGTCTCGAGGTCGGGACTGTCAATCTCGTACTGGCTACTGACGCGGCCGATGAGCTGCTGTGAATAGTAGCGCTCGGGGTGTTCGATGGCCTCGACCATGAGTTCCATGAGGGTGGCCATGATGCGATAACCGGAGAGTTCGACGTCGAGCACGGGGCGGCTGCGATAGATGCGGGCCTTGGAGACCTTGGTGCAGCTGACATAGGCGTCGTGCTGGAGGGGCGAGATGTGGTCGATGAGTGATCCTGTGAAGGTGCCTGCGAGGATCTCGGCCTCGTGATCGATGAAGGTGCGGACGCATTCGTTCTCGAGCTTGCCGATGACACAGGCACGCAGATACTGAATCTTTTCGTTGGGGTCGGTGAGTTCTTCGTCGCTGATGCGCTTCTGGATGTGATTTTGGGCGGTTTCATCGAAGAAGGAGAGCATCAATTGCACGGTTTCATCGTAGGACAGGATCTTCAGTTTGAAGGCGTCCTCGAGGTCCATAATCTCGTAGCAGATGTCGTCGGCGGCCTCGACAAGATAGACCAATGGATAGCGAGCCCAGCGTTGCTGACCCTCGGCGCCTGGTGTAATCTGGGGAATGCCCAAATGGTTGGCGATGGTGAGGTAGTTGTCCTGCTCGCTGCTGAAGAACCCAAACTTGTTCTTGGGTGCTTTGAACGAGGGGTAGGGGTACTTCACAATGGAGGCCAATGTGCTATAGGTCATGGCGAAACCGCCTGTGCGGCGACCCTTGAAACTGTGGGTGAGTAGGCGGAAGGCGTTGGCATTACCATCGAAACGGGTGATGTCTTCCCAGAACTCGGGTGAAACCTTTTCTTTTAGATAACCGCCTTTGCCCTCGGTGAAGAAGGTCTGGATGGCCTTCTCGCCACTATGACCGAAGGGTGGATTGCCCAAGTCGTGGGCCAAACAGGCGGCAGCAACAATCTGACCTATCTCGGATACCAGCGGACTGAGGGCTTCGCCATAGCGCTCGTGCAACTGCTGATAGACGTCATTGCCCAGCGACATACCTACACTGGCCACCTCGAGGGAGTGGGTGAGGCGGTTGTGGACAAAGACGCTGCCTGGTAATGGAAAGACCTGTGTCTTGTTCTGCAGACGACGGAAAGGGGCCGAGAAAATGAGGCGATCGTAGTCGCGCTTGAACTCGGTGCGGTCGTCATGGCGTTCCAGGTGGCGATGCTCCTGGCCCAGACGGCAGTTAGAGATGAGTTGATTCCATTCCATAGTGACGAAGATGTGTTATTGTTTTCTGTATTCCTTGGGACTCAATCCGACGTGCTCCTTGAAGTACTTGCCCAGGAACGATTGGTTGGGGAAGTTCAGTTCGGCGGCAATCTCCTTGATGGTCTTTGAACTCTCGCGAAGGGCAACGCGCAACTCCTGAATGACATAGAAATCAATCCATTCGTTGGGGGTGCGATGACTAACGTTCTTGACGCTCTCGCTGAGGTATTTAGGGGTGATATTGAGTTGCTCGGCATACCAACCCACACGACGCTCGCTGCGGCAGTGGTTCTCGAGAAGTCCGATGAATTCGGTGAAAATGGCGTCGGAACGCATCTGACGCTTGCCAGTGTGGGGCAGGCGGTTGCTATAGATGACATTGCTTAGGTCATAGAACATGGCCAGAAGCAGGGTGCGCACCAGGTCGCGACGATAGTGGTTGGCGGTATCCTCCATCTTTGAGCGTATCACCTTGAAATATTCCTTGAAGGTGTTCTGCTCTGTCTCCTTGAGGGCCAGCACAGGATTGTTGCGGGCATAGAGGAAGAGGGTGGAGATGTCGCTCACGCTGCGGATGGTCTCGTGATAGAAGTCGATGGAAAGGGCAATATAGAGTCCTTTGGAGTCGGGCGAGGTGCTCAACTTGTCGACCACGTGATGGTCGGACACAATGATGAAGTCGCCTGGACCGATGTTTTGTTCTTGGGTGTCGAGCTGGTAGCTCGCGCTACCTTCGGTGCATAGACCCAAAAGGATGAAGTTCATGCGGCGGGCCACCTCGAGCTGAGGCGCCAGCGATGACTGTTCGATGAGTACGATGTCGTTGTCGATATTGCTACCTGCCATGCTCTGGCGTAGCATCTGAATATTACTTTCTTTTATTACTTTTGTCATGGATATGTGATAGAATGCACTGGACAGACTTAGCCCAGCGTGATATTGTCTACCTGGACAGGCTCGTGGAGGAATATCTGAGCCGACTCCTTGAACTTGTCAGGATTTTCGGTGGTGAGATAGTGCACCTGGCCATTCTTGGCGCATTGGCGCTCCATCTCTGGATGGCGTGTGAGATAGTTAACAAGGCTATTGGCCACATACTCTCCCTGAGAAACAACTTCGACGCCCTTGGGCAGATACTTGCGGATCTTGGGCATGAGGAGGGGGTAGTGGGTGCAACCGAGGATAATGGTATCAATCTGTGGGTCGAGCGCCATAATCTGGTTGATGCGTTTTTCCACAAAGTAGTCGGCTCCTGGGGAGTCGGCTTCGTTGTATTCAACCAATGGTACCCAAAAGGGACAGGCTACACCTGATACTTCGATGTCGGGGTGGAGCTTCTGAATCTCGAGGTTGTAGCTCTCGCTCTTGATGGTTCCTTCGGTGGCTAACACGCCTACATGGCGACTGTGTGTGAGGTCGCCAATGACTTCGGCAGTGGGGCGGATGACGCCCAGCACACGGCGGGTGGCGTCCCACTGGGGAAGATCGTGCTGCTGGATGGTGCGCAGAGCCTTGGCTGAGGCTGTGTTGCATCCTAGAATGACTAAATGGCATCCCATCTCGAAGAGGCGCAGCACGGCCTGACGAGTGAATTCGTAGACAACGTCGAACGAACGGGGACCATAAGGGGCACGCGCATTATCGCCCAAGTACAGATAGTCGTACTGGGGTAACTGCTGGCGAATGCCATTGAGAATGGTCAGTCCGCCGTAGCCGCTGTCGAAAATGCCAATAGGACCTGGTGCCTGGGGTAGCGTCATTTCTTGAGTGTTGAGATGACTTCATCGCCGAGGTCAACACCAAGCAATGGCTCGATAAACGGGCAGGCGTTGGAATCGGTGTTGATGACAAGGGCCAGGTGCTTGCTGCGGGCAAGTGTGGCAATGGTCTCATTGAGACGGATGCGCAATGGTGCCATGAGGTCGCGTTCGGCCTTGGCCAGGTCGGCGATGCCCTGCTGCTTGAACTGCAGGTTGCGCTGCAACATGTCCTGAAGCTCGGTCTGGCGCTTCAAGAGAATGGTGCGAGGGAACTCTTTCTGTCCTTCGAGGAAATCCTCGTACTTACGGTTGAATTCGTTCTCGGCTCGCTGAAGCTCTTTCTCATAAGCTTCGCGCATGGTGTTCAGTTTCTGCTGGACACCTTCGTATTCGGGCATGGCAGCCAGGGCGGTCTCATAGCTTAGATAACCAAAGCGTACCTGGTGGGTTACAGAGTCCTCCCCTTGTGCCATGGTGGGCACAGCGAGGAGGACCATGATAGCGATAATGATGTGTTTGATCATATTACTTCAATCCAAGTTTTGCCTTTACCTGTGCGGTAACGTCGGTAGACAGCGTGGTGCTGATGTAAGGGATGCCTGCACCCATTTCCATGATGTAGACATAGTTGCCTTCCTGACCAACAGCCTTGATGGCGTCGAGCACCTTGGTGGTGATGGCCTGCATCTTCTCCTGCTGTGCCTTCTGCATGGCCTGCTGGTTGTCCTGGTAGGTCTGCTGAATGCGCTGATAGAGGTCGTTCAACTCCTGGTTGCGACGGGTCTTGATGTTCTCGGGCAGAGTGGCCTGCTCCTTCTCAAAAGCGTCGGCCTTCTTCTGAAGCTCGTCCTGCATAGACTTCAGGTCGGCCTCGTACTGCTCGGCCAGCTTCTGGATCTCTGTCTGGGCAGCGGTGAACTCGGGCATGCCCTGAATGATTTCCTGAGTGTTAACATGGCCGAACTTGGCCTGGGCTGATGCGGTGAGACCGCAGAGTGCGCAGAGTGCGCAAAGAATAAACTTTTTCATTTTTGTTTTTAAATTATTTGTTGTTATTTTCTTTTTGTTGTTATGTCGTTTTTTCATAGCATCGCTGTGGGGGCGTGATGCTGAGGTTTAGTTGCTCGAATAGCCTAACTTGCGGAGCACCTCGTCGCTGATGTCGACCTTGGGCGAACCGAAGATGATGCCACCATTGCTGGCACGGTCGAGCACGAGTTGATAGCCGCGGAGATCGGCCACATCCTTGACGGCATTGTAGACTTCCTCCTGGATGGGATTCATCAGAGCGGTGCGCTTCTTAAACAACTCTCCGTCGGGACCGAAGTACTTGCGCTTCAGGTCGCTGGCCTGCTTCTCTTTCTCCATGATGGCGTCCTGCTTGGCCTTCTTCTGCTCCTTGGAAAGGAACACGACTTCGTTCTGATAGTTCTTATACATGGTCTGGGCTTCGGTGGTCAGTGCATCGACCTCGGCCTGCCATTTCTTAGAGACCTGTGTGAGCTGCTCGTTGGCACGCTCGTAGGCGGGGATGTTCTTAAAGATATAGTCCATGTCGACTAGTGCGAACTTCTGAGCCTGCATCGATATTGTTGATGCAAATAGGGCAATCAGTAATAATACCTTTTTCATCGTTATTTCAATTTAAGTTTTCGTTATGTCGTTATCATGCATTCTCTCGATGATGCAGACGGCTGCTTGTTCTTAGAACTCCTGACCCAGCACGAAGTGGAACTGTCCGCCGCCACGCTGCCAACCGCCATTGTAGACCTTGTCGAAACCATAGGCCCAGTCGATACCCATCAGACCAACCATCGGCAGGTAGAGACGCACACCGAAACCGGCAGAGCGCTTCATGTCGAAGGGATTGAAATCGCGGGTCTTGGCCCAGGCATTACCGCCTTCGAGGAAGCCCAGTCCATAGATGGTGGTGTTGCCCAGCATGAAGGGATAGCGCAACTCGAGGGTGAAGCGGTCGTAGGCATAGGCATCGTAGGAGCTGTATCGGCTACCTGACCACTCGCCGCCCAATACATAGGCTGTCTGAGAGATTGAACCATTATCGTAACCACGCAGGCCGATGGTCTCCTCGGCATAGCTGGTAGAATAGCCACTCATACCATCACCACCCACATAGAAGGTCTCGAAGGGCGACTTCTTGTTTTTATTGTACGAACCCAGAATACCGAACTCGACGCGGGTCATCAGCACGAAGCACTTCTGACCACTGGTAAGAGAGGTATAGGTGCGACTCTTGAACTTCCACTTGTGATACTCCACCCACTTGTATTTCTCGGCTTGCTCGGCCTTCCATACTTCCTGGTTGTTGTCGTAGGTAGACTTGGTAGCCAGGTTGCTATAGTTCTTGTTGTCGAATGCTGACCAGGGTGGGGTGAGCGATACTGAGAGCGAGAACTCGGATCCTTGACGGGGGAACAGCGGATTGTCCGTTGATGAACGTGTCAGGGCGAGGTTCAGGTTAATGTTATTACAGTTACCGTTAGAGATGATGAAGTACTGCCAGTCTTTCAGCATGTAGCGCTGGTATGACAGGGTGGCTGAGAGCTGGAAGTAGTCGTCGGGCCAGCGCAGGCGTTTACCCCATCCGATAGAGAGACCCAAGAGTTTGATATACTTATCGTCGTCGTAGAAGCTCTCGTAGTTATTGTAATAAGTGTTGTTCAGAGAACCTTGGCCATACATGCTGTAATAGTAGTTGTTCATGTAGGCTGAGTTGTAGTAGGTGCTCGACACGTCGCTCTGCTTAGAATAGTAGACGCCGACATTAAAGGCGTTGGGTCGCTTGCCGCCAAACCAACCGG
>Ga0265299_10006769_pt1 | contig 10383 bp, 8 predicted proteins | sample AusTroGonzalo_MG_4_FD_193485 | JGI IMG/M metagenome (GOLD analysis project Ga0265299, IMG submission 193485) | Bovine rumen microbial communities from tropical cattle in Woodstock, Queensland, Australia - Gonzalo_02 | ecosystem: Host-associated > Mammals > Digestive system > Stomach > Rumen ...
GACCTTGTGCTCAGCACAGTAGGCATCAATCTCTAGAATCTGTTCTCGTGTAAGCATATCTATGATCTTTTTGCAAATGTAGCCAGGATCTCTCCCGGCTACAAGATGCAGTTTATCGGATGCTTACCCTCGGAACTGGTATCACGTACGGTGAGGGATCCCTTCAAGGTCTTTCTCTGGGATACCGGTATGCCTCGAAACTTCTGTTACGGACATCCCGGAAGCCAAAAGACTTTTGGCTACACCAAGAATGACGGCACGACTATGAGCACGCTCTTCTTCCCTTCCTTCTTCTCGACCACGGCGAAGGTAGGCCTTCGCGATATCTTCCTTTTCGTAATCCGTAATCATAGCTCGTAGGTATTGCGTTTGTTCAATCGTTGTAAGTCCCTTCGGCCGGGCACGGTTCAGGAGCCGTTCATAACGCCCTTTCAACCAGGCCGGCCTACGTGCAAAGTTAGGTAAATTCCTCAGAATAGCAAACCATTGTTCCAGCGGATTCAGGTCATTTGCGTACACATCCTTGAGCCGAGGCAACTCGCAGAGGAAGATATTCAGCCAGCGGCCATATTCTTCTCCTGTTTCCTCTTCCACCAATCGACGGTCAGATCCAGAAAGGGCTTCCCAAAGATCCCGCGAAGGATTGTTTCCTTCTCGGCCAGTGAGAGATTGCGGATTCTTTCCACTTCATTAAGAACAGCGATCAGCACCTGCTGCTGTTCATCGGTTAAAACCAGTTGTTCTTCAGTGTCCATAATAAAAACAGTTTATCCCGCTACGGTCATTCGTGGCGGGACACAATTATATTAATATTTTTTCCTTAAATCAGCCCAACGTGCGGTTTGCGTGCAACTTTTTCCAAATTTGAAAGGTTTTTTGTCTGTTTCTTTATTTTTTTGCCGCGCGTTGACATCGCACTCCTTCCGCCGCGGAATCCACCTCGGCGTTGCTGTGGTAAGCGTATCAACCAGGCCTGTGCAGCAGCGCTATTGGTCTACATAAAATAAAAGCAGCGGAGCCATACCGACTAGGGTATGGCTCCTTCTCCTTATTATAGTGCAAGGTCGTGGGTCATAGCCACTCGTGGCACTTTCTTTTGCAAAGGTATAAACATTTTTAAGAATCGCAAAACAATTTCAATCCAGATGCGACACAAATGGCATTGAATAGAGACTTGTTGTCTTGACACTCTTTAATAAGATCCCGCAACTCTTGCTGCATCTGATCGTTTCGGTTAGTTGATACCATACTTAACAGATAGGAAATGACTTTAATTGCGCCATTTAAGTTAAACCTGTCGTAAACATTAGAAAAAAGCACCGGCCCGTTCACGACAAGCCTTCTGCTTGCGGTATAGTCATAGAGAACACCTCCGTGCGCGCATCGGTTGCGAATCCGACGAACAGAATGCAGGTAACTGTCAAATGTCTTCAATGATCTAATGCCGAATTGATGGCAAATTTCAAGTCTGTCTGAGACGTTTGATATCGCTGACAATAAGTCTATGATTTCTCCCCGCGTCATAAACTCCAGCGTTTTCCAGGTAGGGGCATAGTTGCAGGAATGGTTGTGATGATGCCATTTGATGTACGGAGAGAGTTTAATCCGGCTATAAATATCTCCGAATGAACGGCAATAGCTGGGTGAAACTATCTTGTCATCCACAAACCAAGTATCTTTATTGTGATGTTTGTCCGCCATATAATTGACAATAGATGTACGCAAGTGCACCTCGATCCGGCTTATGTATTTGAGAAGGAGATGCCTTAACTCGAAGTCAAAATAGTAAAGCCGTATGACCGTATCTAAAGAGACGCCCTCCTTGAAAGTATGATCACGTCGTATCTTTGGCGGATAACTCTTTTCAAAAGGAAACAGATAAAACCCAAGGCGATAGAATCCGATATCGGACAGGATTTCCAAAGCTTTCTGCTCATCAGAAACAATCAGTCCCAACGCTTTCATATGTTCTATCTGCTTTTGGGATTGTGAGATTTTGGTCATATGTAATCGATTTGAGAAAAAAACAAATTATGACCACAATTATATTAATAATTTTTCCTTAAATCAGCCCAACGAGCGGTTAGCGTGCAACTTTTTCTAAATTTGAATGGTTTTTTGTCTGTTTCTTTATTTTTGAGCCGCGCGTTGACAGCGCGTTCGTTCCACCGCCGAGTCCAACACCAGCTGGTCGACCTTCCAGAGTTTCTGATGAATAGTCAAATAATAACAGTGGCAGTCCTTTACCGGGGCTGCCACTATTTATTATCGCATTGAGAGAGCCTTAGAAGATTTCGCCGTTCCAAAGCATCCGGAGGAAGTCCAAGACATAAATCAACTCGATGTCTTCTGTTTTTCGTGTAATGGGATCCAGGGACACGATAATCAGGCGGCAGTCTGGGTGCTCCTCTTTAAAGGCCCGTAAGCCGGCCTTGTACTTGGTCTTTACCTGTTCGGACGATTTGATTTCGATGGCTACTTTGGCATCTCCGATAACAACATCGACCTCCTTCTTATCGTATGTTCGCCAGTAAAAGATGCCTTCCTTTTTGTCATTATAACCTTTGTACGCAATGATTTCCTGCATCAGTAGATGCTCAAAAGCGTGCCCGTAATCATCCGTACCCCGTTTCAGAGAGAGTCGTCCCATCAGGTAATTGGCCAGCCCGACGTCGAAATAATAGAAGCGCGGAGCCTGAAGGATCTTCCGCTTAACTTCTTTCCTATAGGCCGGTATTTCATAGCCGATCAATGTGTCGTATAGAATTTGGAAATAGGACTGGACGGTTTTAACGGATACGCCACAATCTGACGCAATGTTTGAATAGTTCAACATTTCTCCATCAGAAATAGCGGCAACCTCCATAAAGCGCTCAAAGGCATCGAGTTCCCTGACTTCACCTTCTTCGCGTATCTCTTCATTCAGGTATACTTCTACATACCCTTTTAGACGTTTGGTCGCATCGGGCACCATATAATGGCGGGGAATCATTCCGTTCTGCACGGCACGATCCAGCTGAAAGTCTGTGACTTCCGGCCAGACCAGGGGATACAGGGTTTCAGGAATAGCACGACCGCCTAGTGTGTTCGCGCCGGATTTCTTCAGTTTTCGGGCGCTGGAGCCGCTGAGGATGAACTGCAACTCCTTGTCGACCATCAAGGAATGGACGATATCCAGTAATTCCGGAACCTTTTGAATCTCATCGATGATGACAAGCGTTCCGGCGGGTTTTTCCTGAAGCGCCTCCTTCAGCGCGTTGGGATTCCTTTTAAAGGCCTTCCGCATTTCCGGGTCAAGCAAGTCGTAGTAGATTTCCCCCTTGAATCGTTCCTTCAAAAGCGTAGACTTCCCCGTCTGACGGGCACCGAACAGAAACATCCCCTCATCCAGCTTGTTCTCAATATCAAATAACCTCTTATACATAAGATATTAATATTTAGCAATTGCACTCCAAAATTTTTTATGAATTTGTGAAGTACGGTCGCAAATTTAATAAAGATTATCTGATTATCAAAACCCATTGACCTTCCTCGGGAAAGGAAACGCGTTATTGCGGTAGGTGGATGGAAAGCACCATAGAACGCGATGTCAACGCGCGGCCAAAAAATAAAGAAACAGACAAAAAACCATTCAAATTTGGAAAAATCTGCATTCTAACCGAGCATTGTTCATTTTTGTGGAAAAAATATTAATATAATTGTGGTCATAATTATTGTTTAACTTTTAAACGATGCCTTATGACAAAAATCTCACAATCCCAAAAGCGACAGTACATCGCCGAAGGCAACAAGAACCGGGACTTCAAGAAACTGTCCCAAGCCAAGAAAGAAGAGGTCGTCGAATCCATTATGCAGACCGATTTTCTCGATCTGCGTTGTGATTGGGCGGCGAAAAAGGTCCTATCTGACCCGGAGATTCTCAAACTCCTGCTCAATGACTTCCTCCCTGAAAAGGTCGAATCCGTAACCTCCATCAACACGGAGCCCAAGCGGCTCAACCGGAAGGAAAAGAATGTCCTGATGGATATCGTCGCGAGGACCGTGGACGGCCGTGAAATCGTCATCGAGATGCAACGCTTCGAAAAGGAGAACTTCCGCGCGAGGATGTTCTATTATGGCGCTGCGATGGTTCGCAGCCAGCTCCCTTCAGGAGTGGACTACACGCTCTTGAAGCCGGTCTACGTTATCTGTTTTATGGATTTCATCCTGAAGCATCTGACAGATCAACTGGTCTATAAATACCAGATGATGGAGCAAAGCAGCCACGAGGTGTACGGCAACTGGCTATCGATTTTCCTCTGCGAACTGCCTCGTTTGCAGAAAAACAAGATGGCGGAGATGGATTACGTCGAGAGCTGGTTGCATATTCTCAAGGAAAGTAGTACATTTGTCGGCAGGCCGGAAGGGATGGACGCCCGTTTCAATGCAGTCATTGAGGCCGCGGAGATGGGGAAACTTCCGGAAAGTGAGAAACTCAATTACTTTATGGCTATGATTCAGGACAAGGAACGCTTGGAATACGGCGAAGATCGCTTTAATGCCGGAATGAAAAAGGGTCGTGAAGAAGGACGTGAAGAAGGCCTTACGGCAGGCAAGCGTGAAATGGCGTTGACGATGCTTTCTGATGGGGTCCCGGTACAGCAGATATCCAAATGGACAGGTTTATCGGAGAAGGAGATTGAGGCGTTAAAGGGATAATAGTAAGCATTACCGTACGTGATACCGGTTCCGAGGGGGGCATCGCGAGCAAAAACCCCCGAAAAGCGAACGCGATGCAGGTGCTTTTTCCTGCATCGCGTTTATTTATAAGTCAGAACTTAATATCAGAAGTTCTGGAAAGTTGACCAACTGGTGTTCGACTCGGCGGACTGCTCGATGCCGGAACTGTTGTCTCCCGGTAGATTAGGGAACAGGTCAAAGCCTGTCCAGGTCTCGATCTGGTTGACGCTGACGGTATAGTCAGTGTAAGACTCATCCTTCAGGTCGCCGTGAGGGAGCCAGAAGCCGATGGCCGAGGCGGCCGTTACGGTCGAACCGCTCCACGTGACCTTCAGCAGGGCCTTCCAGTAGTAGTTCGGCACCGGGAGAACCGTATGGTCGTTGTTGACATCGGTAATGGTCCTAATCGGCTCGCTGCCGTCGTTCTTCTTCCGGAAGGCGGCGCCCGTTACCACATACACCGTATCTGCGCTTGAACAGAGGCTACGAACTGCACCCTCCAGGTTGCTCCAGATCCCACCGTTGAATCCATTCTGGATCTGCGGGGTGATGTTGGTGTAGTAGTACGTCTGCTCCTGCATCGCCGCGACTCTGTTGCGGTCGGCATTCGGAATCTGGTGGCCTCGGGCCCAGCTGTTACTGGGGTAGTTCTCCGTGGAAAGCGATACGCCATAGGTGTTCTTCGCCTTGGCCTGCTTGGCTTCGGGAACATCGGGGTCGTAGCCCCAGGATTCCGTTCGACCGGTGGTCAGATGGTCGCTGCAGAGCGGGTACGCGACCCAATAGGAGGCATACATCGCAGGGTCGTACAGCATCGTGTAGTTCCGCTGCGTCTTGCCGCCCATCGTCGCCGAGTGAGTGACCTTGTATAGATCACTCAGACTCGACGTCGTGGTCCCCGCCATCCCGGCGGTGGTGTAGGATGGCATCTCCAGCCATCCTAACACCTCTTCTTCCGTGGGCTCTTCACCCCCGGCGCCGCCGCCGGATGTCCCTCATTCAGCTACCGTTATCTGGAAGGTATCCACTCGACCATTACTCTTCGTTCCTGCTGTCATAACGAGCGTGATGGTCTCTTCCTCTCCTGATAATGTAAACGTTCCAGAATTACTCGCAGAATTAGCGCTAGTAACAGCAGCTGATGAACTCTCCGCAATACTTACCTTTACAACTGATCCATTTGACGCCCAGGTAACTGTTACTTTTGTTGCACCATAAGTCTTTATACCAGATATCTTCGCCCATTCTCCACTACCTCCGTTCTTTCCGCCGACCAGCAAATTCGCCGGGCCACAATTACCCTGTGTGTCATTCATAATCTTAGTATTGTCGGACTTGCAGGTGTATGATAAAGTACTGGCGGATTTGTAAGAACTGGATCCTGTTCCAGTATAGGAACTGAAAGGATTAACAGCACTAGAGCCAAACGTCTCCGCGAAAAGCACGGTCCCAACTGCCGGGGTATTTGAGCCTGACAACTGGCTAACTGTAATCGTTCTGAACGCCTCATCGCCATACTTAATCTTAAAGGATCCATCACGTGCTCCGCCGGTGTTGCCGCTCACGGTAATTCTGATGCTACCATCAGAAGCGCCCTTGGACACGCTCGTCACAACCGTTCCATCAGGCTCAGCTACTGCTACGTTGGCACTGGTGGCATTATTTAATAACGTGTAGGCGCCATTGATGGTGTAGGTGCCAGCAGTGGCTGATACATTAGTAATAGGATTCGTAACGCTGATGGTAGGCACTGCAACAAATGTGGCAGTCACCGTCACGGCCGTAGCCGGCATCTCAAACGTCTTCGTGGAGAGGATGTTATGATCCGAACCGTCATTGTACTTCAGTGCGCTGAGCATATAGCCGTCATCCGGATTATCGGTTACCGTCACCGTCTCGCCTGCGAACACCGGAGATGCCGGGCTGATGGAGATGGAGCCGTTGGCCGGATCTGTTCCATACGCGATGTTAACGGCGCTCTTTATGCCGAAGGTCACAGTGACAGTTGCGTTGCTGGAAGGCATCGAGAAGCGATAGTGGGTATCATCCACCTTGGTGACGCTTACCGCAGCACTGTTCCCATCCACGACTGAAACTGTACGCACGGAATAACCGGTTAAAGGTGTTGCGGTGATGTTCACCGTAGTTCCAGCTGTCGTTGTTCCGGACGGGTCAGTGGTTACCGTACCGTTGGACGGCGTGTTGACCGTGATCGTGCGAGGGGTGTTGTCTGTATACTTATAGAACTTGACAACCTGAGGATTGTTATTGGTATTCCCGTAGCATCTCCAATCGTTATTACTAAGATAGACGGAAATATATCTACTTGTTGCCGAATTCAGTAAATACCCGTCATTCGTAAGAGTAAATAGCTTGTTTGCATTCGTTCCGACACGCACGCCATTATTGGTATCAGTACAGTATAGCCAGGTAGTGGTACTTCCATTAGGATAGAAAACATATCCATCATCATTGTTGCCGGAAACATTCCACTTGATCTTATCAGCAATGACACCATCGTTGCCTTCGGATCCCGTCAGTTTTGTACCGGAAACAGTAACACTTACGGTAGAAGGGGCGCTTGACGCACCATTATCGTGCGGTAAGGCATAACCAGAACTACCTACAATGACAAACACATCGCTGGCTCCAATGCTGGACAGCGCCGTTTCTTTCCAACCAGCCGAGACAGCGTCAGTACTCTGCGTGCAAGAACCCGGGGTGACGGACTCGAGATAGTGGCCGTCGTTCGTACCGAGCGCCTTTACCTTAATCGTGTAGGGAGTATTGGCGGTTAGGCCGCTCCAGGTGTAGGTTCGGTCCGTCTGGGCCGTTTCCCAGTTGCTTCCGCCATCGAGGCTGACGGCATATTCCGTCGTACCGTCGACACCGTTCGTAACCGTATCCCAGGCGAAGGTCAGGAAATCCTCGCCGTGGGCAGAGCAGGTGACGGTCGGATTACCCAGCTGGACAGGCGTCTCGATGTCATATGCAGCTTCTGCAACGTCGCTATTCACACAATTCGCCTTCACGGCAAAAGCCTTGATGGGCGTATCGGTAGCGACGTTGATGGCCGCGGAATAGACATCGGATTCTGTCGTAGGCGTGGTGCCATCCGTCGTGTAGTAGATGGTCGCGCCGTCTGCTGCGGAGATGGTCACGTTCTGCGCGCTGTAGTAAGTGCCAGCAGCCGGGCTGAAGGTCGGAGCCGCGAGCTTTGGATGGTGCAAGGTAAGATAGTTGCCAGAGTTGATTTCCGGCGTAGTGTTGTACATATACAGTTTTCCATACACGACAACTCTGTCTCCAACGGATAGATCTGACAGGCTGCTAAAGACAACATTCCCAATATTCTTTCCCTTGTAGACTTTCAGCTCATTCGACTTTGCGCCATCAACAGAAATGCTGTAGGTGATAGTGTTATCACTTTCCAGTTTGGTTATTGTGGAAATGATGCCCTCAGTATATGTGGAATTCTCGTCCTGCCAGCCAGTTGCTTTGCCCTCTAATTCAGCTAAAGCCTCTGTAACCGTGTAAGGGTTAGTCTCTGTTCCCTTGGCCTCTTCCGGAGTAAAGGAAACACTGGCGTAACCCATAGGGGCAACATAGCTTTCGTCCGTAGTATCATCGACCTTGACATACAGATAATAGGTTTGATCGTTAGTCAAGCCGGTGAGTTCCAGCGTGCAAACGTCTCCTGAGATGTCAATATCCCCAGAGACATCGCCGTCGGTGGCAGGGGTTTCCGTCTCTGCAGTATGCAGATACGCCACATAGCTCTCCGCGTGTGCGTCTTTAGTCCAGGTAATCGTAGCAACCTGATCGCCAGCCACAGGCGTAAGAGTGGGATTCGGAACAAGGCAGGATGTCTGCGTGACAGCAATATCCTTGGAGGCGGCGCCAGAAGCCTTCAGCGTAACGGTTGCGGTATAGTCCGCCGCGGTCGCATTCGCAGCCTTGGCCGTAACAACGAGTTCGTCGTTCTCGACGACTGCGCTGTCAATCCATTTATTCTCGTCCGGATAGGTGATCGCGCAGGAAATTCCAAGCCCATCGACAGGATTACTCAACTCCACGCCGGTGCTCGCCTCGAGGCTACCGACTGCAATGGTCAGTTCATCATCGTCAGGGGAGATCTCAGGAGCGGTGAAGGACGTGCCGGGGATGACGATCTTGATATCATCAATGCGGGCATTGTTGGACTGAGAATTGGTAAACGTAACATCAAAATATGAGACAGCCCCGTTAGTATTACCAATCGATGCTGTACGCGCATTCCCACTAGTTGAGACTGCCCCTAGGCTAATCCCATCTGTGGAGGTGGATAGCGTCAGATTTCGATTAGTCATATAGGTTAAGGTCATAGATGAGGCGCCATTAGTCGGGATGTTAGAAACAGTAAAGGTGCCACCGCTTTTTGTAATAAGTAATTCCGGTCCCTCAACTCCGCCAGAGGCTAATTGTGTAGTATAGACCTTTGTGGAGCTTTCACCATAAGCATAATTAACAGATCCTTTTGACGAAGGCTGAGCATCAGCGCTATATCCAGAGAAATCTTCAACCCACAGATCAGTCGCCTTCGCACAGTTCAGCGCCGGGGCAACCACAAGCTTGTTGCGCTCAATAGCAACCGCCTTGGTAGAAGTGACGGAGAAAAGCTCGCTGTCGTTAGCGGCAAGAATAGCGATGGTGAAACCACCGGTAAGGGTTACCTCGGGGAGAGGAATATAGAACACCTTGCTCAGAGAATAATCCTCTGAGAAATCAATCGTAATGGTCTTTTCATCAGCATCGTCGGTATTCCCACCCTCGATCTTCGGCGTTCCTTCGGAAGAATCAAACAAGAACTCACCGCAAATCTGCTTGCTCGCGGCCGTGAAAGTGAGCTTGGTCGCACCCGAAGGGATATTGTAGCAGATCAGCTTTAATGCGCCACCGATGGCTTGGAACGTCGCCTGAGGCTTATCCTCGACTACCGTGATAGGGGCAAACAGCGGCATACACGAAGCATCCGAGTTCCAGGTCTGATTGGCGTTGAGAATGAAACTGACAACTTCCGAGGCGCGGGAATGGTTCTCATCCGCCGGATACAGCGCGATACCGCCGTCAAGATGGTCGGAAGTGGGAATATGACCGGAGAAATCGGAAGAAACCCCGGCTTCTTCAGCAGTGAATTCGCGATTGTTTCCTTCGCTGGTAAGAATCGTGATCAGGTCATCGTCCTGCCATTTGAAGGCGCCCACGTTATCGGTAGACACTTTCGTGGCGTCGAATACGCTCGCGCTCAGGGAAACGTTTTTCTCACCCGTGACGACATCGTCCTGGATGGTCTCAATATCTTTTGAGCAACTGATGGCTGAAAGGATTACAACAGCCGCAAATGCATTGAATAACTTTTTCATCTTTGTCATCTTTTACTGTTGTACATTACCATCCCCAATCCGTATCACCAGAATGGTCATCGATCTCTGCGGGGTCAACAAAACGGCCTCCCTGGTTGCTGACAACCTGGCTCATTACATTCTGCTCGAATCGTATCACGAGCAGTTCTGAAATCGGTTGAGAATAAATCTCCTTTTTCTTAATCATAATATATAGGTATTAATTGTTATTTCCCTTTCTGCTAACACTTCTGGAGCGCCTTTATCTCGCCCCATATGGGCG
>Ga0265299_10006777_pt1 | contig 10370 bp, 9 predicted proteins | sample AusTroGonzalo_MG_4_FD_193485 | JGI IMG/M metagenome (GOLD analysis project Ga0265299, IMG submission 193485) | Bovine rumen microbial communities from tropical cattle in Woodstock, Queensland, Australia - Gonzalo_02 | ecosystem: Host-associated > Mammals > Digestive system > Stomach > Rumen ...
CCCAGCACCTTGTACTGGATGCCCGGTTATGAGGGTATTGGAGGCAGCGGCTTCTTGGCACGTGCCGGTGGCCGTTACAATGCCGCGCTTGACCGCTATGAGGATCTGATGACGGCCTTCCACTTCTGGAACTCCGAAGCTCCGACCGGAACCACCTCCGTCCTCTCCTCCTGCATCGCATACCACTGCGGCACGGTGCTGACCAACACGCCGAACTTCAAGAGCGACCGCAAGAGCATCAGATGTCTGCGCAAGAACGCACACTGATAGAGGTCGATTATAGAATGTGAATAAGGGCGTCCCGAAACGGGGCGCCCTTTTTTTGTTAAAATCTTGTAATTGTAAAATGTATAAATATCTGTAAATCAATTTATTAACAACGATCTTGTATGTGTAATGTCTCTTTTGCCAAAAAAAATACAGTAATATTCAAAATTTATATATAATTGCATGTTTTTGCTATTGATATTTTATTTTGTGTAAAAAAATGTTATTCAGCATGTTGCGTCTATTCGACAGGGTTTGTGGATTCGTTGAGATTCGCCGTTTTATTCCATTCAGGCGTGAGTTATTATTTTATATCTCAGAATCTCATCATCGTGAAAGACGTCCTATTTCCCAAAGATTGTCGGCTTTTTCTATGATTTTTTTCTGCATGGTGATTGTCATGTTCTCCACTGCACAACCTATGACGGTAAGGGCTATCGTCTCCGCTGGTGGTATGTCCAACAACTCCTATGCGGCAGTGGGACAACCTTTCTTTGAACAAATAGGAAATGGCAACTACGAAGTGGCCTATGGCGTTTCGCAGGCGCAGTTGGATATAGCGGAGGTTACGGACGAGACCTGCGAGAATGTGGCATACTCGAACAACGGGTTTGATATTCCGACTTCTGAACTCGTTGTCGGCACTACCAATTACGAGCGTTACGATAACAATGTACCCGTTTTTGGTTATGACCGAATTACCAAACTCGCTCTCTCTGTATGGCCTGTTTATGCCACAGAGGGAAGTGCGTCATACCACGGTGCGTTGCCTGTCATTCCCGGTAGCAAGTTGCAAGATGGTGTTGACTATCAGGTGCACGAGGGAATCAACATCATCAACTTCAGCAGTGAACATGGGTGCGACAGCGTGGTCACCCTCCATGTCAACGGCTGTCCACTCACAGTGAAAGATGCCGATAGCAACCTTTACAACACTATGTTGTTGGATAAATATTGTTGGACGAAAAGCAACCTGCATACGACACACTATTTCGGAGATGCGCACGAGACGGTGCCTGTAGCGTTCGTCTACAACTCAAATTATTTACCGGCGGAGTCGATGGAAACCCTTTTCGGTCGTCTTTACACTTGGTATTCGGCGGTGAACGTGCCGGAGGGTAGTAACACACAGCCTGCTTTAGACGCGGACGGGTTCGTGCGCGGCATTTGTCCGGCAGGATGGCATATCCCTACGGAACGAGAAGTGGAATCCTTGGAAAGCTATACGGGTGAAGAGTTGCGTACTCCGGATCACTGGATTGTTGGTTTGGGCATCAATTCGTCAGAGTTCACGATGTATCCCGCTGGTATATACAATCATTTGCTCGATCGTTTTGAGGGATTGCTCACGATGACTCGTTTTTGGTATGTCACCTTTACGGGGAAGCCTGTCGCGATATGCGTTGACTACTATTGTTCTACTGTTGTTCCGGTGACGATTTTCCCCTATGACGCGTATAGCGTGCGTTGTGTGAGAAACTATCAACAATAAGATTAATGATGAATACAATTAGAAATATATGAAAAAACGTTTATTTTTTTTAGTATTTATTATGATTTGGGCGGTCGTGGGACTGGCTCAAAATAATAAGATTAGTTACCAGGCGGTGGTGCGAAACAGCCAGAACCAACTGGTATATGACCAAAACCTCACGGTGACTGTGAGTCTCGCCAATAGCGACGGCGGCACGGTGGTCTATGCCGAGACACATGCCGTGACTAGCAACGCCAACGGACTCATCTCCCTGCTCATCGGTGACGGTACGCCTGTGACTGGCAGCAATTGGGATGCCATTCAGTGGAATTCAGCCTGGGTGACAGCCGAGATTTCGCAAGGTGGAACGGTGTTGGCCACGCACAACCTGCCGTTAAGTGCGGTACCCTATGCGCTTTATGCCGATCAGGTGAATCCGGTGGCCTTGGCTAACTACCTGACAACCAATCATTACCTGACCGATGAAGTGCAGGTGCTGAGTATCAGTCACGATACGGTTTTCCTTACCGGCGGCAGTTTTGTGAAGTTGCCCGCTGGCTTCAGTGGTGACTACAACGACCTGACAAACCTTCCTGACCTCACGCAATACGCGACGAATGCGCATTTGAATGACACGATAAACGCCTACTATGACACGACCCACATGAAAACCGCCATCCATGACACGGCGGACGTGTTGCGCAGCATGATGAACGCGGCTGCTAACGACGCGAAAATCACACTTCAGAAGAATGGGATAAATCTGGACTTCTTTACGGTGAACCAAGCAACCGACCAGTCGATAAACATCCCGATTCCGACCACGGTGGCGGAACTCACGGATGCTTCGGACTACGTCACGCAAACGCAGCTGAACAGTACATTGGAGCACTATACGACCACTAATCAAATTGACACGTTGTTGGGTGATTATGCAACGAAGGACACTTTGAAAAACTACCTGACTATTGGTGGTTTGTGCGATAGTCTTGCCGAATGCGTCTTAATCAAAACCATTTTAGACAGATTAGACAAATTAGAACATTTAAACGACTCATTAGCCAACGAACTTGATAAGCTGAAACCCGCCCTTACCCTGACTGCTTCGCATGACACGGTGACCGTTTGCGAGGGTTCCACCAAACCCGTGACCTACACGGCCACGTTCCACAATTGCAGTAGCAGCGATTACGTGATTTCCTGGAAGGTGAACGGCGTGGACTCCTCCAATGTGACAGGTACGACGCTTACCTTCAATGCGGAAACCGCAGGTAATTATAAGGTGGCCTGCATTGCTACCCGTTCGGGCAATGTCACCGTGACGGACACGGTGACCACCACAGTAATTGTGGATACCGATATACCCTCATTCACTGCGACTGTCAGCAACTTGACGGTGGATTTGTCAAATGTTTTGAATACGGTGACTATCCAGTGGGATACAGACAGTCTGCCGGTAGCCTTTAGCGGCACTTCAGCTACCCACGTCTATTCCGTTGCCACCACGGTAACGATTACAGCAACGAATGCTGGCGGATGTACCTATACTGAGGAAGTTATCCTCCAACCGATAGCACCCGAGGTGACCACCGACAGTATCCCCACGGGCACGATAGCAGGCACTACGGCCATCGCATACGGTACGGTGACTTCCGACGGAGGCATGGCCAATACGAGGCGTGGCATGGTGTTTTCCACCTCCAACTCGAATCTGAAACTCGGTGCTGCCGGTGTGGATTCCGTGATGAATGGAACGGGCATAGGCAGTTTCGCTTGCAATCTAAAACGGTTAACTCCCTGTACCCAGTATTACGTGCGCGCTTTCGCCATCAACGAGGTGGACACGGTTTATGGTGCGGAGTTGAATTTCACCACTCCGACGTTCACCTGCGGCAGCACGCTCACCGACATTGATGGCAACGATTACGAAACTTTGTTGCTCGGCAGCCAGTGTTGGATGAAACAAAACCTGCGTGTCTCCCATTATGCCAACGGTGATACAATTCTGTTAAGTACCTCTACGGTTGGTACTACTTCACCATACCGTTATGAACCGGATTCCAATCTTACCACCTACGGTTATTTATACAACTGGTATGCGGCAATGGGCGGCAGTTCTTCCTCCGCATCCAATCCGAGTAACGTACAAGGTGTATGTCCCAATGGATGGCACCTGCCGAGCGATGCCGAATGGACTCAACTTACCAACTTCGTTGCTTCATACAACAATGGTGTTTATGTGTGCGGTAACGATCCTGCAAACATTGGAAAATCTATGGTTTCTCAGCAAGGATGGCCTGTAATCCCAGGGGAAGGGTGCAATATAGGTAACACTATCGCTACCAACAATAGCACTCAGTTTTCGATTCCTTCATCCGGTACATGGGATTGTGGAGGAGGTATCGGAACCAGCGGAATAGGATATACAAATAACGGTCACGCCATTTTCCTCTCGGCCACGGAAAACGATGATCCTACTTACACTGTCTATTGTAGAGAGTTCTATTACATGGAATCTATTGCGGAGAAAACTGCTCCTCACAAAACGTTTGGCCGGTCGGTGCGCTGCGTCCTTGACTGTGCAACGGGGCATACTTATCTGCCCACTGTTTCTGCCGTGAAGATTACCAACACGGGGGGTACGCTCAGCATGGCGGCTAACGTGGATGCCGATGGCGGTGCGGAAGTAACCGCTCGTGGTGTTTGCTGGAGTACCTCACCGCACCCCACTACAAGTTCCGGCCACACTGCAAGCGGATCAGGTATTGGGGCGTTCTCCGTTACCCCAACCCTTGCACCTGGCGCCACCTACTATGTACGGGCTTACGCCATTAATAGTGTCGGCACGACTTATGGTGCCGAAATAACCTTTGTCATGCCGAATCGTCCTACGGTGACAACCGCTGCCGCAACCGATATAACAGCCAGTACGGCTACCACCGGCGGCAATGTGACCGCTGACGGTGGTGCCACCGTAACGGATCGCGGTGTGTGCTGGAGCACCTCGCCAAATCCCACCATTGCAGACAGCTACACCTCCGACGGCACTGGTACAGGTGTATTCTCCAGTAGTCTTGATAATCTCACTGGCGGCACCACCTATCATGTACGTGCCTACGCCACCAACAATGTGGGTACGGCCTACGGCGAAGATGTGAGTTTCACTACACTGAACAGATCGCTGAACATTACGAGTGACAAACCTGCCACCTTCAAGATGTGCGGCGCAAGCAGCCAGACGGTGACCTACACCGCAACACCTTCCTACGGTGATGCTGGCGATTACACATATAGTTGGAGTTGCAGTGGCGGAACCATCTCTGGTACTCCAACTTCCAATACCGCTACCATCACATACACCAGTGCTGCAACCTACACGGTCTCTTGCACCGCCACACATAATACTGAGAGTTTTGATGTTAGCAAAACGGCTTCAACTACGATACAAAGTGGAGGCTACGCGATATATTTGGGAATGTGTAGTGAAGGTCTTACGATTAATTCTAACGAAGAAATCAATAAAAAGAATTATAGATTTTCATATGTCGGTTCCATTTCTTGGGGAGATGGCACCAGTTCAACGATTTCCAATGAACAATTCTCTCATACTTACGCTACACCTGGAATCTATAATGTGACGGTTACCTCTGGTTCTTCTTACGGTAATTGCGAAGTTACCCAGACTTTCGCGATGGGTGATATCGTTACACATCCATGTAATGTGGCGAATCCGCACACAAACACCTCCACATACACCTCTTCTACTGGTGGTTTGGAGACCACCAATTCTGAAGGCAAGGTTACCACGGTAGCCGACATCGACGGCCACACCTACAATGTGGTGGGGATTGGCTCCCAATGTTGGATGGCTGAAAACCTCCGTACCACAGTAAAACCGGATGGCACAGCAATAGCACAAGGATCATCCTCTACATCTTCGGATGCAAGTACTGCGTACTGGTACGAACCTGCTGGAGGCGTTAGTGCAGACCAGTACGGATATTTATACAATTGGACGGCTGTAATGAACGGCGAGAGTGCATCTAGCACAAACCCGTCAAATGTTCGTGGTATTTGTCCGTTGGGCTGGCATGTGCCGAGCTCTGCCGAGTGGGATGCGATGTTATCCGAAGTGGGAACCAATAATGCCGGAACATTGGCTACTGGTTGCGGATGGAAACCGGATTATAACATTGATGCTACCGCAGCACCAACTAAAAAGACCCCTGGCGATTATACTTATCCGGAACGCAACTTTAATGGATTTGGAGCACTTGGCACTCAACTGAACTACGAAAATTATTTTATTAATGCATATTTTTGGACTAGTACCGCTGGCAGTTATGCTGACTATTATAGAATTAGTTATAATTCTAACACTGTGTCTAGAAGTAATGGCAGTATGTATAGCGCGTATGCTCTCCGCTGTGTGCGTGACTAACCCAGCGCGGATTGCAATTAACAATTAAATCAAGGGCGGTTCCGATGCGGGGCCGCCCTTTCTGTTATCGCCTGCGGGTGTCACGAGGTGCCGTTCGACCCCTGCCCTTCAGCGTAGAGCCGCCACAATGTGACGGCTCTACAGGTGACCCTGTCGTGTTTGTAGGGCCGTCATAATATGGTGGCTCTACATGCGGCCATACATGCGACCCTATAACATGAATGATTGCATGAACATGGTCGGGCATGACCTGAAAAATCGGAACGGTGATATCTGGATGAAGCGTTTCCATTTTGGCGATGCATTCTTTTGTAAAATTTCCTATTTCCGTATAATACATTGTTTGGTTTGAGATTCTGCCAAAATAGGGTTTCCTCCCAGCTGTGCAAATGGTAATGAAAAATGCCCCAGCCTCGTAATTGTGCCACGGCGCACGTACCGTGTCTGTTCTGTATTGGTTTTGAAATAATTGTTTTGACATGGATTTTTTTGTTTTTGTTTTCGGAGCAAAGATACAACAAAAGAAAGCCTTTGTCAAGAGTTTTTGAAAATTTTTTCAGTGCTGAGAATTAGGATAATGAAAATCGTGAGGAATAAAATTAATAATTAATAGTTAATTATAATTGTGGCGTTTCGCGGGAAAACGAGTTGGGGCCAGTTTGGTATGATGATGAAGAATGAAGAATGTAGTTTAACAGTTAATTGTTAAATAATGATTGATAAAAATATTTTTATTAAATGATGGAATGATATTAAAAAAAGTGTATTTTTGCGCCGTTGTTTCATTATGGTAGAGACGCAAAATTTTGCGTCTCTACGCCCGAACATTAAAACAAAAAATACATGGAAATGGAAAATAATCCTATTGAAGAAGCCCGAAGGTATGTGGCGAATGCGGAGGAAATCATTCAGAGATCGAAGTATGATCCCGAGACGAAATCGTACAAAGACAAAAAATATGTCCGGATTGCGGGCGACACGCTGTGGAAAGGCTGCCTCATCGCCCTTGACGGTGTGTTTAATGTGCGCAAGGGCAAAGGCCGCCCCTCAATCAAGAAGTATCAGGAGGCGGTTGCTAAACGGGACGGAAAGTTGCTGAAATTTCTGAATCTCGGTTACGAAACCATGCATCTTGTGATGGGTTACGACGGCAACAGGGGCAAAAAAATCTGTGATGCCGGTTTCGAATATGCCAACGCTATTATCGACTGTTGTGCGATGTTGATGCCGGAGGTGGCGTGCGCGTGAGTGCCGTGTCTGTATGTCTGCTAGTACAAAAAGTTATTGTACGGATAAATCTGAATGTGCAGCTTCTTGATCTCTTCGTAAAGGAAGTCTTTCATTTCATTGACATTCTCTTTCGTCTTGGCGGAGATGAAAAGCGTCTTTGGGCCGAGTTTCGCCATCCAGGTCGCTTTCAGCTCGTCTAAGGTGATATTCTCCTTGGTCTTCGGCGTGAGGTCGTCTTCGGCCTTCTCTACCCAAGAATATTGATCTATTTTATTGAAAATGATGACGGTGGGTTTGCCGGCGCAGTCAATCTCATCCAATGTTTTCTGCACCGTTTGGATCTGCTCCTCGAAATCGGGGTGGCTGATGTCGACGACGTGCAGCAGCAGGTGCGTCTCGCGGACCTCGTCAAGGGTCGATTTGAACGATTCCACCAATCCGTGCGGCAGTTTGCGGATAAATCCCACCGTGTCGGAAAGTAGGAACGGCAGGTTCTGGAAAACGACTTTGCGGACGGTGGTGTCCAAGGTGGCGAAGAGTTTGTTCTCCACGAGTACTTCGGAGTTGCTCAGCAGGTTCATAATGGTCGATTTCCCGACATTTGTATAGCCTACCAGTGCCACGCGGACGAACTGCTCGCGGTGGCTGCGCTGGGTTTTCTTCTGCTTGTCGATTTCCTTTAACCGCTTTTCCAACAGGGAGATACGGTCGCGGATGATACGGCGGTCGGTTTCAATTTCTTTTTCGCCGGGTCCGCGCATGCCGATACCGCCGCGCTGCTTCTCCAAGTGCGTCCACATACCGGCGAGGCGGGGTAGGAGGTACTTGTACTGCGCCAACTCCACCTGCGTCTTGGCGTGCGCTGTCTGCGCGTGCTTGGCGAAGATGTCGAGGATCAGGTGCGTGCGGTCCATTACCTTACAGTGCATAAGTGCTTCAATATTACGCTGTTGCGATGGCGGTAGTTCGTCGTCCACCACCACCATGTCAATGTCGTTCTCGTGCACGAAGTCGGCCACCTCACGGATCTTTCCGCTGCCGAAATAGGTGCGCGTGTCGGGGTGCGCGAGGTTCTGGATAAACTTCTTCACGCACTGCCCGCCGGCGGTCTCCACTAAGAAAGCCAGTTCGTCAAGGTATTCCATTGTCTTCGCCTCCGCCACATCGGGCGTGGAGACGGCAATGAGGACGGCCGTCTCGCGGTAATTTTCAGGGTATTCTATCGCCATTTGGTATTTATTCGGTTTTGGACGGCAAAAATACGATTATTTTCGGATAGTATAGACGTGGAAGACGACATTCGGGAAATTGCCAAACAGTCGGCAAGCACTCATCTTCGCAGCAATCAATGAAAATTGGATTGTATTCCAAAAACTTATTATTTGCAATAAACTTCTCGGCTCAAAAAATACGCGGATTTAGGCGAGTGCTTGAAAACGTGGTTGTTATGATTGTTCAAGACGAAAAATCCCGTGGCAAACAAGATTTTTCAAATAAATTTTGTATTTTTGCCACGGATTGTTTTGGATTCAAATTCATTGAAATAAGATACAATAACATTATACAGTATGAAAAAAACTATCGGACGAAATCTCAAAATTCTCCGTGAAGACAGCGGGTTTACGCAGGAGCAAGTGGCCAAGTATCTGAATGTCGGCCGATCGGCTTATGCTAACTATGAAGCAGGAGAACGCGAGATGCCATTAGACACCCTCGAAAAGGCCGCAGCTCTGTTCGGCTGCGACCTGGCCCTGTTTTTTGAGGAGAATCCGGAAATGCTGCAGGCAGAACTGGCTTGTGCATTCCGCGCGAATGACCTCTCCGCAAGCGACATGCACGAAGTGTCTGCCTTCAAGGATATCGTGCTTCATTATTTGAAAATGGAAAGATTACTGGCGAAATGAGAAAAATGAACCTTGAAACGGCAGATTTACTCGCAGCCAAAATGCGCAGCGAATATCTCCGCATATCCAGCAACGAGCCCGTCAACATGAAAACCTCCCTGCGGCAGTTGAACATTATGACGGTGTATCGGCCATTGTCTGACAACCTTTTTGGAATGTCGCTCGCCTCTTCCGACAAACAGCATCGTTTCATGTTGGTGAACAGCAACTCCACCCGTGGCAGACAGCACTTCACCATTGCCCATGAGTTGTACCACTTGTATTTCGACGATAATCCTAAACCGCATTTTTGCAGCAGAGACAACGACACCGACCCTGCCGAACGGTCAGCCAATCTGTTTGCCTCCGCATTGTTGATGCCAAAAGAGGGCCTGCTACAGCATTTGTCCGTCAATGAAATTTCCAACAACGAGGTCGAAATTGACACACTGCTCCGTCTGGAACATCTGTATGGGGCATCGCATCAGACATTGTTGGTGCGTTTGAAGGAGTTGCGGATAATCAAGCCCTCCTACTTTGACAAAATGCAGAATATCAGTGTTACTTGGGAATCTTCGATGCGCGGATACGACCTCGATCTATACACGAAAGGCAACGAAGGGCTGATCATCGGCGATTTCGGCTCGAAAGCCAGAAAACTCTTCGATGAAGATCGTATTTCCGAAGGCCACTATCTTGAACTCCTTAATCTTATCGGCTATGGCAAAAGTGAGAATTGTTCTGGATGCTGATGTGCTGATTCACTTTTCAAAGGGTGGTATGCTGAGTCTGTTGCCCGACATCCTGCCGGAATACGAACACGTGATCCTCAGCACTGTTTATGAGGAGATTCATTCCATCCGTACAATTGCTGAAGAACTGACCCGTTCATAATCTGATTTTAGTTTTTTTACACGGCTTGTTTTGCCGTGATGGATAATCGAAGGCAGACTGATTTGCGGTCTGCCTTTATTGTTCAATCCGTCCCGCTCCATGTTGTTCCATTTTTTTCCATAGCTAATCCTATAAAACTCCTTGTATTATCGTATTATTTCCATTTTTATCATAGATATAT
>Ga0265299_10006778_pt1 | contig 10370 bp, 9 predicted proteins | sample AusTroGonzalo_MG_4_FD_193485 | JGI IMG/M metagenome (GOLD analysis project Ga0265299, IMG submission 193485) | Bovine rumen microbial communities from tropical cattle in Woodstock, Queensland, Australia - Gonzalo_02 | ecosystem: Host-associated > Mammals > Digestive system > Stomach > Rumen ...
AAAAAAAAAAAAATAATTTTTTAAAAAAAAAAAAAAAAAAAAAAAAAAAAAAAAAAAAAAATAATCTAGAGCCAAGGGGAATTAATAAATTACCGGTTCCTCTTTTTCGAGATTACATACAATATTTACCTACCGTAACTTTAGGCATTTTCAAAATCCCTTTTAATAGAAATATGGTCCATTTTTCTAGAAAAATTAAGCCGACTAATAATTTTTCTAATTTTAAAGATTGAAAACAAAATTCTTTTGCCGCACTTTGTTTTAATATTATTCTTTTTCAAAACATCTTAATTTTATTTAAATTTTTATAACACTATTTAATAAAGTTTGGTACACTGGCGCAGTATAAAAGCATGTCAGATAAAAAAGGAGATAAAACAGTGAAAAAGGCTTTTTTTGTTTCAATGTTGATTGCATCAGCTAACGTGTTCGGAAATAATCCATTTCAACCAGACGCTCAGATACAAAGAGAAAACAAGCGGCAAATGGAAGTCACAAGAAATTTTCTGAATCAATTCGATGAAGCATTGAAAAAAAGTGATAGATTTGCAAAGGAATATCTGTACGCATGGGGTGCATCTGTCAGTTTTACTCGCCAGGACAGAGATGCAAATTTAAGAGTCCTTTGCGAAAGAATAGGAAGTTTCCTGTTAATCACAGCTCTAAAACATGAAAAATATAACATAGTAAATTTTTTAAAAGATCATGGTGCTGACGCAGACAAAACATTTTGTTATGTAATGCAGTAAGACGCTAAAAAAATAATTACTAAGATAGAAAAAGCGGGAAGAAGTTACTGAAAATCCGGTGGATTTATAGGCTGTTTCTTCCTGTGCTTTCTGATAAAAGCGGGGAAGAGTTAAAGCCATCCCCGAACAATGTCTTGTAGAATAAATTAATGAAAAGAAGAAATGTTTTTTGCCTTTTCCAATATCTTAGCTATTTTCGTCAGGCCTTTTTCCTTTGCCCTGGCCAGAAGAGTTTCTCCCTTATTGTTTGAAAAAATATCGTCCGCATTGTATTCCACCAAGCATTTTACCAATTTCTTATTCGCCTTTTCTACTGCACTGATCAGCGGAGTAAGTCCGAATATGTTGGATTTATTGATATCAGCTCCGTGTTCTACCAAATATCGTATCAAAGTATAATTGCCGCTGGATATTGCCGTCATAAGTGCTGTATTGCCTTTGTTATTCGTAACATTCAGAAAGTTTTTTATTCTTTGATCAATACATCTTCGAAGCCGCTCATCGCTCCACTTTTCATGATTTTTGTACGCATAAAGGAAGTTCAAAATATCCGCTTCCTTATAGTCAATATGATTTATTAATCGTTTGATGAGATCAATATTTTTGTATTTCGCTGCTATAATCACTGACGTATTTCCGCTGAAATCCACTGCATTAACATTTACTTCTGGAATTTTCAGTAAGAATTCCATCAATCGACTTTTATGGGTCCTCACCGAGTAAAGAAATGGGGTATCTCCGTTGGCGTTCCGCGAGTTAATATCCACTCCACAAGAATTTAAAAATTTTTTCAACTTTTTTGCATTAAAACTTTTTTTGGTTAGTATTTTCCAAAATTCTTTTCGCCGTTCGGATTGTTGAGAGATCTCTGTACTTACAATGTCTTTTGGTTGATCGTTTAATTTATCTTCGGGAATTATTCCGAGAATCGACGTGGAGATTACCCCCGACAACAGCATAGCTCCATCCATTTTTTCTTATCTCCTTCACTGTTCTTTCGCTAGTACCTTCCACAAACTTACACAACGTCGAAGTCTATTGACGCTATGGGATGTCAGATGAAACTTTTCCATAATTTCCTCTGGTGTTGCAATCAAAACAAATAAAAACTTTTTGAATTTTTCATTAATACTATATATTTCAGATTGCTTGATCGAAGATAAAACTTCATCGTCAGGAAAAGTTTTGCTCTTCATCGTTTCTTTAAACAGATTTTTTTGATCATCCGTTAAATGTCCCCAATGAGTTATTTGCCGTTTCAAATCATCGACATAATCTGGCTTATATCCGTATTTGTTTTCGATTTCCCGTAAAGATTTATTTTGCATATCTAATACGAGTTCTTCGTCCTTTGTTAGTTTTCCGTTTCTCCTTTTAACTTCATATGAGTTTTCATCAGAAAGTATATTTTTTATCGTCCCTAAAGAAATATTATACTTTGCTCCAAGTCCTTTTCGGGTTAATAAAGCTTTATTGTAGTCCTTCACGACATTCTTTTTTAATTTTTCTTTTATTTTCGCGGGAATCTTATTACATGAGTATTTCAGAAACCAATCCACATTTAATCTGCTCAGATCCCTGCCATTTTTGCGCGCCTCGTGAATTATGCAAAATACATCACTCTCTTTAATTTCGTACTTTTTTGCAAGTCCCTTTTTTGTAAAGAATCCCTTCCTGTAATCGGTTATAAGATCTTCTTTTTCATCCTCACTTAACAAAATTTCAACTTGACCTTTGTCCTGCATTCTACCTAACATTTTACGCATAGCTCTTGGTCTTTTTCCGATAGTGTAATGAATATCTTTCCATTCAACCCCCCGATTAAGATTGTTTATAAGTTTTTGTTTGGTTTCTTTGATTGATTTGGCGAGCATTTTATTAATTGAAACTATTCCTAATTTTTGACTCCAATCAGAAAGGGAACGAAGTGAAATTTCATTTGATTTATTTTTACCCTCAGTAACCCAATCGATTAAGGCCTCCTCAATCTGTTTTGCATTGTACAATTTATGTTTTCTATTTTGAGCAAAATCTCGAATCTTCTCCTTTGTACGTGAATCTAATTTCATCGATATACTATCTTTTTCGCTCGTTTGTTCCGGTAGTCTACACCTGGACAATAACCCTGCTCTCTTTTTCCAACAGAACACTGTATGTTCAGAAATACCGTTTCTCTTAGCGATTTCCTTCATCGGAACATCAGGTTGAGTATAATATTCGGTTAAAATCTTTTTAACTTTATCGGGACCAAAAAAATAGCGCCCCTTACCCTTTTTGCTCTTAAATTTTTCTACAAAATTGTTGATTTTTTCTTCTGCCTGCGGATCCAAATCTTTTTGTGTCGGAACATCCAATGATGATTCTTCGTCGTTCGCAGGTTCTTTTCCTTTTCTGGACATCTTTGGCTTTTTTCCCCGACTTTGATCCTTCGGTTCAGATGATATTTGCCTTGCATGAGAGGACTCAACACGTCTGACATTTCGCTGCGGATTCGGTGCAAAAAGTTCGGGTTCCTTATCGTTCTTTGCTATAGATTTAAGACTAACCAAATTCATAGCGCCTATTATATCTGCGCGCTCATGAATCATACCCGAAACATCTGCGGATATAATAACAAAGTTCAGTATTAGTATCGCTTTTTTCATTTTTCACTTCCAACCTTCCGTGAATACCAATATAGGAATTCACATCTTCTAAAGGAGTTATCACATGGTGAATTTTACTTCAAGATTTTTTGTTTTTTAATTAAAATTTATAAAGATTTTTATTGAAATTATTATAGTAAATTTTATACTGCCTAATTTTTAAGCATATATCTATATTAACTGTTAATAAAGGGTTAATAAGGCTTATCCACATTTTATCCACAATCTTTTCCACAGTTTCTGTGGATAAATAAGAAGTCCTGTCGTAATTTTTTGGGAAATAATATAGTATCGACGTCTTTCGTTTTTGACGCGGTAAATTTGTTACGAATATTCGTTGACGTTTTTTGGGCACAATTTTGAGTCGGATTAGGTGTTTGTGAGCGAAATTGCCCGTAAATATATCCTATTTCTTCCAGAAAAGTTAAAAACAACAATATATATATATCTAATATATTGTTGTTGTTGTATAGCGCATTTTTTGTGGATAACTTGATCTTTTAAATAATTAACCTATTGATTTTATTATAAAAACATACCAAAAAATCGAACAAAAAACTTGTGGATAAACATGTTAGTTTGCTGTGGATGAATGTGGATAACTTCCAGAATTTCGATTTATCCACAAATTACTCACAAGATTGTACACAGAGTTATCCACATGCTTATCGATTTTTGTGTGTTATTTTATTGAATTTGATAATAAGTCGATTACCAATTCCTCTGACATATGTTTTTTATGGAAAAAAGTCATAAGCGTTAATAACTTAAATAAAATATTTGACATTAGTTGTTTGTATGAATACGGTGAAGATATGACGATATAGAGAAAGAATGAGTTTTTTGTGGTAGGTGTAAAATGAGAAAATATATAGTCGCTTTAAGTTTTTTAACTGCAACGTCAAGTGTTTTGGGGATGCAGGAGGCGAATGATTTAGCGAAAAGGTTTTTTGCTGGTTTGCGAGTTATGGAAAGTAACGGTTGGCAAAGCCTAGATGATGGGGTACGTGGACTTATACTTAAGGAAGACATTCAGAAATTAGAAGAGGTATTTGTTGACTTACAGTTCGGGAAGATAGATGTAATCTTGCGCTGGGCAACAAAGTTAGATCGAGTTAAAGTGGCGGAATGGGCGATAGAAAACGGAGCAGATATGACCGATGGGAATAACGACGGAAGTACTCCTTTGTCTCTCGCTTTTCGTAGCGAAAATACTGGAATGAAGAGGCTTTTTATTAACCATATTCTCAGCAAAGAGTCTACAGAAAACGCCGCAAAAATAATAAGCAATTTAGCAAAGAACATTCCTGACGATAAATATAATCAAGTAACAAATGAAATATTACGATTTATATGGGACTTCGCAAAAAGCACAACCTCCAATAATCTTGAAAAAGAAGAAAGGCATTCAAACAATTCTGATTTGAGTAACATCGCAAGGACGCCAGTATTCTCACAAAGTAAAGAGATGTGCGTTAAAATTATGAAAGATTTGGTTAATTTTATAAAAAGAGGAGATATTAATAAATTAAAAAATCTGCTGAATAAAAATCCTGAAATCCATCCGAATTTAATTTTGTCAATGGCAGCAAAAGAGGAACAGTTTGATATTGTAAAATACGCGGTAGAACGTGGCGCAAACGTGAATATTACGGATACTAACGGAATTACTCCTCTTATGGCTATTTCAATTAACGGAAATTTTGAAATCTTTGAGTATTTGATGGATCAAGGTATAAAAGTTAATAAAAAGGGTAAGAATAATTATACTTCGTTAATCTACGCGACGAAAAATAACCACACAGATATCGCGAAAAGCTTAATAGAGCACGGAGCAGATGTAAATGTAGTAAGCGGAGATCAAGACACTCCGATTATGTGGGCTTCGAAACACAACAATTTCGAAGTGGTAAGTCTTTTACTCAAACATGGTGCCAAAAAAAGCATAAACGTAGCAAACAAAGAAGGAACAACGACTGCAATATGGGCCGCAGGCAATAATAACTTGAGATTGTTAAAGCTTCTGAAAAAGTACGGAGCGGACATACATAAAAAAGATAACAGAGGTTATGTTCCGATGGATTTTGCACTACAAAATAACAATGAAAAAATGATGCTGTTTTTGATTGAAAATGGTTTGAATCTTGAAGAAAAACTTGCTGTGGTAAAAGAGCTTCCTTTGATATGGTTTTCTTACAAGAATAATTTTTCATTGGTAAAAGCTCTCGTAGATAGGGGAGCAAACGTAAATATAAAGAGTTCGGATGGAGATACTCCTTTGATGTTTGCTGTGAGTAACGATAATTATGAAATGGTACGGTATCTCATAAATCACGGCGCAAATGTGAAGGTACAAAATAACGACGGAGATACTCCTGTACAGTTAGCCGGAAAAAATAAGAATCGGAAGATGTTAAAGTTCTTAATTGATTGCATAAGTACAGCGCCAGCTGCATAAAAAATTCTCAGTTTTTTGGATATCCGACGGCGAATCGTGATAGTTCTTGTTGACGCATTCTTCGTCGGCTCTTTCCCCTTGAAATTTTCAACCTTTTGCGGTAAAAGTGTAGGAGTCCGAAGAAGTTCGGACGCATGGAGGTAGTTATGAAAATCAAACCATCGGAAATTGGTTCAATATTAAAGGAAAGAATTCTAAATTTTGACGCAGGTCCGGAGTTCGTCGAAGTCGGAAAGGTTCTGTCAGTTGGAGACGGTGTTGCGCGAGTTTACGGTCTGGACAATGTCGCGATGAACGAGAAGGTTGTGTTCGAATCGGGTACTTCAGGTCTGGCGATGAACTTGGGAGAAGATACAATTGACGTTGTGTTGTTCGGAGAGGACCGCGACGTACACGAGGGTATGGAAGTTCGCCGTACTCATAAAATTCTGGAAGTTCCCGTCGGAAAGTCGTTGTTGGGGCGCATTGTGAATCCTCTCGGAGAACCAATCGATGGAAAGGGAGATATTGAAGCTGCCGAATTCAAGCCGGTGGATATCAAGGCACCAGGAATTATTTCGAGAAAGTCGGTGTTTGAGCCGATGCACACGGGATTGAAGGCTGTCGACTCAATTGTTCCGATCGGGAGAGGCCAAAGAGAGTTAATTATCGGGGATCGTCAGACGGGAAAGACCGCCATAGCGATCGACACGATTATCAACCAAAAGTACGCTTTTGACCACAACATTGAGGAAGAAAAGCTGTACTGTATTTACGTTGTCATCGGACAGAAGAGATCTTCGGTCGCTCAGATCGTTAAGACTTTGACAGACGCGGGCGCCATGGAATACACAACCATTGTTGCTGCGACGGCTTCGGATGTTGCGCCTATGCAGTATCTTGCGCCGTATGCCGGGTGTGCGATGGGAGAGTATTTCCGCGACAACGGCATGCACGCATTGATCATTTACGACGATCTCTCAAAACACGCTGTTGCTTACAGACAGATGTCTCTGTTATTGCGCAGACCTCCTGGGCGAGAAGCTTATCCGGGAGATGTTTTCTATTTGCATTCCCGTTTGTTGGAGAGAGCGGCGAAGTTGGATGAGTCACTGGGTGGAGGTTCTTTAACAGCTCTTCCTATCATTGAAACTCAGGCGGGAGATATTTCGGCATACATTCCGACGAACGTGATTTCGATTACCGATGGACAGATCTTTCTCGAGAATGAGCTGTTCTACAAAGGAATTCGTCCTGCAATCAATGCGGGAGCTTCGGTCAGTCGTGTCGGATCCGCGGCTCAAACAAAATGTATGAAGCAAGTCGCAGGAAAGATCAAGCTGGAGTTGGCACAATATCGAGAAATGGCGAGTTTCGCGCAGTTTGCTTCGGATCTGGACGCTTCCAGTAAGCAGTTGATCGCGCGCGGAGAGAGACTGACGGAAATTTTGAAACAACCGCAGTATTCTCCGATGAAGGTCGAGGACCAGGTGGTGGCGATCTACCTTGGGGTGCATGGATATCTCGATGGGCTGGAGCTGGCGCAGGTCAAGGATTTCGAAAAATACGTGCTGGATCGCATCAAGCGCGAGGCGGAAGAGGTAATCTTGGACATTCGTGAAAATAAAAAAATCACGGACAAAACCGAGGCGACATTAAAGAGTTTGCTGGATAAATATCTCGAGGATTTCAAGGTAAATGGCTAATCTTAAAGAGCTGCGCATCAAAATCGGCGGGATCAAATCGATTCGCAAAGTCACAGCGGCCATGAAGTTGGTCGCTGGAGTGAAGCTGCGCAAGGCTGAACAGCGCGCCTTAGCTTCGAAACCTTACGCGAGCGAGCTGAATAAAATCTTGGCGACGATCAAAAGAGAAAATCTTGCAAGGACTTACGAACTTTTCGATGGTCGTGAATCCGTGAAAAACGAAGTATTGATCGCTTTCGCTTCCGATAAGGGATTTTGCGGAAATTTCAACTACTTGCTCAGCAAAAAGTTGAAGGAGATCATCGCAAAACGCCGAGCATCAGGCGTCAAGGTAAAAATTTTGTGCATCGGAAATAAGCTGTATCAAATGCTGAAACACGCGATGTCAGAAAATGAATCGTTGGAATTGGTACCCGACTTTTACAAGGGAGAAATTCTCGCGAATTCTCGCAGTCTGGCAAGTCAAGTGATCGATGAATTCCGCAAAGAGACGGCTGACAAAATTTCTCTCATCTACACTCACTACTATTCGGCGATGAGGATGATTGTCAGCGAAGAAAGTTTGATTCCTCTTAAACAAGAGGAAAATCGCGATGTTACCGAGACGATTTTTGAGCCGAGCGCGGATGAGGTACTGGAGAATTTGCTGCCGTATAATTTGGGAGTCCAGATTTATCAGGCTGCGCTGGAAAGTATTGCGAGTGAGCAGAGTTCGCGTATGAGATCGATGGATAACGCGACGCGAAACGCTGACGAAATGCTGGGAGATCTGACAATTCGGTATAATCGCACGCGACAGTACGGCATTACGCAGGAGCTGACGGAGGTTGTGGCCGGTGCGGACGCGATTGCTAATGATTAGGTTATGAATTATAGAAACTTCGGAACGAGGGCAAGAATATGAAACAGAATAAAGGTTATATTTCGCAGGTTTTGGGAGTTGTCGTAGACGTTGTGTTTCCGGACAAAGTTCCTGCTATTTTAAACGCGCTTGAGGTTATGAACGGCAAAAAGAAGTTGATTCTTGAGGTTGCGCAACAGCTGGGAGAAAATGCCGTCCGTACAATCGCAATGGACGTTACCGACGGATTGTTTCGCGGTCAGGAAGTTATCGACACGGGTCGCATGATTGAGGTTCCTGTTGGTCGGCAAATGCTCGGGCGTATCATTAATGTTATCGGAGAGCCTGTTGATGAGCGTGGTCCAATAGAGTCCGACACGAAATATCCTATTCATCGCAGTGCTCCGGAATTCGTTGAGCAGTCGACTGAGTCTGAAATTTTGGTTACTGGAATTAAGGTTGTCGATCTTCTCGCTCCTTACGCAAAAGGTGGAAAGATCGGATTATTCGGAGGTGCCGGAGTCGGAAAAACCGTTCTGATCGAAGAGCTGATCAACAACATCGCTAAGGCTCACGGAGGATTTTCGGTTTTCGCGGGTGTCGGAGAACGTACTCGTGAGGGAAACGACTTGTATCACGAGATGATCGAGTCGGGAGTTATCGATCCGAAGGGTGATAAGTCCAAGGCCGCTCTTGTCTACGGTCAGATGAACGAACCTCCTGGAGCAAGAGCAAGAGTCGCGCTTACAGGGTTAACTTTGGCGGAATATTTCCGTGACGTCGAGCATCAGGATGTGCTTTTGTTCATCGATAACATTTTCAGATTTACTCAGGCGGGATCGGAGGTTTCGGCTTTGCTGGGACGTACTCCGTCGGCGGTCGGATATCAGCCGACTTTGGCAACCGATATGGGAGAATTGCAGGAGAGAATCACCAGTACCGTGAAGGGGTCAATCACTTCGGTTCAGGCGATTTATGTTCCGGCGGACGACTTGACGGACCCTGCTCCGGCAACGTCCTTCTCGCATTTGGACGCCACAACCGTTTTGAACAGAAAGATCTCCGAGCTCGGAATTTATCCGGCGGTCGATCCTTTAGATTCGACTTCGCGCATGCTGTCGCCGTTAATTGTCGGAGAGGAGCATTACCGTGTCGCTCGAGAAGTTCAGCGTATTTTGCAGACATACAAATCGCTGCAGGATATCATCGCGATTATGGGAATGGACGAGCTGTCGGAAGAGGACAAGTTGGTTGTCGCGCGTGCCAGAAAAATCCAGAGATTCTTGTCGCAGCCGTTCCACGTTGCTGAGGTATTCACGGGATTGAAAGGTAAGTTCGTCGATCTCGCCGATACAATCAAGGGATTTGGCGCGATTATAGCCGGAGAATGCGACGAGCTGCCAGAGTCAGCCTTCTATATGGTCGGAACTATCGAAGAAGCCTTCGAAAAAGCGAAAAAAGAGGCGTGATAGTTGATGGCTGGAGGAAATAGCTCTCAGTTGAGCGGATATGCGGACATCGGAAATAATAATCTGATGGCGCGAGTTCCGACAGTTTTCAGAGGGAATAAATGCCTCGGAGGTAATATCCTAATGGCGCGAGAGCCTGCCCCTCCGAGTGTATCATACGCCCAAAATATTAAGGAAAAGTTAATTCGGGAGCTTTTTGGAGAAGATAAATGAAGGTCAAAATTTTCAAGGCGGAAGAAGTTGTTTACGAAGGAGAAGCGGCGAAAGTGACTGTCCCCGCGCAGAATGGCGAGATGACAATCCTTCCGCATCACATTTCGATTGTCACGAATTTGCAGCGCGGACGTCTGATTGTCCACAAAGAGAAAGGCGAGAAATTCCAAACCGAAATTAACGGAGGAGTTTGTTCTTTTTCCGACGACTGCGTGTCGGTGCTGGCGGAAGATTAGAGAAAAAAATCCTTGTATTTTTCTTTGTTTTTTTGAAATAGTCGCATGATGTCAAAAGCGGAAAAGATGATTCG
>Ga0265299_10006779_pt1 | contig 10370 bp, 7 predicted proteins | sample AusTroGonzalo_MG_4_FD_193485 | JGI IMG/M metagenome (GOLD analysis project Ga0265299, IMG submission 193485) | Bovine rumen microbial communities from tropical cattle in Woodstock, Queensland, Australia - Gonzalo_02 | ecosystem: Host-associated > Mammals > Digestive system > Stomach > Rumen ...
TTGCGGGTGTAGACCTAAAGTCCTTATCTCAGGAGTCGGGGATTTCAAACCCTCTCCAACAGCAGGTCACATACTCGGAGCATATTCTCAGCGTTATCCCTAACAATATCATCAAGCCTTTCCTCGAAGGTAATGTCCTCTCGCTACTGCTATTAGCTTTTGCTCTTGGTTTCGGACTCTCCAAATTGCCAGAATCAGAGAATAAGGCCGTTGTTGTGAAAGGATTGCTTGGATTGCAAGAATTGCTCTTTGTGCTCATTCGTGGACTGATCTGGACACTGCCCCTTGGTATTGTCGCTTTCTCGGCACAGTTGTCAGCTCAGGTAACGGCTGGTGTAGTGGCCGACAGCATCGGCAAGTATGTGTTAGTAGTCTTGGGAGGTAATGTCATTCAGTTTTTCATAGTCCTACCGCTCTTCCTCTTGGCGCGAGGCTTGAATCCTATCCATGTGTTGGGCAAAATGATGCCTGCCGTACTGATGGCACTCTTTACTAAGAGTAGTGCTGCTACACTGCCTGTCACGATAGATACGGCAGAAAATCGCCTGGGCATCCGTAAGAATGTGGCCCGTTTTGTACTGCCTATCTGTACAACCATTAATATGAATGGCTGTGCCGCCTTTATTCTCGTGACCTCTCTCTTTGTGATGCAGCAGGGCGGCACACCACTCACCTTGGGCACAATCCTCTTGTGGATTCTCATCTCCGTCGTTTCTGCTGTTGGCAATGCGGGCGTTCCTATGGGTTGTTATTTCCTGACACTCTCCCTGATGTCGGGCGTTGGTGCCCCTATTGCTATCCTTGGCATAATCTTGCCTATCTACACCATCATCGACATGGTGGAAACAGCAGAAAATGTATGGTCCGACTCTTGTGTTGCTGCAATCGTCGATGCTCATCAGAAATAATACAGTCCTAATTATACCTTATTATATAAAAAAATCGTAAATTTTTCCCCCGTTACGATGGAATTGCGTAAATTTGCAGCCAAATACGCAATTTGGAATGAGTATTACCGGTATAGTAAGAAAGGTGTTTGAGTCTCGCCAACTGGAGTTGGAGAAGCATCAGAACGAGGGAAAAGTATTGCAGGAGGCAGTGCTGGGTCGACTGATTGCTGAGGCAAAGGACACGGAGTTCGGCCGTAATCATGCCTTTGCCACGATGAAGGGCTATGAGGATTTTGTAAGGCGTACGCCTGTCAACACTTACGAAGAGATGAAAGACAGCATCGACCGTATGCGACATGGTGAGACGGATATTCTCTGGCCTGGTCGTGTGAAATGGTTTGCCAAATCGTCAGGTACCACCAACGATAAGTCGAAGTTCATTCCCGTGAGTCGGGAGGGTCTGAAGCGGATGCATTACAAGGGCGGTTTCGATGCTGTGGCAATGTATCTGCAGAACAATCCTAAATCTCGTATTTTCGACGGAAGGGCGCTGATCTTAGGTGGTAGCCACGCGCCGAACTATAATCTGAAGGATTCTTTGGTGGGCGACCTCAGTGCCATTCTGATTGAGAACATGAACCCGCTGGCCAATCTGGTGCGTGTTCCCAAGAAGAAGACGGCCTTGATTCCCGATTTCGAGATCAAGCGCGACAAGATAGCCCGTGAGGCGATGAACAAGAATGTGACGAACATCTCGGGCGTTCCCTCGTGGATGCTCTCTGTGCTTACCAGAATGATGGAGATTTCGGGCAAGACACATCTGGAGGAGGTTTGGCCTAATATCGAGATGTTCTTCCATGGGGGCGTGGCCTTTACGCCTTATCGCAAGCAGTATGAGCAGTTGATAACTTCGCCCAAGATGCACTATATGGAGACGTATAATGCCAGCGAGGGGTTCTTCGGCTTGCAGAACGACCCGAACGACAAGTCGATGTTGTTGATGCTCGACTATGATGTGTTTTATGAGTTTATTCCGATGGATGGGGGAGATGTGGTTCCCCTTTGGGGTGTAGAGACGGGCAGGAATTATGCGATGGTCATCTCTACCTGCTGCGGACTGTGGCGATATGAGATTGGCGACACCATCCAGTTTACATCGACCAATCCCTATAAGTTTATTATCACTGGTCGTACCAAGCATTTCATCAATGCCTTTGGCGAAGAGCTGATTGTAGACAATGCTGAGAAGGGTCTGGCGTACGCTTGTGAACAGACGGGGGCTGAGGTATCGGAATACACCGCAGCACCAGTGTTTATGGATGCGAATGCGAAATGCCGTCACCAGTGGCTCATTGAGTTTGCCAAACGGCCTAAGGATCTGCAGTTGTTCTCCGACCTGCTCGACCAACGCCTGCAGGAAATCAATTCTGATTACGAGGCCAAGCGCTATAAGAACATTACCCTGCAGCATCTCGAGATAATCGAGGCGCGCCCGAATCTCTTCAATGACTGGCTGAGGCTTCGTGGTAAACTGGGTGGACAGCACAAGGTGCCTCGCCTGAGCAATAGCCGCGAAATCATTGAGCAGCTGCTGACGCTTAATAAGAAGTAAGAGGGAAGATGGAAGTAAGAGGGAGAGATAAGCAATTCAATAGTATGAGAATATTGCCAATCATCGCATTGGTACTATTCACTATTCACTATTCGCTGTTCACTATCTCTTGTGCCCGAATGGGGCAGCCTGATGGCGGCTGGTACGACGATGATCCTCCTGTGGTGGTGGGCAGCTCGCCAGAAGACAGGGCCACCAATATCAAGACGAAAAAGATTAACATCTATTTCGATGAATTCATCAAGATTGACAATCCTTCTGAGAAGGTGATAGTCTCGCCGCCACAACTGGAGACACCGGAAATCAAGGCTGCGGGCAAGAAGATTGTGGTGGAGTTGAAGGACACGCTGAAAGAAAATACCACCTATACCATCGACTTCAGCGATGCTATTAGTGACAATAATGAAGGTAACCCTTTGGGCAACTATACCTTCACCTTCTCGACAGGCGAGCAGATAGATACCTTTGAGATTTCAGGTTATGTGCTGGACGCCAGCAATCTGGAACCTATCAAGGGTATTGCAGTGGGACTCTATGATGATTTGTCGGATACAGCCTTTACTACGAAACCACTGATGCGTATATCACGTACGGACAGCCGAGGACATTTTGTGGTGAAGGGTGTGGCGCCTGGCACTTATCGTGCTTACGCCCTTCAGGATATGGATGGTGACTTCTGCTTCAAACAGGCGGGCGAGATGATTGCCTTCAACCACGAGACCTTCAGTCCGTCGTCGAAGCCTGATACCCGTACGGATACCATCTGGCGCGATTCGCTGCATATCGATGCCCTGCGACAGGTGCCATATACCCATTTCCTGCCCGATGATGTCACACTTCTGGCATTCACACAGCTGCAGACAGACCGCTATTTGCTCAAAACGGAGCGCGTGGAGCCCAATAAGATCTCCTTATATTTCACCTATGGCGACTCTATATTGCCAGAAATCACTGGTCTGAATTTTAATGCTGACAGTGCTTTTGTGATTGAAACCAACGAGAAGCGCGACACCATACACTACTGGCTTCGTGATACGACGCTTATCAACCAGGACACTTTGCGGATGGATATCACTTATCACATGACAGATACGCTGGGCAATCTTGTGCTTAACACCGACTCTGCTTTAGAGATTCTGCCCAAGGTGTCGTATGAGAAACGTATGAAGGATTTGAATAAGGAGATAGAGAAGTGGCAGAAGCAACAGGAGAAGAAAAAGAAGAACGAACAGCCTTATGACTCCATCTATCCTGTCAAACCGTTGGAGCCTAAATACAATGTACCTTCTCCGGCTACACCAGACTCCCGATTGACCATAGAAATGCCCACACCACTCGTTGTCTGTGACACGTCGAAGGTGCATCTCTATTCGATGATTGACTCTGTTTGGTATCAGTCGCCTTGCGTGTTCCAGAAAGTGAAAAACTCATTACGAGAATATGAACTGCTGGTTGACTGGCGGTTGGAGACGGAATACAGTTTTGAGGTCGACTCTGCTGCCTTTATCGATATTTATGGCTTGGCTTCGAAACCCTTTAAGAAGGGTATCAAGGTGAATGGACCGGATGAGTTCAGCCTGCTGGTGGTGACTGTCAGTGGTTTGGATGTTATCGACTCTACCATTATCGTCCAATTGCTCAATTCCGACGACCCTGTGAGAGAGGTGCGTGTGAAGAACGGAACGGCCCGGTTTGAATATCTCACGCCAGGCAAGTACTATATGCGTGCCTTTGTGGATGCCAACGGCAATGGTGTGTGGGATACGGGCGATTATGCAGCCGACCAACAGGCTGAGTCGGTTTATTACTATTCTCAGCAGATAGAATGTAAGGCGAAATGGGATGTTACCAAGTCCTGGAATCTGACGGAGGTTCCACGATTCCGCCAGAAGCCTGGTGCCATCACCAAGCAAAAGCCCGATAAGGATAAGAAGTTGAAGAACCGTAATATCGAGCGGGCCAAGCAGTTGGGTAAGGAATATCTCAAGACGAAGGGAGTGAGACTATAGAATTGGAAAATTGAAGAATTGAAAAATTGAAGTAATTATGGTTACATTGATAAACAAAAGATGTTTCGGAGTGTTAGCACTTTTTGTATGTCTCACTGCCAGTGCACAGTGTGGCATAGAGAATACGGCCTTTAAATCGGGCGAGGTGCTGGAGTACGATCTTAAGTTCAACTGGAAACTCATCTGGTTTACGGTAGGTACCGCTACGATGGATACCAAGTTGACGAAGTTCGAAGGCAAGGATGCGTGGCGTTCAACCTCATCACGAGGGGTAATAATACCCTCGATAAGTATTTTATGATGCGCGACACCCTGCTCAGTTACTGTAACCCAGACCTTTCTCCGCTTTACTTCCGTAAGGGAGCCCGTGAAGGAAGCCGTTACTATGTCGATGAGATGTGGTATTCTTATCCTGGTGGCAACTGCCAGTTGAAGAAGCATCGTATTGATGCCGATGGTGATGTGCATTGGAAGACGAGCACCTATAAGAATTGTATCTATGATATGATGTCCATCTTCCTTCGTGCCCGCAATTTCGATGCATCGAAGATAAAGAAGGGTGAGGTGATTCCTATGCCCATCAGTGATGCGCGCCATTTGTCTAACTCTTGGCTGAGTTATCGTGGCAAGACCAATTACAAGATGGATAGCACCAAGGAGAAATTCCGCTGTCTGGTCTTCTCGTTCTGGGAGAATGAAGATGGCAAAAGCCGTGAACTTATCCGTTTCTACGTGACGGATGATCAGAATCATATCCCTGTGCGTCTTGATATGTTCCTCAGTTTCGGCTCTGCCAAAGCCTTTCTGAAGAGTTATAAAGGCGTTCGCAGTCCCCTGACGTCGAAAGTCAATTAATGATTATTCGTGATGGCGGGGTTGGTTCACGCCTCCCGTCACTCTTGATAATTCCTCTAATGTGAGTTCTCGCCGAGGCGAGCGAACAAATTCGAGCGGGTGTTGTTCAGACACCTGCTCTTCTTTTATTCCGCGGGTTTGTTTGCTGGTCTTGTTCATATGGCAGTGGTTATAATTGGCGTAATGACATTTCGTAGAAGAGACCCTTCCGCTCCATGAGTTTCTCATAGGTGCCTTGTTCGGCAATCTTGCCTTTGTCGAGTACGATGATACGATCGCAGTGTCGAATGGTAGACAGACGCTGGGCAATGACGACACGGGTACAGTGAAGCTGGTTGAGATTTTCGCTGACTTGTTTCTGCGAGATATTATCGAGCGCCGATGTGGCCTCGTCGAAGAAGATGATGTCAGGCTTGGAAATCAGGGCTCTGGCGATGAGAATGCGCTGTTTCTGTCCACCGCTGAGGCCGCTGCCGCTTTCATTGACTAAGGTGTTAAGTCCCATGGGCATACGACGGACATCCTCCTCAAGACTGGCCATCCGCAGGGCTTCCCAGGCATCTTCATGTGTGGCCCAAGGAGCTGTGATAGTGATATTCTGGAAAAGGTCGCCAGTGAAGAGGTTACCACTTTGCAGACAACAGCCAATTTTACGGCGCAGACTTGTCTTGTCGACTTTTGCCAAATCGTAATTGTCGTAATAGATTCCACCCGCGAGTGGCTGTTCAAAGCCGAGCAGCAGACGCATAAACGTAGACTTGCCACTGCCAGACTTGCCAACAATTCCTACATACTCACCAGGCTCAATACGCAGCGATAGATTGTCAAGCACCAACGGGCCCTCATCTTCATAGCGGAAACTCAGTCCACTAACCTCAATGCCACCAAACAGATCTTCCACTTGTGGGGCTTTGGCTTCCATTTCCGGCACAGCCTCTAAGATCGGTTTCACAGATCTCAGCAAGGGCTTTATCCTGGCTAATGAAGGTACTACATTTTTCATCTCTGCCATAGCTGCCATCATCATACCGAACGCAGAACTGAAGGCGATATAGTCTGATGGGGCGACATTGTTTGAAAGGGTTGACCAGAAGATGAGCATGGTGCCTCCAATGCTGAGGAAAGCTGTCAGCGCCGTATACAGACGGGAGATAAAGGCAGGATTATAGAGCGGTTTTGCCTGGTCTGTATAGTGGTCAAGCCATCTGGTAAACGCACGGTTTTCAGATCCCGTCAACTTAATCTTCTGAATACCGGCAAACATATTATACTCCAGTCCGCTGAGTTTGGCAGCCTTCTCTGTGTACATGGTTTGAATCTTGACCGTACGTCGGTATACCAGTACAAGGATTAAGATCTGAATGGCCAGAATGCCAAGGGCTGGGAAGAGCAGATACTTTCCGTATATCCAAAGTTGCATGAGATAAATCAGAGAGAGAACAGCTGAAAGCCCAGCACCAATAATGGTTTCGTTGATCATGCCAGAGAGCACCGACACATTATTCAGTTTAGCACTCAGTTCACCGCTCGCATGTTTCGAGAAGAAGGTGGGTGAGAGCAAGAAGGTGCGTGCCATGATGGAATTTTGGGTATGAAGGTCTACGATATGTTGTACACGGGTGATATAGAGGTTACGGGTGAGTGTGAGCAGCATGGTGCCAATGGTGGCGCCCAGCAGCAGTCCGGTGATAGGCAAGAGATCGGAAGCATCGCCTGTAGGGATGACAGTGTCGAAGATGAGTTTGTTGGCCATAGGGGTAAACATACCCAGTAATACGACGACGAGGGCTGCCAGACAGAGCATCAAAGCATTGGGTCCTGACACCACATCCCAGATAAAGCTAACAAGATCTTTGATGTCTAAGGCGCGTAGCGGCAGGGGTTTGGTAAATTGGATGGCCGTTGGCTTAAGTTCGTGCTCCATCTCCTTCTTGCTAATGGTTCTGATAATGCCGTTCTGGTCGCGATACTGATAGCCCAGTCCGTTGCTCGTAGGTGTCAGGGCAAGGAGATGACCGTCTTTGGCATAGCCGAGCAGGGGTCCAACACATTCGTGCCACCATTCGCCAATCAGTCGGATGCGGCGCATGAGGATGCCACGAGGTCGCAAGATGCCTATCAGCTGCTCCTCGGGAGAGAAAATATCGTTCTCCTCAAGGTCATAGTCCTTGATGCCTAAGGCATCGAGAATCTGCCTGAGTGCCGACTGGCTCGTCTGTGGTATGGCCTTTTTCTGACGCAGGAATCCCAGCCTCTGGGCGCCTCGGTCCAGTGCTTCTACAAGGAGGGTTCTCTCCAGCTGCCTACGCTTATTGATCTGTTTGATATAGATGGCCATAGCTATTCACTTTTCATAAGGTCTCTGTATAGTCCTTCCTGCTCTATCAGCTCCTCGTGGGTGCCGTGCTGGATGATTTTTCCCTGATCCATGACGAGTATTATATCACAATCACGGATGGTTGAGAGACGGTGGGCAATTATTATTTGTGTGGGACCCATCATACGGATCGATGCCATCACCTCATCCTCTGTTTTTGGGTCGAGAGCCGAGGTGGCTTCGTCCATAATCAGCACAGCAGGCTCTTTGGCCAGGGCTGTGGCAATCTCCATCCGCTGACGTTGACCGCCAGAGAAGTTCTGCCCGCCTCTGACAAGCTTGGTGCCGAAACCATCAGGACGACTGACAATGTCGTCGCGTATCTGAGCATCGTTACAAGCCATCATCAGGGTGAAATCCTCGATGCTTTCGTCCCACATGCGGATATTTTGTGCGACGGTATCATCGAAGAGCACGATGTTCTGGTCGATGACGGCCACAGAGTTTGTCAGTTCCTCAGAAGAGATGCTTTTTATAGGTCTTCCGTCGAAGAAGATCTCTCCCGACCACGGTTTATAAAGACCGGAGATGAGTTTGGCAATTGTCGATTTTCCGCAACCGCTGCTACCCACTATGGCTACACTATGACCAGGCTCGATGCGCAGGTTGAAATTTTCGATAAGTGGGGGTTGAAGGGTGGAGTAGCCGAAGGTGACGTTCTTCAGTTCTACCAGTCCGCCCAATTTGCCCTCGTACATTTCGCCTTCGTTCTCGCGATGGTCTTCTGGGAATTTCATCACATCTTCAATACGTTCCATCTGACTGCGCATAACCACGATGGTCTTAGAGGCGTTGACGATGTCGTTAACAGGCGAGAGGAACGACGACATGAACCCTTGGAAAGCCAGGAGCATACCGACCGACAATTCGCCTTTCAGAATCAGCAGAGCTCCAAGTATGAGGATGGTGGTGTTGACCAGTCCATTCACAAGGATGGGGAGTAGTCCCATCTTTAATTGTTGTTCGGTGGCGTTGCCTTCCATATTGAACTTCCTGGCCCACAAGCCGCTCCAATATTCAAAGAAACCCATCTCAGCACCTGCGGCCTTGATACTCTCCATATTGTCGATGCAAGAGACGGTAGCCGAAAAATATTTGCCCGTACTCTGTTCCATGGAGTGGATGAGGTTGATGCGTCGATAGGAATGGTATTGTACAATGACCAGGTTGATGACTGCAGCAATGATACCCACAAAGGTCAGCACAACCGAGTAGCTGAGCATGAGGGCGAGATAGAGTCCGAGCAGGGTAATATTAATGATTTGTGGTGCCAACACCTCCACCAGCGAGTGGGTAATGGTTTCGTTCAGATGTTGGCGCTGCTGCAACTCACCCACGCTTCGCATGGCGAAAAAGGAGATGGGCAGACGAAGCACATGATTGAGATACTTCACATTCCCTTTCAGTGCTAATGATCCGGCTATTCGTTTGGCATAGCGGGCCTGCAGTAATACCAATACAAACTGGAACAGGGCCACGGTGCCCATAAGCAAGAAGAAGGTTGAGGTCCAGTCACGGTTCTTGCCAGAGAGGATTTCGTCCACGAATGTACGGGTAAAGAGTGGTATGACGAGGGCGATGAAAGCTGCTAAAAGTGAGAAGACAAAAGTGAGCCAGAAAGCCTCACCAGCGCCTTGCAGGTATTTTCTGACATACAACAGGATACGGGTGCGGTGTCCACCAGGCTTGAAAGCTTCCGTTGGGGCAAATGTCAGGGCCACGCCCGTAAAGGATTGCCTGAAATCCTCGATGGGAACTTCCACAGGACCTGCATTGGGATCATTCAAGCAGGCTGCTCCGTTTTTGAAACCTCTAAAGACGACAAAATGATTGAAGTTCCAATGGATGATGGCAGGCTGCATGCCCTCAAGCGCTTCGGGTGGCACCTGATATCCCTTAGCCTCTAAACCGTAATTTCTGGCGGCCAATATGATATCTTTTGCTGAGCTACCATCACGTGAAACGCCACAGGCTGCGCGAACCTCTTCCAAGGGCAGCCATTTACCGAAATGCGCCAGAATCATCGTCAGTGAGGCAGCGCCACACTCTACAGATTCCATCTGCATCACCATTGGCATCTTCACCACCTTGCTCATGTTTCTGTTAATTGCCTGTTGCCGATTCTACTGTGTTGTCGATGGCACCGATAAGCACGCGCCAGACGGGCTTTTGATGGGTAATAATCTGTATGTTACAGAGCGAACCCGTATTAATCTTTAATTCTTGACTTTTCTCACGGCTCCAGACCAGATGGCCGTCTTTCTCTTCGAGTATGACACGCACTTCGTAGATAGCCTCACCATCTTTGATGAACGCAGCCAAGGGATCCAATTTTAACCGTCTTATCACATCATTCTTGGTTGTCGGGTATTGTTCGATGCCTTCCACCTTGCCATAAGCATAACCCCAGTTTTCGCGCTGCAAATCAGCGGGGGTAGCTTGTACCTGTTGCCCAGGCTTCAGTTTTCTCAAGTCGTTGAAAGTTACATAGCAGAGCATCTCACGTCCTTGTGTCTCAGGTATCAGCCAGGCTTGTCCGTGACTTACAAGTACACGGTCATTGGTTCCAATAATGGAGTCGTTAAAAGCCTTTACCTCGCCAAAGGGGAAGACAACACCTTGGGCAG
>Ga0265299_10006780_pt1 | contig 10370 bp, 5 predicted proteins | sample AusTroGonzalo_MG_4_FD_193485 | JGI IMG/M metagenome (GOLD analysis project Ga0265299, IMG submission 193485) | Bovine rumen microbial communities from tropical cattle in Woodstock, Queensland, Australia - Gonzalo_02 | ecosystem: Host-associated > Mammals > Digestive system > Stomach > Rumen ...
ATTGCTTTTGGCATCTTCTTGGTCGCTAGCCTGATACTGCACCATACCATAACCACTGAAGTGAATGTCCTCATACCACTTCTTTGCTTGTTGGGCGCTCATAGAGAGAGACACCAAGACAAGCAGGAGGGGAATAAATAGTCTTTTCATAATTATAAATAATGTACGCGTAACAATGATTTTTCGATGCAAATTTACATATATTTTTTGAATTATAATGCTGACACGATAAAATTTATATTAATTTGTCTAGAAAACATGGTTTTAAGCATTTTTATACCATTCGTCTTTCGTCATTATCCCTAATTTGCTTACCTTTGCCACAGTTTCATAGCCCAAAAACATTGTGACCTACGCCGACATCATCCTTCCCCTTCCCCTCGAGGGCTATTTCACCTACTCCTTGCCCCTGCATTGGCAAAGGCAGATTCAAGTTGGTGTCCGTGTGCTAGTGCCATTCGGTCGTAGCAAGAAATACGTAGGCCTGGTTGTGAGGCTTCATGATGAGAAGCCAAAAGACTACCAGGTAAAAGACCTGTTGGAAGTGATGGACTTGCAACCTATTGTCTTTCCAGCCCAGCTTCGCCTTTGGCAATGGATGTCCGAATATTATTTGTCGCCCATCGGTGAGGTCTATAAAGCTGCTTTACCCTCCGGGCTGAAAGCTGATGAAGGCTATAAGCCGCGAACAGAAACCTACATTCGGCTTACGAAACCCTTTCAGGGCGAAGAGTCTCTCCACGTAGCACTCAACATGCTGGCACGTGCACCAAAGCAGCAGAATGTCTTAACCGCCTACCTGCAACTCTCAGGGTGGGACCTTATCAATAGTTCTGCCGACTCCCCTAATCCTGTCATTTCGGAAGTTTCTCGCGAAGAACTACTAAATATAAGTGGAGCTACTCTCCCTGTTATCAACGAGTTATGCAAACGCGGGTTGCTGGAGACATACGAGGTGGAAGTGGGACGTCTGAACCATGGCGGACAGCCTCATCCTGAGTTAATAAAGAAGATGAGCACAGCGCAACAAGATGCTTACAACAAGCTCCTGCTCTCCATGATGCGTAAACGCGTGACCCTTCTCCACGGTGTCACCGGAAGTGGCAAGACAGAGATATACATGCACCTCATCCAACGGGAGTTGGAACAACACCGTCAGGTTCTCTATTTGCTGCCCGAGATTGCCCTCACCGTGCAGATGATGGACCGTCTGCGGCGCGTCTTTGGCGACCGTATGGGCATCTATCACTCCCGTTATAGTGATGCCGAGCGCGTGGAGATATGGCAGAAACAGCTTTCTGGAAACCCCTACGACATCATCCTCGGTGCCCGTTCCGCTGTGTTTCTTCCTTTCCAACGCCTAGGCCTAGTCATCGTCGACGAAGAACACGAGACGAGCTACAAGCAGCAAGACCCTATGCCACGCTACCATGCCAGAAGTGCGGCAATCATGTTAGCCTCGCAAGCTGGTCAGGAGTGCAGCGTTCTCCTTGGTACAGCCACACCTTCGATGGAGACCTACCACAATGCAAGAAAAGGCAAATACGGACTGGTAGAACTCAAGGAACGTCACCAAGGCATCGAACTACCAGAGATACAAGTTGTAGACATTCAGGACCTTCGACACCGTAAGTTGATGCGTGGGCCCTTTTCCCCTCTTTTATTGGTGCGCGTACGTGAAGCCCTGGAGAGCGGTCAACAGGCCATTCTTTTCCAGAACCGACGCGGATGGGCGCCGATGGTTATGTGCCGACAGTGTGGATGGGTGCCCCATTGTGAGCATTGCGATGTAAGTCTCACGCTTCATCGCACTATTAACCAGTTATCGTGCCACTACTGCGGCTTTACCTATCGCGTGCCCATGGAGTGTCCTGCTTGTGGCAGCAAGGAACTACAAGGACGGGGCTATGGCACGGAGAAGATTGAAGACCAGATACGAGAGTTGCTGCCCGACGCCCGCATAGCACGCATGGACCTTGACACCACACGTACACAGCATGCTTACGAGCGCATCATCAACGATTTCGCTGCAGGGCGCACCAACCTGCTCATAGGTACCCAGATGATTAGCAAAGGTCTAGACTTCGACCGCGTTTCCGTAGTAGGAATCCTCGATGCCGATGCCATGCTCCACTACCCTGACTTCAGGGCCTACGAACATGCCTACATGATGATGATGCAGGTGAGTGGGCGTGCAGGTCGAAAAGGCAAGCGTGGACTAGTCATTTTACAGACACGCGACCCACATCAGTCAGTCATAGAACATGTCGTAAGGAATGATTTCCAGACTTTCTTCAGCGAGCTATCAGGCGAACGCCAGGCTTTTCACTATCCCCCATTCTACCGTCTTGTCTATATCTACCTAAAACATAAGAGCGACGCCGTTGCCGATACGGCAGGTCTAGAGATGGGAAGTCGGCTTCGTCAATGGTTTGGAAGCCGAGTGTTAGGTCCCGACAAGCCTGCCGTAGCCCGTGTCAAGAAGTTATGCATACGAAAGCTTGTGCTAAAACTAGAGCCTGGACTAGACATCACCCTTGCAAAGAAATACTTACGTACGGCTCAGGAACAGATGATGAATGACAAGCGCTATGCCTCACTACAGATATACTACGACGTAGACCCGCTATAAAAAAGGGACGCAAATTGCGTCCCGAAAATATTACTTGTACAAGTATCGTTTGATGCTCTTCTTTGGTGTCTTGGCGAATTCCTCGTCGTAGATGACTATCTCACTGATTTTCTCGTAGGCCGGAAGTGCTTGGTTCAGGGTGTTACGGTTCTGTTCCATGATGCCCTCCAGGTCATCGCGGGTAAACTTCATCAGCCGGGCCTCCTCCAGGTCAGGGTGCACCAGCGCCACAAGCTTCGAGTCACGCTGTACGACGATGCTCTCCGTGACAAGTGTCATTGAGTTCAGCTTGTCCTCAATCTCCTCGGGGTAGATGTTCTGGCCATTGGCGCCAAGTAGCATGTTCTTTGAACGTCCGTTGATATAAACGTTACCGTCTTCATCCATCGTACCAAGGTCGCCAGTGTGATACCATCCGTCTTTGTCGAGTGCCTCTCGTGTAGCCTCCTCGTTCTTGTAGTAGCCCAGCATGACATTCATTCCCTTGGCCAAGATTTCGCCCGGCACACTGGAGGGGTCTGGCGAGTCTATCTTCACCTGCATGTGTACCACGGAACGCCCACAAGATCCGGGAGCGAAGGTGTGCCAGTCGCTATAGCAGATGATGGGAGCACACTCTGTTGCACCGTAACCCACAGTATAGGGGAAGTTGATGCGTTTGAGGAACGACTCCACCTCCTGATTGAATGCTGCACCACCAATGATGATTTCATACATGTTTCCACCAAAAGCCTTCAGCACTTCCTGGCAAATCATTTCGCGCACCTTCTGGGAGATAATGGGCATTTGCAGCAGCAGTCTCATGCGGTTGTTCTGAATCTTCGGGAACACTTTCTTGCGCACAATCTTTTCAATGACCAGCGGAACGGCAATGACCACACGGGGTTTCACCTCTGCCAGTGCCTGAGCGATGATGGCTGGAGACGGCGTGCGGGTGAGATAGAACACATGGCAGCCATGAAGGAACTCGAAGATGAACTCGAAAGCCATTCCATACATGTGAGCCATAGGGAGGATGGAGATGATATTGTCCCCCTTGGCAATAGTGCTGCCAAGCACCTGACAGGCAAAGTCATAGTTCGACCAAAGAGCACGATATGGAATCATCACACCCTTCGAGAAGCCCGTTGTGCCGCTGGTGTAGTTGATAAGTGCCAGCTCACCAGGACTCTGCTCTTTATAATAATTTATGTGTTCCTGCCGGAAATACTTGGGGAACTTCTGCCCGTAGAGTGCGTTTAGGTTCTCGCGTGCATAAGTTAGCTTTTCCGAGCGCGAGAGGATGAGCGAGTAGTCGGTGCTGCGTATGATTCCCTCCAGCCCAGGCATCTGTTCTGCGTCGATAGTCCCCGAGACGTAGTCTCCTGCGAAGAGGAGTTTGGCGTCAGAATGGTTCACGATGTTGTGAATCTGCTCGGGCATGAACTCATGGAGGATGGGCACGGCTATGGCTCCGTAGGTGAGTGTGGCAAGAAAGGCCACGGCCCACTGGCTGCTGTTGCGTCCACAGAGGGCTATCTTGTCGCCCCGAACGACACCAGAGTTCTCGAACAGTATGTGAATTTTCTCTATCTTGCGTGCCACATCGTGGTACTGTAGCGTCTGTCCCTTGTAGTCGGTCAGTGCGTCAAGGTCCCAGAAGTCAATGACGCTCTTCTGGATCAACTGATTAAAGCTAGGAATGTTTTCCATAGAAGAATACATTAAATTCGTTGTAGATATAAGGTATTCGTGAAATTCGTAGAACTTAAGTACTAGAAAGAGGTATCATGTGTAGAGGTATCGTTTTATACTCTTCTTCGGAGTCTTCTGGAATTCCTCTTTGCACAGCTCTATTCGGGTTATTCTCGAGAACGCGGGCATTTGCTGGTTCATGTTTTGGCGGTTCTGTTCCATAACGGCTTCCAGTTCGTCACTCTTCAACCCGGCAGCCTCGTCCTGGTCAGGGTAAACGAGGGCTACAAGATGCTCGCCACGCTGCACCACTAGGCTCTCGCTGACCATGGGCATGGAATTCAGCAAGTCCTCAATCTCTTCTGGGTAAACGTTTTGTCCGTTAGCCCCCAGAAGCATATTCTTAATACGTCCTCTGATGAAGATGTGCCCTTCAGCGTTCATGGTGCCCAGGTCTCCAGTGTGATACCATCCATCACTATCAAGAACCTGGCGCGTTGCCTCCTCATTCTTGTAATAACCCAACATGACATTCGTTCCCTTCGTCACTATCTCGCCGGGTATGTTCTCCGGGTCTTCACTAAGTATGCGCACCTCCATGTTGTCGAGCACACGTCCACACGAGCCTGGTAAGAACTCATGCCAGTCACTGTAGCTGATAAGCGGGGCGCACTCCGTTGCACCGTAGCCAACAGTCAACGGGAATCCGATGGAGAGCAGGAACTGCTCAACTTCCTTCGAGAGGGGTGCTCCACCTACGATAATCTCGTATGCCTGGCCACCAAAAGCCTCGTAGACCAACTGACAGATGCGTTCCTTTACCTTGTTCTGCACCACAGGCATGGAAAGCAGTAGCTTCATGCGTGGGGAGTTAAGCCTTGGGAACACTTTCTTTCGGATGATTTTCTCGACGATAAGAGGTACGGCGATGACGATACACGGACGTATCTCGGTGTAGGCCTGTGCTATAAGCGAGGGTGAGGGCAGACGGTTGAGGAAGAAGAGGTGGCATCCGCTACAGAAGCCGAAGATGAACTCTATCGACAGGCCATACATGTGAGCCATGGGCAGTATCTCCAAAAGCTGCATTCCGCTCTTCACCTTGTCACCCAACCGCCGCAGACAGAAGTCAAGATTGCCCCAAAGTGCACGGTAAGGCAGCATCACGCCTTTCGAGAAACCTGTGGTGCCGCTGGTGTAGTTAATGAGTGCCAACTCTTCTGGTGCGTCCTCGTAATAGCCGAAGTCCTCCTTACGGAAGTCATAGGGATACTTGCTACCGAACATCATATTCAAATGTTCGCGCGCATAGGAAAGCTTTTCGGAGCGCGACATAAGCAGCGAGAAATCAGGAAGATAGACTATCCCCTGCAACTGCCCCATCAACGAGTGGTCGATGTCCTTGGCCACGTAGTCGCCAACAAAAAGCAGTCGCGCCTCAGAGTGGTTCACAATATTATGGGTTTGCTCCGAATTGAACTCATGAAGAATAGGCACAGCCACCGCTCCGTAAGTCAGCGTAGCGAGGAAAGCCACAGCCCAATGGGCGGAGTTACGTCCGCAGATAGCAATCCTGTCGCCTGGCTGGATGCCACTATGCTCAAAGAGAATATGAAGTTTCTCTATCTTACGCGCCACATCATGGAACTGAAGCGTAGCTCCTTGATAGTCGGTCAAGGCATCGCTATCCCAGTGGCGCGTGATGGCATTGTGTACGTATTTATTGAAACTTGAACTAGCGTCCATTGCACAATTTTCAAAATTTTGTGCAAAGGTACACTCTTTTTCTGCACAAAACAAAAAAAAACGTGCAATATTAACGTAATTTAGCAAGACAACCCACCAAATGAAATACATGGGTAAAAACTTTGCATAGAACTTTTCTATATGGATACCCATGTGGACTCATATTGATTTTCAGTGGCCAGGGAAAGAAATATGTCTGGAAATTTGGCTGTAAGGAGAATTATGCCTAACTTTGCAAGCTGGAATGAATAATGAACGTGTTAGAGAGATAGGCCGTTTTGTGATGGTAGGTGTTTTGGCCACTGCCCTTCATTATGCCATTTACTACGTGCTCCTTCCATATATGAGTCACAATGTGGCCTTCACGGTGGGCTACTTGGTGAGTTTCCTATGCAACTATGGTCTTTCTTCAAAGTTCACTTTCCGGGTGGGCACATCGCTGCAACGGTTCGTAGGTTTCGGGCTGAGTCATGCCACTAACTATTTCATCCAGATTATTTTACTCAACCTGTTCATCGGCCTTGGTATTTCGGAGTTTCTGGCACCGTTGCCAGTCTATGCAGTAGCTGTACCAGTCAACTACCTGATGGTGCGCTTCTCTCTTACACGACGTAGCAGGGAGAACGACGGCTACTGGCTGTTTCTCATGGTGGTGGGTTTCGCTATGCTGTGGCTCAATCTCATGGATGTGCCTACCTTGAGCGATGACATGATTTACCGATTTGCATGGCAAACGGACGAGACGGCTCCTGTAGAGACCATCGACGGAGTGGGTGACCTGCTGCGTTCGCAGTGGACGCACTACCTTAGCGTCAATGGTCGCCTTTTGCCACATCTTCTGGCTCAGGCTTTTTTGGTGTTCGTGCCGCCCGTAGTGTTACAGGTGCTCAATACGTTGCTTTTTGTGCTAATGATTTACCTTTGCGCAACATGGACTTGCAAGGACATTGCAGACCGCCTATTTGCTGCTGCCCTGACCACTTTGCTGTTGTTTGTGGTGTTCAGTGGTTTTCGCACGACAATGGTGTGGGGGTTGGGAACGTTCAACTACCTTTGGCCGACAGTGGCAGTGCTGACGCTGTTGCTTGCACTTTCGAGAACTGATGTGAAGAAGAGACGCTATGCGCTACTCTTGCTAGCTATAATAGCAGGCTGGACTCACGAGGCAATGTCGCTGCCCGTAAGCATTGCCTTCGCTGTTTGGATTACCGTTCACAGAAAAAAACTGCATAACCATCGGCTGACACTGGCCTGTATGCTCCTGTTTATGGTGGGCATGGTACTTTGTATGCTGTCTCCCGGCATCTGGAACCGCGCAGGCGAAGGCATGAGCGTATCGAGTCGCATAGTGAATGGGGTAGTGACTGGAGTTACTAATGTGCGCGTGACATGGATGCTTGCCATTGCCCTATTGGTGATGTGGCGACAAAGGGGCATCGTTTCCTTGCGGTCGCATCTTTCCACTCATCGCTATGAATACGTCGCCCTGGTAGTGGCCTTGGCCATTGCGCTGCTGTGCGGGACGACATTGGAACGTGTGGCCTTCTATGCGGAATTCATTGCTATGCTCCTGCTCACGAGAATTCTATTATTAGCAATGTCCAAACGGACAAAGCAGTGGCTAATCTGTGTATGTTGTGTTATCATGTTGCTGGCCTATTTCCCCGCTTACATGGTACGTGCAGAGAACGCAGACAACTGGCAAAAGGCAGAGCAACAAATGTTGGAACAGGATCGAGAACTGATAGCTGTGCGCATGCCTCAGAAGGGCGAGAACAAGTTGATGGACTTTTTCCGGGAACACTATGTGAACAGTTCGTTTACCTTTGGATTCTATTGTTCTTACATGGGGTTCGATGCCAACGATATCAATATGCGCTGTGCTGCACGGCTGTATGGAAAGAAACGGCTGACCTTCCTTCCAGAGGATCTAGTTGAACGCATTGCGAGTGACAGTACCGCCTATACCGATTATGAGCTTGACCACAACAAAGACCTCTACGTATGGCGCATGGACGACGACAGGCAAGTGAAGAGTGTAACCTTCATCCTCAATGAGGAGAACATCTCGCAGCTTTTGCCCCACCAACGTCTCTTGGCTTATAAGGGCGATGAATACGAACTGGACGACTTCAATTTTGAGGTAGTAACTGTTTGTGGCCATCCCTTCTTGGTCTTTACCAAGCCCACAACTAATATATATAGGAGAATTGGAGGATTGAAAATTGAATATTAAAGATTAAATGATTTGCAATATGAAACACTTTTTGTTCGCGCTTCTAGCATTTGCCTTAGGCGCACAGGCACAGACAGGAAACATCATTACCGTTAATCTGGAAAATGATGCTGTAACTCGTTTTCTGGAGGAGGTGACCTACACCTCATCCGAAGATACCAGTCAGATTATAAACTTTAACGTGGAACCACCAAAGCGCCGTGACATCCCACGCCCAGTTCTTATCCCAATACCCGATGCCGATGCTGATACGCTGTTGCTCACGTATGCCGACGATGCTTTTTACAGCGAAGGAGTCCATACCCTGATTGTGTCTAAGGGCACCACGGAGGCAGAGCTGTACAATCTAGTTCCGCAGCGCACATATTATTACAAAGTGGAGAATGGTGATGAAATCCTGGCGAGTGGTGAGATTCATACCGATGGACAGGTGCGCATGATTTACGTTCCTGGCGCTAACAACATCCGCGATTTGGGAGGATGGCCTACGGTAGACGGTATGCGGTTAAAATATGGCAAACTGTTCCGAGGAAGTGAGTTGAACGGAATCCATACCGTGGATTCTGCCGCAATGGCTATTCTGACCGATGATTTGAACATCAATGCAGAAATTGACATGCGCGCCTGGTATGAAGATGATCATAACGTGTCGGCTTTTGGATTCACCTCTAATATGTGGGGAAACTCAGCAAATCCACCCTATTATTACACATCCGACAGCGGCCAGCTTCTAGAACACCTACAGAATTCCTCCTACAAACTAAAATGGCAAAGGGAGTTTAATTTCATCATGCAAAACTTTATAAAAGGTCGTAATGTGTATTACCATTGTAGGTGGGGTGCTGACCGCACTGGTTATCTCTCACTGTTTATGGAGGGACTGCTGGGAGTCGACTACGACAGTATGATAAAGGACTATGAGCTGACTTTTTTTTACAATGCTTACAACGTGAAAGAAATGATCGACCCCGTGGTAGATTACATCATGACGCTTGAAGGTACAACCATGCAGGAGAAGTTCAACTCCTTTTTCGTAGACACGCTGAAGGTAAGCCAAGCTAATGTCAACTATTTCCGGCAGGAAATGTTGGAGAAGGTCAACGAAGAACCTAACCCTGTTACAACCATTAACAGTCCAGGACTCACCGATGCCAAAAGGTCTGCTACTGTCTACGACCTTTGGGGACGCAAGGCTACAAGGAATGGTCGCAGGGGCATCTCCATTGAGATCACTACAGACGGAACTGTCAGGAAAGTCATAAGATAGCCTATCCAATGATGAAGAAGAAAGTAAGTGTCATCGTCCCTGCCTACAACGAGGAGGCATCGTTGCAAGCACTTTATGAGAGTGTTTGTCAGCTAGCCGACACGTTGCCCGCCTACGACGTGGAACTGCTATTTGTCAACGACGGAAGTACAGACACCACACAGGACATCATCACCTCTTTAGCAAGCAAAGACCATCGCGTGGCCTTTGTACAACTGTCACGTAACTTTGGTAAGGAGGCTGCCATGCTTGCAGGTTTCGACCATGCGAAGGGCGACTGCGCTGTGGTCATTGATGCCGATCTTCAGCACCCACCACGTGTCATCGCCGAGATGCTGCAATGGTGGGAGCAAGGCTATGAGGATGTCTATGCCCGACGTCGCACCAGAGGCAAGGAGAGTTGGCTGCGCCGTCGGCTCACCCTGCTCTTCTATCACATACTTGCCCGCTCCACTCGTTTCAATGTGCTTCAGAATGTTGGTGACTTCCGTCTGCTAGACCGCAAGTGCATAGAGGCTCTGCGACAGTTGCGTGAGAGCGAGCGATACACCAAGGGACTATACAGCTGGATAGGATTCCGCAAGAAAGACGTGCTCTTCGACCAAGAGGATCGGCGCTACGGTGAAAGCCACTGGAGTCTGCTGAAGCTCACCGCCTTTGCCATAGAGGGTATCACCAGCTTCACCACGGCACCGCTTAGATTGGCCACGCTCTTGGGATTCATCACAGGAGCTGGAGCCATTGTCTACCTCATCTATACATTGGTGAAGGCCATCATCTATGGTGACCCCGTGGCAGGTTACCCCACGCTCATT
>Ga0265299_10006782_pt1 | contig 10369 bp, 7 predicted proteins | sample AusTroGonzalo_MG_4_FD_193485 | JGI IMG/M metagenome (GOLD analysis project Ga0265299, IMG submission 193485) | Bovine rumen microbial communities from tropical cattle in Woodstock, Queensland, Australia - Gonzalo_02 | ecosystem: Host-associated > Mammals > Digestive system > Stomach > Rumen ...
AAGAATAAGTTGGAACCAGAACTGAAGAAGTTCGAATGCGAAAACCTTTTCTATGATATCGAGATGCCCCTGATGCCTGTACTCGCAGAAATGGAGATGAATGGTGTCTGTCTGGATACGGAGTCACTTCAAGATACGTCAGATATTTTAACCAGAAGGATGCTCGAAATCGAGAAGCGCATCTACGAACTGGCAGGAGGACAGTTTAATATTGCGTCACCTAAGCAAGTAGGCGAGATTCTCTTCGACAAACTCAAGATTGTCGAAAAGGCCAAAAAGACCAAGACAGGCCAGTACGTCACCTCAGAAGATGTACTCCAGCAACTGCGCAACAAACACGAGATTGTAGCAGATATATTGGAACACAGAGGTTTAAAGAAACTGCTTGGTACCTACGTTGACACCCTACCCTCTCTAATCAACAAGCGTACGGGACATATCCACACCTCCTTCAATCAGACGATTACTGCAACAGGACGACTCTCTTCTTCCGATCCTAACCTCCAGAATATTCCCATCAGAGGCGAAGATGGCAAAGAAATACGCAAGGCCTTCGTGCCAGAGCCTGGTTGTCTGTTTTTTTCAGCAGATTATTCGCAGATAGAACTCCGTGTGATGGCTCACTTGTCGCAAGATGAAAATATGATCCGAGTGTTCAGCGAAGGCAAGGACCTACATGCGGCCACAGCAGCTAACATCTACAAGAAACCCATCGAGGAAGTGACTCGTGATGAACGTACCAAATCCAAGCGTGCCAACTTCGGCATCATTTATGGCATCACCGTCTTTGGGCTGGCAGAACGTTTAGATATCCCTCGTGACGAAGCCAAGATGCTCATCGACGGCTATTTCGCCACCTTCCCACAGGTGCATGACTACATGGAGAAATCGAAGGAGATTGCCCGTCAGAAAGGCTACGTCACTACCCTATTCGGCCGTCGCCGTTACCTCCCGGATATCAACTCCCACAATGCCACCGTTCGTGGTTTTGCAGAGCGAAATGCCATCAATGCCCCCATTCAGGGTACTGCCGCTGATATCATCAAAGTGGCGATGATCCATATCTTCAACCGCTTTAAGGCAGAGGGTATCAAGAGCAAGATGATCCTCCAGGTACACGACGAACTCAACTTCTCCGTCCTCCCTGAGGAGAAAGAAAAAGTTGAGCATATTGTGATTGAAGAAATGCAGCGTGCTATCGACCTGAAAGTACCCCTTGTGGCCGATTCCGGCTTCGGCAACAACTGGCTCGAGGCCCACTAAGACGCTTTGAGACGGCTATTCATCTCGTCTAAAAGCCAGTTCGCATCAACATCCATCGAATGAATATCGATGTTGATGACTGAGCGTCTGACTATAAGGCTATTCGTCCACATAATGTAGCGACGCAACAGGCTGGACAGCTGCTGATAAAAGACTTCATAATCCTTCAATACGACGTAATAAGTGGTATTTCCTTTAAAATCAAAGGGTTCAAAGGCCTCGATTTCTGCCCAAGGAAGCACAATATACTTACCTGCAAAATAGTCGTAAATATGAAGACTGTGATCTGTCAGCACCAATGCTGGTCGATGAAGGATGATACATTTTACAAACTGTCGGAGATAGATCCAATTGAGATATAACAGCAACAAAGCGCCAAAGATAACGACAGCCATAATAAAATAAAAGATGACATCATTACCCGACTTTTGTCTCATGTCAAGGAAATCTCTGGCAAACAACTCATAGACGCACCAAAAATAGCCTAAGCCACAGACAAAAATGCCTAATGTATTGAAAGTGTATTTGACTTTGCGAAAAAATATTTCTTCCATACCTGATTACAGTTTTTTGATACTGCCGACCATCGTATCCTTGTTGAGTTCTGCACCACGTGGATTGCCGGCATATTCCAGACTACCGACACCTGTGACGCGACCCTTGATAAAGTCTGAGGCGAAGCATTTGATACCCCCTACTCCACTGACCAAAGCATCAACATTGACGGCTTTCAAATCGACGGCATTTATATTGCCCACGCCACTACATTCATAGATGGCTCCCTCGGTTTTACCACTCAGTTTGATACTGCCCACACCACTGCATTTCACCTCTATTTCACGAGCCCTGATCTCGGCCAGATCGAAGGCACCTACACCAGAGTTGTCTATCTCCAATTCATCGGTAGTCAGACTGTCTAAACGGATATCAGCCGCTCCGGAATTTTTGATCTTATGAAGTTTCGGCGTATAGATAATTAGAGTGATGTTGCTTGCATCGATGTTAAGATTGTCTTTCGAGAAATCAATCTCCAACTTCCCATGATCGTTATTGATACTGAATAAGTCGACATAATTTTCAGGCACCGACAGCGTCACACGACTCTGGTCACTCTGAACCAGTTGGATATTACCTACCACGTGACTTTCCACCTTGTCGAAAGCATCCATCGGATACTTCGTCTTTACGATGTTCGAACTGGGTTCAATCCTTTCGGTACCCTCCCCAAGATTCACCGAACACCTTGATACTGAGAGCAACATGGCTACCAATGCCAACAATAGATTTGTCTTCATATACTTTCTCTTTTTAGTTTCACTTTGTCTGTTTGACGTTACAAAGATACAAAAAGTTGCAAGATATTTGGATTTTTGCTCACTTAATCGTACCTTTGCACCCAGAAATAAACGTTTATAGAAGAAAATGGCATTAAAATGTGGTATTGTGGGACTGCCGAATGTGGGCAAGTCCACATGAAACACGAGAAGAAAAAACAATGAAGAAACTCGTAACCATCATCATTCCTGCCTATAATGAAGAGGCGTCGCTCACGACTCTCTATGAGCAATTGTGTCAAGTCACTTCCACCCTTGACAACTATCTCTTTGAATTCCTTTTCATCAACGATGGCAGCACGGATGCCACCCAAACCATCCTGCAGCAGTTGTCCACCAATGATGCAAGGATAGCCTATGTGGAACTGTCCAGAAATTTTGGTAAGGAAAAGGCAATGTTGGCTGGTTTCGACTATGCCAAAGGCGATTGTGCCGTCATCATGGATGCCGACTTGCAGCATCCGCCTATCGTCATTGTTCAGATGCTGGAAAAATGGGAAGAGGGGTATGAGGATGTCTTTGCACGCCGACTGACACGTGGCAAGGAGAGTTGGTTGCGCCGCTGGCTCACCATGAAGTTCTATAGCCTTTTAGCCAACAGTACACGCTTCGAAGTACTTCAGAACGTGGGCGATTTCCGATTGATAGACCGCAAATGCATTGAGGCCCTCAAACAACTTCGCGAAACCGAACGTTATACCAAAGGATTGTTCAGTTGGGTTGGCTTCAAGAAGATTGATGTAACTTTCGAACAGGGAGACCGTTTGTATGGCAAGAGCCATTGGAGTCTGTTCCAACTGGGAGGATTGGCCATCGAAGGCATCACCAGTTTCACGACAGCACCATTGAGATTGGCTACAATGTTAGGCTTCGCAACAGGCTTCTATGCAATCATTTATATGATATGGACACTGATAAAAGTAATTATTTGGGGCGATCCTGTGGCTGGCTATCCTACCCTGATATGCGCTATGCTATTCCTTGGGTCTGTTCAACTCATCTGCCTAGGCATTATGGGTGAGTATCTGGGGCGACTCTTCAATGAGTCCAAGCATCGTCCCAACTATTTCGTTTCCTCCTATCATGAGTCGCAAAACAAAGAGGCGTGAAGGCTGTAACTCGGAAAATTGCAAATAAATTTGCATTTTCGCTCGCTAATTCGTACCTTTGCACCCAGAAATAAACGTTTATAGAAGAAAATGGCATTAAAATGTGGTATTGTGGGACTGCCGAATGTGGGCAAGTCCACCTTGTTTAACTGCCTCTCAAGCGCAAAGGCACAGGCAGCAAATTTCCCCTTTTGTACGATAGAGCCCAATGTGGGTGTGATTACCGTTCCTGATGAGCGACTGACGAAACTGGCTGAATTGGTACATCCTGGTCGTATCGTACCTGCCACCTGTGAAATCGTGGATATCGCAGGTCTGGTAAAAGGTGCTTCGAAGGGTGAGGGATTAGGTAATAAGTTCCTCGGAAATATCCGTGAGACGGATGCAATTATCCACGTTCTCCGTTGTTTCGAGGATGATAATATCACCCACGTGGATGGCACCATCGACCCCATCCGCGACAAAGAGATCATCGATACAGAATTGCAACTAAAAGACCTCGAAACCATCGAGAGCCGTCTCGCCAAGACGGAGAAAGCCGCTGCGGCTGGCAATAAGGATGCGAAGATTGAGGTTACTGTCTTGAAGGCGTATAAAGAGGTGCTGGAACAAGGCAAGAACGCCCGTATCGTGGAGTTCGAGACAAAGGACGAACAGGACTGTGCCCGTAATCTATTCCTGCTCACTTCGAAGCCCGTACTCTATGTCTGCAATGTCGGCGAGACTGATGCCAAAAGCGGCAATGACTTTACGAAGAGGGTAGGGGAGTTGGCCCTGGAAGAGGGTGCTGAGATGATGATCATCGCCGCCAAGACGGAAGAGGACATCGCCGAACTCGAAAGTTACGAGGATAAACAGATGTTCTTAGAAGAACTGGGTTTGGAGGAGAGTGGCGTGAACCGCCTCATCAAGAAGGCCTACGCCCTGTTGAACCTAGAGACCTTCATTACCGCTGGCGAGATGGAAGTGAAGGCCTGGACCTATAAGAAGGGTTGGAAGGCACCGCAGTGCGCTGGCGTCATCCATACCGACTTCGAAAAGGGCTTTATCCGCGCTGAGGTCATCAAGTACGACGACTATATCCAGTATGGCTCTGAGGCGGCTGTCCGTGAGGCAGGTAAACTGGCCGTCGAGGGTAAGGACTATATCGTTCAGGATGGCGATATTATGCATTTTAGATTCAATGTGTAGCATATAATTACGCCATCCTTAACATGTTCAGGGCATTGTCACTCATCCTGCTGTCACTGATGCCAACGCTCTTGGCTGCAGTTCAGACTTTTCCTGAAAAGAAACTTGAGACAGAACTGCTTCCCTGTCTGAATATTCCGCGAGCCGGACATGCTACGCTGATTGTAGGCGGCAGGCTAACGGTTATAGGTGGCCACACCCTAGGCTTCGTTCCCACAGCCACAGCCGAGTATTATGCCGATGGCGAGTGGCACCTGATGTCCACCGTCTATACCCACGACCAGGGACTCTACGTGCCGCTTAGCGATAGTCGGGTGCTGATAGGCGGTGGCCACGAGCAAAACTTGGGCATAGGGCAGCAATTCTCAGTCGAAATGTATCACCCAGACAGCTACACCTTCGAGGGCTACGGCTGCTTAGATCAGAAACGATGCTTTGCCAACGGCATAGAACTGGATAGCGGTCAGGTTATCATCAGCGGCAACTGGTATGCTGACGATGCCATAGAAGTCTATAAAGGCGAACGGCTCTTCTCCCCACTGCGAACGGTATCACAGATGCGCTCCAAGCCCTACATGCTGCGCACAGCAAAGGACAACGCCATCATCTTCAGTGCCACCGATGAGCACGACAACCTCATAGATAACATCATCGTCGACCGTGTAAAAGGCGAACCCTTCACTCCGCCACTCTTCAACACCTGGCGCCCCAGAAGACTTGACTTTCCTCCACGCTGCGACGATGGCCGTATAGGCAACTATGCCTATCTGTTCACCGTAGAAGACAGTACTGGACAAATGGCAATAGCACGGACACAAGGCGAGGCTATCGACCTACTGCCCACATCGTGTCCCGTTCCTATGAAATATCACGGCCAGCACATCAACTACTTCACCCCCGTCATTGCCGACCGGAAGGCAGGCCGTGCCTACATCACGGGCTTCACCAGCGACCATATTCTCTGCGTGCTCTGTATAGAGTACAAGCACTCTCCTGCCCAACTTACACTATACTGCACAGAACTGCAAGACAGCTTAGGACTGAACATCCCGGTACTCAACACCGATGGCCATCTGATTATGGCGGGTGGAACTATTGAGAGCAACTTCGCCCCCCTTTCCTCTGTCCTGCTGCTGAAAGTAGGAAACAGGGCGGAAACGGCAACCACCGGTAAAAGCAGTCACTCTTTTTGGCTTTGGATAATAACTGGCGGTGTCACACTACTACTCATAGCCATAGTGCTAGCCTACAAGACACGCAAGAAGAGCGAGACGGCGCATCCTACTGTTCAGTCCACCACAAAAGAAAACAATGAAGTCAAGCCAGACAATCTGACTGCTGCAAGTTCCAAAGAACTCATGCAGCGCATCAACCAACTCATGCTGGCAGAGCAGTTATTCCTTCTGCCTGAACTGAAGATACAGGACATTGCCCAGCGGCTGAACACCAACCGCACCTACATCTCCGACACTATCAGGGCCGTCGAGGGTTGTTCCTTTATCCAATATGTCAATACCCTGCGTGTAGACTATGCCAAACAACTGCTGCAACAGCATCCTTATATGAAAATCTTGGAAGTGACCACCCGTTCGGGCTTCTCTACCGATACCTCCTTTTTCCGCACGTTCAAGGCAATAACCGGCATGAGTCCCAAAGAATGGGCGGCTAAATTTACAGAAAAATGACTTACAATTGTGTTTTTGTAAGTCGATTTTGTTATTTTGTAAGTCTTTGTTCCTGTATTTCTCTTATATTTGCAGCAATATTTCACTAAATATAAGAAGACTATGACAGACAAAGCAAAAAGATGGATGTTCATGGCACTTACAATGCTGTGCATCGGCGGGCTTTTGGCGGCCTGCGGCAAGGATGACGATGAGGAGAAGGGTAACGACCCAACTCCGACCCCATCGGACAAGACCATCGTCAGCAAGGAGTATAAGGACTATCTGACCAGCCCCCAGATGAAAAGCGACGTGGAGACCACTATCGAGGGAGCAATGAAACTGGAGGCCCTGAAGTGGGAAATGTACAAGAACTTCACCAATAATTTCCAACTGGAAGGCATCAAGGAGTACGACCCTTGGAATACCCCCGACTGGGACCACTTCTACGAGTTGGCTACTGAGTTCGGACAGAACGCCGACCGCTATATAGAGGCCATGCAGAACCTCCACGACAAAGGCGTGCTTACCTCGAACACGCCGAAGACCAGAATGTTTACTGCCGTCGTAGGAGGATACCTCAAGGTAAAGGATGCGCTCTATGAAGGCCAGGAAAAGGTTCTCAACACCATGAAGCAGCCAGGCATGAACAACAATCAAAAGTGGGAGGAAATGTTCAACAGCCTACAGTATAGCCGTGACCGCCTGGGGTGCGACAACTGGCATGACTGGCGCAACAAACTTGTGAACCGCGAGGCAGGAATCATTGAATCTACTGAAATTTTCGAACAGTTGAGCCAGAACAATACAGATTTCAAAATGGCTGCTACAGAGGCCGGCTATGGCAACGACCCCGTGGCTGAGAGCACACGCAAAGTGGGCGGAAAACTACTTGAAGCATCTGTCGATGTCTATGGTGCTGCTGCCGCTACAGGTAGCGGAGCCATCAGTCTGGCCAAAGATGCCTACGACGTGGTGAATGCCACAGGCAACTTGGTGAAATCAGTAAAGAACGGAGACAGTCAGGGTGTGCGCGATGCCATCACTACGTATGCCACGGTGGCTGCCGGACATGTGGGTGGCAATCAGAACAACTACGTTTATACCGAGACCTTCAACGCCGTGCAGACTGCGTACAAGAACACTATCGAAAAAAACCTGAGCGAGGCAGAGGCTGCCGAGAACGGAGCCAACGCAGAGACGGGTGCTGGTGTTATTGAAGTGGAAGATAAGGACACCAAATCACCTGGTAACACCGTCTTCGTTCAAGGCCCAGAAGGAAAGACCAACATTGGTCTAGGCAAGGGTGGCAAGACCAAAGTTCCCATCAGCGGATCGGGCACTCACAAAGTTACCACCATCGACAGCACTGGCGACAAGAACACCACCGACGTGAAGGTTAACAAGAAGGGAACCACCACAAAGATTGAGGTGAAAACCAACGAATCTGAACTCATTGACGCACAAGAGGAGGACAAGTACGACTGGGACATTGAGACCGATCCCGAAGAACTGGTGTTCAGTGCCGATGCCGATATGAAGGTGTTAACTGTCTACACTGAGTACAGGATAATTATTCCTTCAACGAACGATGACTGGATTGATGTTGATATCAATGCTCACAACGTCTACGTCTCTGTCACAGAGAATAAAACGGGCAAGGTTCGTAAGGGCAAGATTCTTCTCCAATGCTCGGACGACGGCAAGAAAGTACTGAAGACTGCAACCGTCAACGTGACGCAGATGACTCCCGAGGCCCAAGACCTCTCGTTCATCAACTTCAACAAACTGCAAATGGAGATAACCACTTGTTGTGTGAGGAATCTTACGGATTATTTCAATGTAAAATTCAATCACGATGAACTCTCCATCACACGCAAGAGTGATGATTTATACAGCGTCAGCGCACGTCGTGTAGAGAACAAACGTGTCAGTATTATTTATGGTTATGATGATGACAAAGACAGAGACTTACAGCCCGATCCCAACTATTACGTTACTCCTGATATACCCTACGGAACACAATTCGAGATTAACTTTGACATAGAGGCTGCTGCACCCTGGCTGATGATCGATGAGAACAACTTCCGTATCACCAACCTCAAAATCAAAGGATACCATAAAACACTTCAGGAGAATGTTTATACCGATGATGATATTGGCAAGGACTATTACACCTGGTTCGAATATTCCTGTTCAGGACTTGGTATTGATGACATAGCAGGCTGGGACAAAACAAGCACATCAGTTACGCTTAGCAGCCAAATGCAAGAATGCGGCAACACAGACGAAGACAACAACTATGTGGAGCAATTCTATCCCTTCTCTGCCAAATTAACAGAAAAAATCACTTATGTCGATCCAGTTTTCGAGGAACAGGAGTACAAGGATGAAGAAGGAAATACAAAAAAGAGAACTGTCCTTGTTGGCTACGAAAAGAAAACAGATACATGGTCTGAAGAGGAACAAGACAGGTATAAACTGAGTAGTTCCATCAAACTGAGTTGGTATTAATACATCTTGGCACTAAGTAGCCACTTGGTAGCAGTAAACAACAACTTTCGGGTGAATCGCTTGGCGGTTCGCCCTTTTTTTTGTACCTTTGTCGCGAAATTATTGTCATACAACATGAACCATTTACTGAACTATATCATTTGGAACCCGGATCTTGAGGCGTTTCATATTGGCCCTATGACGGTGCGCTGGTACGGACTGATGTGGATCATCGGACTGGCATTAGCCTATCTCGTTGTGAAGCGGCTCTATAAGGAACAGAAGATCAAGGATGAAATCTTCGATCCGCTCTTTATCTACTGTTTCTTCGGTATCCTGATTGGTGCGCGTTTAGGGCATTGCCTCTTCTACCAGCCACAGGACTTCCTGACCTCGTGGCAGGGAATTGTGGAGATGCTATTGCCTATCCATTTCCTGCCCGATGGTGGCTGGAAACTGACAGGCTATGCTGGCCTCGCCTCGCATGGTGGTACGTTGGGCTTGATGATAGCCCTCTGGCTCTATGTCCGCAAAACGAAACTCAGCATCTGGACAGTACTCGACAATATCGCCATCGCCACAGGTATTACGGCTTGCTTCATTCGTCTGGGTAATCTGATGAACTCCGAGATTATCGGTAAGATTACAGATGTACCTTGGGCCTTTATCTTTGAAAAGGTAGATATGATGCCTCGCCACCCAGGACAACTGTATGAGGCTATCGCCTATGCTATCCTTTTCTTCATCATGTGGACGCTCCATAAAAAGATGCCTGAGAAGATTGGCACAGGCTGGTACTTTGGCTTCTGTCTGACGTACATCTTCACCTTCCGCTTCTTCATCGAGTACACCAAGGAGATCCAAGAGCCCTTTGAGGCCTCTCTCCCGATTGATATGGGACAAATCCTCTCGATTCCCTTCATCATCCTCGGAGTCTATTGCATGATTAAAGCAAAGAAACAAGTATAAAAAGAAATCGTCTCATTTTCCTGAGACGATTTTTTTGATGTCGTTGAGTTTGTTGAGGGCTTCGAGGGGGGTAAGATTGTTCACATCGAGGCCAAGGATTTCGTCACGGACTTGACAGAGGATGGGGTCGTCAAGTTGGAAGAAGGAGAGTTGCATACCTTCACGTGAAGCAGCGATTTCTGCAGTAGGTTTACCAACAGAGCCAACCTGTGCATTCTCAGCCTCCAACTGCTTTAGAATGACGTTAGCACGCTTCACGATGCTGCGAGGCATACCGGCTATCTCCGCCACATGGATACCAAAGGAGTGTTCAGAGCCGCCCTTTTCGAGTTTGCGCAGAAAGATC
>Ga0265299_10006786_pt1 | contig 10365 bp, 12 predicted proteins | sample AusTroGonzalo_MG_4_FD_193485 | JGI IMG/M metagenome (GOLD analysis project Ga0265299, IMG submission 193485) | Bovine rumen microbial communities from tropical cattle in Woodstock, Queensland, Australia - Gonzalo_02 | ecosystem: Host-associated > Mammals > Digestive system > Stomach > Rumen ...
ACCAATTCTATCACCTTCATTTACAGAAAACGATACCTTGTTAAATAAAGGTTTATCCGTATATCCAAAAGTAATTTTATCTGCTTGTATTAACATATTACCTTACCTTGTTTTTAGTTATGTTATATATATCATATAAAATATCGTTATTCAAAGACTCTTCTGTTTCGGTTTTCATATACACACGACCAAATGCATCCATTTGCATGTGTCCATCTGCAGTAAGGTACCGACTGTGTCCAAAATCAATATTCATATTTGTTGCCACTTCACCAGGGGCAAAACCCGCCTGTTTCATAACAGATGCAATCTCGTCATTTGTTAATTTAATATATGCTTCTTTAACATCTTTTGCACGTCCAATTGGTTCCAAACCCGCCCAGAACAAGGTTCCATCTGCACCCTTGATTTTCTTTATAGTATCTGCATATTTTATAAAATTTTCAGGCGAAGCGAATATCTTTGCTGACAACCGATGCTCTGAATTATATAATTTTGCAATTTTTTGAACATTGAACGCCAAATTTAAATTTCTTTCAATATCATCGCCTTTTAACAAAGAAATATTGACTTTGGAAATGCTGGGCTTATTTCTTGAATAATATCTTTTACTTAGTGCTAAATCCATCAAACCATCCAAATTGATACCTTTGGTTAGTATAGAAATTTTTGACTGCCATTTGCTAGATGTACGTGACACATCACCCAAATCAGCATTTAAAATCGCATCATGATACATCGGAGCTTCTGAATTATTATGTGGTCCTATGTGCGCCGCATTTTTTTCATCCATGGCTGCATAATTTTTCAATACCTTTAAATATATGGGATATGGCATAGAATAAATCTTGGTATTGGACCCTTCAGCACAATACACACAATGATATGGACACCCAGAAATTGGGGACAAGAACTTATATTCTTGGGTTGCAAAATCTTGTGGATTAAAATTTATATCAATAAACAAATCCAAATCAATATCATCCTTGCAAGCTATTGAGCGCAAAATATTAGCGGATAACTCTTTATGTTCTTGCAGTTGGTGCAATAAATCAATTCCCTTACTTGATAATAAATTCATAGGTATTTCAGGTCTTAACGGATGATGATATGTAGAATATTTTTGCAAAACCGTGTAAGCGCGTGCAACCCAATAATCGTGCAAACTTTTGTTTAAATCGTGATAAGAATAGTTATTTGTTGCTAGGTTATTTAACAGCGATTTCATACCTGGTTCGATAGCTAGCTCGTGAACCGGTGTTAATTGACCATTGATTCGCATATTTGCAATTTCTGACAGATTGTTTGGTGCCCATTCTTCGAAAAATATAATCTTTTCTTCTTCTGTGTTTGCCCATTGGCTACGATTAGTCATTGTGTCATGCGCCTTTATATGTTTTTCTCAATGCTATCTCCCGCTCTTTGTATAGTATAACAAACTTTTGTAATTACAAGTAAAAAAACTTGAAATTGCAGTGCTGTATGCTAGTATTTGGTACAAGAGAAAGGTGATACCATGAAAACTATTTTCTTAGCTGGACCGATGCGTGGTTTTTCTGATGCAAAAGGTCGTAAAAAAACATTAGGGTGGCGTGAAGATGCAAAAAGAATGTTGTCTGAACATTTTATTGTAAAACATGCCTATCGTGGTCGTGAGGAAAAAGAAACTTTTCCAGATGCCAAAGGTGCAGTTATTCGTGATAAACAAGATGTTTTAGAGGCAGATATCATAATTGTAAATGATACAATTCCCGGTGCATCTATGATAGGTACATCAATGGAGATTTTATTTGCTTTTTTACACAACAAAACGATAATCGTATTTGGTGATGCGCACAAGGGGGATTATTGGCTTGATTACCATGCGACAATGCGTGTAAAAGATATGGATGAAGCAATCCGCATATGTAAAGATTTATTTTATGAATAAAATAACTTTTGTCACATCTAATGAAAACAAATTTTTGACTCTTAAAGAAAAATTAAGAGAATTTAATATTTGTTTAGAACATGCGGATATCGATTTAGTTGAACCACAATTACCAACTATAAAGCAAGTCGCTGAATCAAAAGCAAAACAAGCATTAGCAATACTTAATACACCAGTGCTTGTTAATGATTCAGGTTTAACAATTCCAATTTTAAATGATTTTCCCGGACCATATACGAAATATATTTCAGAAAAACTTGGAAACCAGGGTATTTTGGATTTATTAAAGGATAAACCTGATAGAACTGCTTATCTTGAACAAACTTTTTGCTACATAGATTCTGGACAACTGAAATGTTTTTCTGATAAGGTTCCAGGACATATTTTAATGATAGAAAATGCTGGTATGCATACAAATAAGTGGGGTGCAATCTGGGATATTTTTGCGCCTGGCACATCTGAAATTTCACGTTCTTGCATGACAGATGAAGAATATTTTAATCTTAGACTAAATATTCAACTTGGTTCTGCTTGGGACGATTTAATTTGTTTTTTAACACAATCTAATAATCAGTTTTCCTAGAAAGCGGTGAAAAAGAACATCCCGTGGGATTGCCACGGGATGTTCAATATTACTGGCGGAGACGAAGGGATTCGAACCCTTGATACCCTTGCGAGTATACCACATTTCCAATGTGGCGCACTAGACCAACTATGCGACGTCTCCGAATTTTACTGTTTGGAAATTATTCTTCATCTTCTGATGATGCATCTGGAATATCGTCACCAGCGTCTTCAATTCCATCCTGAGAATCATCAACCAAAGAATTTTCCAATTCAGCATCAATTTCGCGCAACATTGGATCTTCGCTGGCAATTTCCAAAGAATTTTCAGAATCCGCCACTGCTGGTGTATCCTTATAAGATTCTACAAATTCATGACGCACAGCATCAATATCTAACTTACCGCTGCCGATTTCGCGTAATGCGACCACAGTTAATTTATCGCGTTCTTTATTTACTACGGGTTCAACACCACCGTTCAAGTCGCGAACGCGCTGAGAAGCCAACATACCCAATTCATAACGGCTTTCTACAAATGGTAAAGTATCAGAATTTGTTATACGTGCCATGATAAATCCTTTGTTGAAATCATTTTTATTCACGATATAATGCCCTATGAAGTGTAAAAAATCAAGAAAAAAATATAAAAATGAACATAAAAACTTTATCTTTTGGTTGCAGATTAAATGCTTTGGAATGCGAAAAAATCACAAAATTGCTAAGCGGTACCATAGAAACCGCAATTTTAGTTAATACTTGTGCGGTCACCGGCGAAGCAGAGCGTCAATCTGCGCAGATGGTTCGCAGATTATCACGCGAAAATCCAAATGTGACAATTTTCGTGACTGGATGTGGAGCAACACGTAATCCAACATTGTTTGAAAAAATTCCGCATGTTTTGGTCATAGATAACAAAGACAAAATGAATTTACAGGCATATATTGCCGCAATAAATAATGCAAATTTTGATATTTCAAAACCACAGATAGAAGTATTTAGAAATTCTGAATCAGTATTGTCAAAGAAATTTATTCAGGTACAAAATGGATGCAATCACGATTGTACTTATTGTGTCACACGTTTATTGCGTGGTAAATCAGTATCTTTCGAATATACAGAAATTTTGACGGCTGCCCAAGATGCTGTAAAAAATGGATTTTATGAAATAGTTTTAACAGGTGTAGATACAGCAAGTTATGTTAAAATTTGTGATGGAAAACCTTTTTTATTAGCGGATTTATGTAAAAAACTGCTGAATGATGTTCCAGAAATAAAACATTTACGTTTGTCTTCCATAGACCCTGCATCACCAGAAGTTTTTAAAATTATAAATTTGATGAATTTTGAGCCACGTTTTATGCCACATTTGCATTTATCTATGCAATCTGGTTCAGACACAATTCTAAAATCTATGCATCGCCGTCATAACACTGATATGTTGCGTAAATTGATAAATTTGGCAGATGGTAAAGTTTCATTTAGTGCTGATATAATCTGCGGTTTTCCAGGTGAAACAGATGAATTGTTCAAAGAAACTTGTGATTTAGTTAATGAAATGAAATTAATACATGTGCATGCGTTTCCGTTTTCTCCGCGCCCAGATACTGTAGCAGCTACTATGCAAAATCAAATAAATAACAGCATATCAAAACAACGTGTAAAAATAATAAATGATATCGCAAATAAAAATAGAGAAGAATTTATGAAATATCAAATTGGTAAAACAGTGTCTGTCTTGGTTGAAGAAAATAATATAGGCAGAACCCCAGATGATATAGATGTAAAAATAAATGGTACCAATATTCCAAATAAAACAATTTGTGATGTAAAATTGATTGGAATCGATAAAAATGCCTTTATTGGCGTTTGTATATAAATCAAAGGATATAAAAAATGAAAACTGTGGCGAATATAAAAAAAACACAAGACAATGGGGATAAAGCTGTTGCGTGTATATTGTTTTTATGGGTTAGTCTTGTTATTTTAGGTGTTATTTATGGCGTGCATTGTAATGATTCATACGAATTGTTAAAAGGACATACGGGCAAATCAGACGCAACAGGAGAAGATTTTGGTACAGTAATAGCCAGAGCCAAAGAAATGGACGGGCATTGTGAATATCGTGCATGTGATAAAACATGTGATTGGTATGATAACAGCAATAGTGAATGCAATAATATGAACAAAGGGGAATGGGTCGCAGTACATAAAAATAAAATATATCAAGGAACTTCATTGTGTAGCGAAACCAAGGGTGAATTTGCAAAGATTGGCAACCCAAGTCAAAAAATTGGTGCATATTGTTGGTGTAAATCTGGTAAAAATTGGGTGTCTAATTTGTTTTTAATCAATCAGTCTTATTGTTCTGATAACGGCTGCGCTGGTAACTGCGCGCATAGTGTTTTATATTCTGATAAATTTCGGTCAATAATAACTGAAAATAAAATGCGTTAAAATAATAATTTATTATAACATATTGAAAATACTTATACTTTTGTATTTTTTAATATTTTTTGTAAAAATTATTGACAATCTTTTTTTTTTGTATTATATTATGTGTAGCGAGCGTGGAAACCCATAAAACAATTATCTTTTGCATACAAGGCGGGGGAGATAATACAAAAAAAGGAAATAAAAATGAAAAAAGAAACAAAAGAAAAATTGGATATCATAAAGGTTGTTGCCTTGATTTTGTTCATATGCATGTTCGTTGAACGTTGTACAGAAAGCATAATCATGTTAGACAATGGTCTTTTTTCTGAATACAATCTGATAACCGGTAATTTCAGTGAGAATAGTAAAGGTGGTGATTTAGAACATGTCCGTTATTATGCTTCTGGTTTAGCGGTATGTCCTGACGAAAACATGGGTTGTCACACTTTAGAATTGACAGATGTAGAAATCGTTGAAAAAGGTAAAAATGCAGACGGTTCTTATAACATAGTGACAAAAGGTTATATAAATTTACCTGTGTTGCGAAATCGTAAAGTGACGAAAATATTTACTAACGCTAATCCATCAAACTATTGCATAGATTTAGTACCAAACAAAAATGGGACAGGTTTTCACTGTGTTGAAAAAACGTTTGAAAATGAACAAGTCAAAGATGCCCAGGAACAAATCAATAAAACCAATAAAAAATCAGAGCTAAAATCACAAGAACCAGCAAATATATGTCTGGATAATTATTTGGGTGCAGTATACAAAGATGGCAAATGTATCTTTCCAATCAGCGAAAAAATGACGGGTCGTGCAGGTTTGGAAAAAAAGTTCAGCAGTTGTCAGATAAAAAAAATTATACCAGGGAAAAATAACACAGCAAAAATAGAAGCTGTTTGTATGGGAATACCAGCGGTAATCAATGCTAAAAATTATCGTGATGGTCGTTAATATAAAATTTGGTTTAAAACACCGCGTTTGCGGTGTTTTTTTTTATCCCCGAAGCCTTGCGATTTAAAGGGACGTTTAAATCAACATATTTTTTTATAAATTTTTACATTTTTTAATTTTTATATAAAATATTCTGTATGATACGGATTTATTGACATACAACCGTTTTTATTTATTTTTTATTTTTCTTAGTTTTTATCATTTTACATTTCGTCCGAAAACGTCCCTTTGTGGAAGAATTTATGTATCGGAAAATATCAGAAATATGGGACATTTTACATGCTAAAAGTTTATAAATTTATATTGTTATTCATGTGTATATTGTTCCAAAATCCCGCATTTGCTGTGGATGCTTGTGTGCCTAATGATACTGTGGCGGTTGTTTTAGATGCATCAAAAAACATTGATAGTTATGGAGCATCTTCGTCATCCACATTTTATGCTGGACAGTTTCGCGGCATATCGGCCTGTTTAAGTTCTCGTTATGAGCGGGAACAAAAAGAGTTTTACACTGACAATGACGGAGTATTGGTAGATAACAACGCAGTAGTTATTGGTGGTGAACAAAATGCTTCCCCAGAAGGTTATAGTTTTTGTTGGTGTAAGATAACGTACCCCATAGTATCATTTTGGTTTCTACGTGATTGGATTTATACATATCCATTATCACATTGCGTATCAGCATGCGCAGACGGTTGCGGTTATGTAGTTTGGCAATATGGAGACCTATTAAGGAAACCTTTATTTAATTCGTTACGCAATTAAAAACACCGCAAGTGCGGTGTTTTTAATAATATTTTAAATACTTTAATCTTTGGTTGTATATTCACAAAACCCTTCGTTAGTATCGCAACGTGTGACAATACCTTCGCTGATAAAATAACCCTGGGAATGTAAGCAGGCAGGACATACTTTTGGTGCTTCTGTTCCAATATGCCAATTGCCACAGTTTGTACAACGCCACATTACTATTTTATCAGATTTAAACAATGTTCCATTTTCAATAGCTTCTGCCAAAGCACGATAACGAGATTCATGATAACGTTCTGCATAACCAATATTTTTCAATACTTCTGCAATTGCTGTAAAACCTTCTTGGGCAGCAATTTGCGCAAACTTTGGATACATATCTGTATTTTCTTCGTGTTCTCCGTATGCAGCAGCCTTTAAATTTTCCAACGTAGTGCCAATTTTACCAGCTGGAAATCCAGCTGTGATTTCTACTGTGCCCCCTTCTAGATATTGAAACAAACGTTCTGCATGTTCTTTTTCTTGGTCTGCCGTTTCTAAAAATATTTTTGCGATTGCTTCATATCCGTCTTTTTTAGCCTGAGATGCAAAGAAAGTATAACGATTACGAGCCTGAGATTCCCCAGCAAATGCAATCAATATATTTTTTTCTGTTTGTGTTCCTTTTAAAGATACCATTTTGTTCTCCTTTTGATTTATAGTATGTATGAAGATTACAGGTTTTTGATACAATTTGCAAATATAATTTTTGATTATCAATATACAACATGATATAATAGTGCTGAAACATAATATGGAGTAAAAAACATGTCACAAAAGATTAACCAAGCCTTTATACTTGCTGCTGGTCGTGGGACAAGAATGCTTGATTTAACAAACGATAAACCAAAACCTTTGATTACTGTCGCAAACAAATGTTTAATTGATTATAACGTTGAACACGTAAAAAAGGCAAATATAAACGACTGTATTGTTAATCTTTGCTACAAAGGTGATATGATTCGCGAACATTTACAAAAACAATTTCCAGATATGAATTTTATTTTTTCCGAAGAAGAAGAAGCTTTGGAAACTGGTGGCGGAATAAAACATGGTTTGCCTAAGATGAAACGAGAGGCTTTTTTTGTAATAAACAGTGATGCATTATGGATTGATTCACCAAACAAAAATCTGTTGAAAAGTATGATGAATGCATGGAATCCAGATTCTTGTGATATGATGTTAATGTTGCAACCAATGGATAAAGCTTATGGGGTGTCCGGCAAAGGTGATTATGCTGTTATTAACAATCGTCCAGTAAGACGCACAAATCCCGATGAACGTGTTCCATATTTGTATGGTGGGGTTCTTATCTGTCACCCACGCGTTTTTGATAACGAACCCGAAGGCAAATATTGGCTGATTGGTATATTTGACAGACTTCAAAAAGAAGGTCGCTTAGGCTTTTATATAAACGATGGTGAATGGTTTCATGTCGGCGATCCAAAAGCCCGCGAAATAGCAGAAGAAAAAATTGCTATCTAATACCTCGTCCGTTTTGTATCAAGAAATTTTTGTACGCATTTAATACGTCTATTTTGTACGATAATCCAAGTTGGTTGTGTAGTGCTGTGTTATCACCACATACATATCGCAACCATCCATGACAATATGGTATAAATTTTTTAAACATAATATTTTTATGGGTTGCAACAAAATCACATACTTGATATATGTCTATGCCGTATTTTTTCGTAAATTCAGAATATAAATCAAGATATTTTGCAGAATAATCTTTGGCTGCAATATTATAAAAAAGTTTATTTTTATTTAATCTTTCTTTTATTGGTAAAACCTTGTCTCCGCGACAATGCAAATCGATTAACATAATCAAATCATCATACAAAGACCGTTTAATAACAGTCATTTTATTGTTTATAAAATCTAGTTGTTCTGCTGTGTAATTAGGATATTCTTGGACATTCGCCGTATCCAGCACTGCATGAGTTAAACAAATCTGTGCTACCAAAGGCATATTTAATTTCATACACAAATCATAACCCGCTATTGTATGTGGATACCCTGCTTTATTTTCATCGACAATATAACGCCCAATATCGTGTAAAACTCCATAAACAAAGGCTCTTTCTTCATTTATTAAATTTTTTTCTGCCTTTTTATTTATTTGTCGCGCAATAACAGCCGCAGAAATTGCGACAATCAATATATGTACTGCATGTGGAACTGTTATTTTTGGCTTTGAACCATCTTCTATTCGTTTATTTATATAATTACTCGCCTCTCTCAATGCGTTTTGCATACTATACATTGACATAACTTACTTTCCTTCTATTTTCAACAAAGTCTTTTCAATTGTATTTATCAATTTATCTATTTCGATGCGCCCTGCTGCACTTATCATTACAATTTCAGGTTTTTTCTTGCGACCGAAAGATTTTTCAAAAACGGATAGACGTTCATACATTTCTTCTTCGTCCAAAGTATCTATTTTGTTTATGACGACTATTTCCGGTTTATCCGTCAAATTACCACCATAAGAATCCATTTCATGACGAATTGCCTTATAGCGATTTGCCCAGTTGGGTTCAGAGCCATCAATTACATGCAAAATCAATTTTGTGCGTTCTGCATGTCCTAAAAATCTGTCACCTAAACCTACCCCTGTATGTGCGCCTTCTATCAATCCCGGTAAATCAACCATAACATATTCGTGTTCATGTGCATACATAACACCCAGTTGTGGATTCGTAGTTGTAAATGGATAATTTGCAATTTTCGGATGCGCAGACGTCACCACAGACAACAATGTAGATTTACCAGCATTTGGAAAACCAACTAAACCGATATCTGCAATTAACTTTAAACGCAAAATTACCGTTCTTTCTTCGCCAGGCAAACCGTCATTAGCCTGACGCGGAGCACGATTAGTTGGACTTTTGAAATGCAAATTACCCCAACCACCATTACCACCACGCACAGCCAGATATTCCATCCCATCTTGATTTAAATCAGCATATTCTATCTCTTCGTTTTCAGACAAAATGACAGTTCCGGTTGGCACAGGCAAATATAACGTTTCCCCAGAATAACCTGTACGCATTTTTCCCATACCGTTTTGACCGCGTTGTGCAATAAATTTGGTTTTAAATCTGTAATCTATCAAAGTATTCACGTTTGGCACAGCCACAAATATTACATCGCCACCACGACCACCATCACCACCATTTGGTCCGCCAAATTCAATGTATTTTTCACGTCTAAACGAAGCGGCACCGTTGCCACCATCACCAGCTTTGATATAAATTTTTGCTTTATCCAAGAATTTCATTTCGTTTTTTCCATGTTTGATATGTCCATTATAACTTAAAAACTTGCAATTTCCAGTACGAATATTTATAATATGTTTTGCCATGAAAATGGTGATGATTCTGAATTCGTTGCGGAATAGTCGTTTTGGACTGGGGGGCGGTACCCCACAGCTCCACCATTTTAAGACAAACTTTTTATGGGGCTGACATAGTTTCGACAGGCGAAATAAAGGCAAATCGATTGAATCCGACATAGTTGTCGTTAAACACTAATCAAAAACTGAATGGCGATAGAATCGCTGCGAACGACAATGTTCGCCTTGCAATGGCTGCCTAATGTGGCATTGAAATACGTTGGCAATTGTTAATGTATTTCGTTATAGCTTTTGCGGGGTCTGTCGGGTACCTGGCACCAGAAACCCG
>Ga0265299_10006788_pt1 | contig 10362 bp, 6 predicted proteins | sample AusTroGonzalo_MG_4_FD_193485 | JGI IMG/M metagenome (GOLD analysis project Ga0265299, IMG submission 193485) | Bovine rumen microbial communities from tropical cattle in Woodstock, Queensland, Australia - Gonzalo_02 | ecosystem: Host-associated > Mammals > Digestive system > Stomach > Rumen ...
ATTACCACAATATTATTCTCGACTAAGAGATGAAGCCTTCTTATTATTCTAAGCGGATTACAAGTTGTATCTATGTTTTTAATTTCGGAAAGGGAAGCCCCGGTCTCGCCTTTTGAATACAAATAATTTACAATCAGAATATCTAAAGGGTTTGTTTTTTGAGAGAAAACTTGTTTTTCTTCTTTCCTCTTTTGAATTATTTCGGAGAAGTGATTTCTCGTTCTTTCCCATTCTTTTTGATTAGAAGGTTCAATTTTAAGAAAGCTCACAATATCATCTCGCAATTTATTCAATGCGCTCCCGCTCTCGCTTTGATTAAGATCTATTGATATTAATGTGGAATCAACTACACCTTCAATTTGTTTAAATGAAAAGCCAGGCAGCAAAATCATGCAGTATGGCTGATTCGTAATCCATGTCGCCCCCATTTCGTTGAGACTGGCAGGGCTATTATAGAAGTTTTCCGAAAGGAGAAAAAGAACATATAACTCATGCGTGTCAAATTCTTTTTTGATATAATCATAGATCCTGTTGCGAAGAGGAATATCATGTCCGGCAATAGAACTGCAAAATACGCATTTTTCCCAATCACAATGTCCCATACTTTTTAAAAGATTAATCATAAGTCCTGCATATTTCCGATCCTTATATGAGTGACTAATAAAAACTTTTGGTGTTTTATCCATGTTATTATTTCCTACTTAGTTCGGGCTTTCCGTTTGGATTTGGATAACTGGCTGGTATTGCAACATGTTCCGGTTGACTCGCTTCCTAAATACAAAGAGATTTTAGAACTATTTGTTGAATCATTCTGTAGTTAGGGGATATGATTCTTCGGGCAAAGTGAAACCTGAATTCCGTCTTTAACATCATCGCCAAGTTGCAGTTCAACAGCGAAAGTCGAAATAGGAAAGTTTAAGGCACAAACCTCATAAGTTAGGATATAATGCCCCGGTTTGTTAATTAGTGGCAGATACACCCCGCCTAAGCCTACTACATCACTTTCTGTACGCATGAAAATAGTCTTTTGATCGACATCATAGCAAAACAAATCGAAACTCACTGTTTCCCCGGGCCAAATCGTATGGGAATAGGATTTCACACCTGCCGCTTTTAGAGGCGCTCTGTCATAATGTAAATAAGGTTCCCCTTTGTCTTTAAGGTGAACTTGACAGTTGATTGCAACATCTCTTTTTCTTCGATTCGATATTTCGACCGTTACTATTTGCGTATTATGAAATGGATCGCTGTGATATACCCCCATTTCCTTGTCTTTAAGAGTATTAAACCTGCAAGGCGGAAAAAGTGTGACAGATTCTATCGAAAGATGGCGGGAATAGTTTGGACTCCAATTGCAATCCCGAACAGCCTTTATAACTGTTTCAACAACGTCAGAATAACCATTGAATTCTCCATTTGCAATTGTATAAGCGAGGATTCCACTTTTCTGCATCCCATGTTTGTGAAAGATCAGCATGTTTGACCTGTCGAATCCATACGCAATAGCCATCGCAAGCTCTTGGTGTGTGTAGAGAGAACAATAGCAACCGGTCTTTTCGACAGGACGCTTAAAATTGATAAAAAGATAATAATCGGATTCTCTAAGACTCTCAAATATATTAGGGCTCCCGATAAAGAAATTTTCCTTCGTTGCGACAAAGACAGTCAAGCCTAAATCTTTTTCTAATGCTTTTACTATCGCATTGATAGCGGCCATTTCTCGTTTGGACTGCTTATTTTGACCACAACTTAAAAAGACTTGAGCACTCATTAGAGGACCCTCCGGGTGGTGTCGGGGCTGTAGGTGGCGAAGATTTGCTCGAAGTTCGCGGCGACGCTGTCAGTCTTGAAGCCGCTGTCGCGGAGGACCACATACTGCGGTTTTTCCTTCGCGATGGCGGTGATGGTCTCTTCCGTAATGGCGTCGTCGAAACAGGCGATCAGGTAGTTGTCCTCCACGTTGAAGACCTTCTTTCCGGCGATGACGGATTCCCTGATCTTGCTGGAAAGCGGGATGCCGAACTCCAGCATCACCTGGAAGAGCAGGTCTTCCGGCGTCCGCCCTTCCTTGATATTGTCAACCCGCCCCAGCAAATCCGACTGCGGCGTCTCCGCGGGGCTGTAATAGACATCCTTCATGTTCGAACTGTCGAGCTTGAAGACACGGAATCCGGTATCAAGGCTTGCAGCAGCCAAGGGATTTTCTTCCTTGATTCTCTTCCCGGCACGACGAATGCGTTCTTCGCCGATGTCGCAGATAGTTTTGTAGCCAGCCTTGAACGCCTCGCTGTCTTCAGGACATTTTTCCGGCCACTGCACCATGATAAACTTACGTTTTCCTCCATCCTCGGCATTGAGTTTCATAACGGAGTGAGCAGTGGTAGCGGAGCCGGAGAAGAAGTCGAGAACGATAGAATCACTATAAAGATTTGCAATCTTTATGAAAGTTGAAATTAATCTGGTCGGCTTCGGGGTAAACTTGATTTCGGGGATGAGACTGCGTAATTCCTTTGTTGCTTCGTCGGTATGCCCAACATCTTTATGTAGCAAGAGAGTATTTGGCATACTGCCCTGCTTGATTTCTGACAGATAGTTTTTTAATGCAGGAACTTCGTTGTCTCCATTCACCCCCCACCACAAACGATGTTCTTTTTCGTTTGCAATATGAGTTTCAATGCTGTTTGCCCATACTCGAGTTTTTTTAGGGTAAACCACCTTGCCTGTATTGGGATTGGTTATAGGGTAATAAAGATTCGGTCTCTCATCTGAAGTATATCTACAGGTGTAATCGGCGGCTTTCCATGGACCTCTTGGATCGTTGTCTGGGTTTTGATATCTCGCTACTTGCTCTTGTGTAAATGGCAAAAGACCCATTTCGAATGAATCAGATTTCCTGTAAAGTAATATCGTTTCGTGGGTATATCCAACATTTTTTGTGTCTGGCGGAGGGGAATAACGCTTCTGCCACGCAAAAGAGCAAACAAAATTAACACTGCCAAAAATCTCATCGCAGATCTTTCTTGCATTCATAAACTCATTATCATCTATAGAAATAAAAATAGCTCCATTTTCAGAAAGAATATCTTTTGCAATCTTTAATCTTGGATATATCATATTCAACCAGTCGGTATGGAAACGTCCATTACTTTCGGTATTCTGAACCAAACGGTTTCCTTCCTCATCCAATTGGTTATCACTCAAAAGGAATTCGTCTTGGTCTCCGGCGAAATCGTCCTTGTAAATAAAATCACCTCCTGTGTTGTACGGCGGGTCAATATAAATCATTTTGACTCGGCCAAGATATGTTTCTCTGAGGAGCTTCAGGACATCCAGATTATCGCCTTCGATATAGACATTTTCCGTCGTGTCAAAGTTCACGGATTCTTCCCGGCTCGGGCGCAGTGATGCCGCAATCGGTGCAGCCGCCAGCCTCTGAGCTTTTCGCTTGTCAGGCCAAGTGAACTGGTAGCGCTCATCCGGTCCTTCCACGACCTGCGTGTTGATTTCCTGTCGCAAGATGTCTTTATCAATGGCGCGAACAACATTGCCGTTCTCGTCCTTTGTCTCGGTTACGGCATTCGGGAAAAGCTCCTTCAACTTCTTGAAGTTTTCGTCAGCCAGATCGTTCGTCTGCATTTTCATTTTATCCATTAGCGGTTTCCTCCGTGTTAGTGTCGTATTTGATAAAGTCGGCCATAAAATTCGAAGCCTTTTGAATTGTATCAACCATCTCTTTTGTAAGTTTAAAAGGCGCGGTTTCAAAATGATGTGGATCTATTTCACTATGATCCTCCCCGTTTCCAAACAACGCCTCATAAATAACATCTAGCGGAGCCGAAACAGGAAGAAACAGACATTTGTCGTTAAACGCTGTTTCTGTTATTGCTTCTTCTGGAGAATTGACAAATCGGTGAGCTATTGGACTAGTGCTTATAAGTTTTTTAAGCGGCTTAGAGTCTTTTCCCTTTATAAACTCTTCAAAAAGTTTCCTATTAAGGAGTTTGAGACCTAAAACCAAAGGAACAATTATATATATGATAAATTTCCAATTAAAATCTCTGCTTCTTTCTTCCTGTTCCTTGAAAGAAAGAGAAGCAAGTTTTACCCACTGCCAATATCTCGCTGATTCGCGAAGAGATAAATCATATGCTCGAACAAAAGCAATACAAACATCAGCACAAAGTCTGGAATCAAAATTGCCTCTTGTCGAATCTAAGCCATAAGAATTGTAATACTGATTGGTATTTGGAGGCGGCAAGGAAAGTCTAAAATCAAAGAATCTATCCAAATATCGATGCGCATCAAAGTCCTCTCCATAGAACGCCTTAACAGTATATTGCAGTTGTTCTTCATTTATTGCGAAGACAAACGTGATTTTATCATTGGAGAGATAATGTTTGATACGTTCCAACAACTGTACCGCATAGGTCGGCTTGCACCGATCCAATTCATCTATTAAGACTAAAAGCCTTTCATCATCGTTAAGTATCAAGCCATTCAAAAAACGGTCAAATGCATCATGAAACCTTTTTTGAACTTCAATTTCATGAACAGGATTATTATTCCTCAGGAACTCCAAAAACGGAACAACTTTTCCTATTGGAATCATTGAAAATAATCCATCCATTGCCTCAAAAAGTGCTTCTGATAACTCCACTACATCAGATGAGCAGAAATAGAAATGCTTTCTAAAGCACTTAAACTTACACAACCAGTTTAAGAAACTATACCAAGGATTTGATTTTGGAAACGGTTTAATTATCTTAGCTCTGGATATAAGCTCATACATGATTGATTTCATTGGATCATCAGCATTGTCATTCAACCAGGCATCATAATAAAAACAGACATGCTTTTTTATTGGGATTCCGGGAAAATCCTTTTTTTTAATTTGTTCAAACACATCCCTTATTCGTTTTTTCTCGTAAATGTTTATTATCTCCTTTTCATTACAAAACACATCAAAACAGGTTTGCGTTTTCTCCTTTAAGCTACAAATCTTGCTGGAGTGGTTACCATTGCAAGTACTCGATTGATTTGACTGGTCCTGTTTGATGTCTATAATAACCGGCATAACGTTGTGAGCATCAAAAAGCACTTGCAACTGTTTGAGAAAGAATGTTTTTCCTGTTCCCCATCCGCCATCAAGCGCGATAGAACACCTGCTTTCCTGTGCAGAACAGAAGCAGGCAAATTGCCAGAGATTTTTGTTCCGGCCAACAGCATTGTTTTTCAAAGAATCGAAAATATTTTTGAGGTCGGGATCTTTTTCCAGCCTTTTGATGCCCATTTCAGTCACTCCTCTCTTGAATTGTTGTCAACCAGTCCGTGCAGATCGTTTTTCAGTTTCTGTATGGTCTGCGCCAGGTCGAACTTGCGGCGGGGCTGCTTCTCGGTACGCATCTGCGCTTCCAGACGGGTAATCTGACGTTCGATTTTGGTGCGCTGCGCATCGTCTCGGATCGCATCTTTCAACGGTGTCGTGGAATCGGTATCCAGACGCGAATTGATTTGTTTGATGTACCCGTCGTACACGTCGTCCAAGGTCACGCCAGAGGTCTGCAACGGCAGTTCATCCAGCGGCATCCAGTCCGTTTTGAAGTATTGCGAGATGGTTTTGTCCGAAAGGTCCTTATAGCCCATGCAGGCCATGTAGAGGTCGTCATGCTTCAGCAGGAAGAGGATGTGGTAGGGAATGCCCTTGTCGATCAGCTTCAGCGCGGCTTCGTCCAGCGGACGCGTCTTGAGGGTGATCTCAAAGACCAGCAGCTCCTGTACCCTTGTCCCCGGCTGCACGTTTAACGTCGCCGGAGAAAGCTTGTTCCGCCAGACGATCTTCTCAATCTGGTTCACGAACACCTTTTTGAGCGCGGGCTTCACGTCCAGTTTTTCGTAGAACTTGGCCTTCGGAACGACATGGTTACAAAACGTCTTTTTCGGTAGCCAGGAGGGATGCAGCACGTCAGCCATTGGAGCGCCCTTTCACAACGAGGAAGCAGATCAGTTCGAAGTCATTCAGGCCGGAAATCTCGTTTTCGAGCGCGGAGGTGCCGCCTGCGGAAAAGAGGCTGTCGATGTCGCTCTGCTCCTTTTTCTCGATGATGGAGTCGATGGCGTCCCCGAGAAGGCCGGAGTAGAGGTCCATTTTGAGGCCGTCCTTCGTTTCCTTGTTGAATTCCCGGCAGAGGTCCTGCAACGGCTCCGTGCGCCCCTTGCAGAGCAACCGGATCGTGTCAAGGATTTTCTTCGGCTCAAGATGGTGGCAGAACACCTGACGATCCTCGCGGATGTAGGCCATGTAGAACGGATGAAGCAGATTCTGTTTGTCGAGGTTGACGCTGGAATTGACGTTTCTCAGGATGAAGATCACGCCGGGCGGGCAGTCCTCCGAAGCGGGCACGACGGCATGAAGACCGTGCGGAACTTTGTCGCAATCCGGGTGATGCTTCACATAGTCCAGCAGATCGAGCCGGAATTCGTTCAGACCGAGGTCCATGATGTTGATGCCGGTATTCATCTCCTCCAGGTCCACGACTTCATTCTGAAGCCGCTTCAACTGCTGACGGCGGTACTCCAGATCGCCGTTGTCGTCCTCGTTGATCGGGTCATCGTCGCCGGTGGCCGTGATGTTGGTGAGCTTCATCCGGTTCTCGACACGTTCCTTGAGGTTGATGTACTCGTCAAGCGTCATGTCCGGCCAATAGTTCACGAGCTGGATGCAGGCGTTTTTGCTGCCGATACGGTCGATACGGCCGAAACGCTGAATGATGCGGACGGGATTCCAGTGGATGTCGTAGTTGATCAGATAGTCGCAGTCCTGGAGGTTCTGGCCTTCGGAAATGCAGTCCGTGGCGATCAGGATGTCGATCTCATCCTTGCTGTGCGGAAGAAGGAGCTCCTTTTCCTTGGAAATCGGGGAAAAGAGCGTCAGAACGGTGTTGAAATCCATCTTGAGCTTCGGAATGGTGGATCGACCGTCCTCCGTGCCGGAAATCATGGCGGTATTCAGGCCAAGCATTTTCTTCACGAACGGGGCAATGTTCTGGTAGAGATAGGTGGCGGTGTCTGCGAACGCGGTAAAGATCAGGATCTTCTTATTGCCGGGGTTGATCGGATTCTCGATCTTCTTCTGAATCTGCTCCATCAGGTGATTGAGCTTGGAATCGTATTCCGGCGTGATGTCCGCGACCATGGAAATCAGAAGATTGAGCGTATCAATGTCTTTCAGCAGGTGAACACGCCAGTCTGCCCAGCGCATGTCGGCAAGAGCGATTTTGACCTTGCGACCGACAGAAAAGATGTCGTCGGCGACTTCCTCGTCGTCGTTTTCCCGTGCGGAATTAACGGCATCCGTGAACTCGAACAGGTCCATGTCGCCGACTTTCTCGAAACGGTTGATTGCGGCAACCGTTCGTTCGATCAGAGCCTTGATCCGCTTCAATGTGAGGTCAAACGAGTAAACAGAACTCTCCAGACGTTTCAGGAGGCCGATGCTCATCAAGCGGCGGATTCCGAGCTCGCGGCCGATCTGCATGTTGCCGCTGCTGCCGTCCTCCGAGCTCATTCCGTATTTTGCCGCCGCACTGGGGAAGATGAACAGGGACGGCATGTAGATCAGCAAGTTCAGCGATTCCAGCTGTTCGAAGATTTCCTTGTAGTTGATCGCATTCGGAAGCGAAGTCAGCGAGGGACGGAAGCTCAACGGAGGAAGACGCAGCGGGAACGTTCCGATCTGGGAGGAATCGTAATACTTTTCGATGTGCTTGCGTGAACGGGCGATCGTTACGGCATCGAGCAACTGGAAAAAGTCGAAATCGAGGCGGGAAAGGAGCTGCTGTGCCGTGCGCTCCTCGGCAGGAAGTTCACTCCAGTCATTGAAGACCTTCTGGGCCGAACGGAAAATCTGTTCGATGGAGTGGCTGAGCTCCATATTGGATTCGAGCTGACGGGGATCGCCCTCATAGGCCAGCTGCAACTGGTTTTTCAGGTCGGTGAAACGATTGTTCACTGGAGTGGCCGAAAGCATCAGCACCTTCGTCTTCACGCCGGACTGGATGACGTCCTTCATCAGGCGCTTATAGCGGTTTTCGACCTGATTGACATGCGTGCCTTCGCCATTGCGGAAATTGTGGGATTCGTCGATGACAACGAGGTCGTAGGTATCCCAGCGCAACCGGGAAAGATCGATGCCGTTGGATTCGCCCTTGTGCCGGGAAAGGTCGCTGTGGTAAAGCACATCGTAGCGCAGGCGGTCTTCGGCGACGGGGTTGTTCAGATAGTTTCCCTTGAACGTGTTCCAGTTGTTGGAGAGCTTCTTCGGGCAGAGCACGAGAATGTTCTTGTTGCGCTCCTGATAATACTTGATGACGCCAAGCGCAGAGAAGGTCTTGCCGAGACCGACGCTGTCCGCAAGGATACAGCCGTTGTACGTTTCGAGCTTGTTGATGATGGCCAGGACCGCGTCCTTCTGGAAATCGTAGAGAAGATTCCAGATTTTACTGTTCCGGAAGCCGACACCCTCGTTCGGGAGCACGTCTTCGGAAATATCGCTCAGGAACTCGTGGAAGATGTTGTAGATCGTGATGTAGTAAATGTACTCAGGCGAGTTCTCGCGATAGGCAGCGGTGATGTTGTCGATCACGACAGCGGTAACATCCTGCATCTTCGATTCGTCGTTCCAGAGCGAATTGAACATGCTCAGGAGCTGCTGACTCTGGGGAGAATCGAGCTTCTGGACGAAGTTGAAAGCGTTATTGCCGCGCTCACAGCCGATTCCGATGGTCGTGAACTCGGTGAATGGGTAATAGCACGCCTGACTGCCGTTCAGTTCCACGTTCAGTAGCCCTTGAATGAAGGTATTCGCGCTATTGGATTTGAACTGGACTTTCCGCTTGATCCATTCGACGCATTCCCTGGCAATGGCCTTTTGCGTGAGCTGATTTCGGAGCTTCAGCTCGAAATCTGACCCGCACAAGGACGTTTCCCTGCTCAGGCGGGGGATGTAGAACTCGCGCTTTTCCTTGGGCGCGTGTTCCGTGACAAAAGTCGGCGAGGTGAAGATGAAGCGAAGCGAATCAATGGATTCCAGCTCGCTTTTAAGCTCCTGATAGGCGTAGATGGAGAAACATGCGGCGGCAATGGAGACCTTGCTTCCCTCGGAAAGCTCGTTCTTCAGGTCGTCCTTGACAAACTGCGTTACGTTGTCGAACATCTGCATTGTTATCTCCATGCCACGGGCGGCGAACCGATTTCTTTTGAGACGGATTCTGTTCAAATTCGCTTTGAAATCGGGAAAAACTATAACTACTCAAAGAAATATAGTATATGCGTGGGTAAAAATCAAGCCCGGAATCGGCTGCATGGAAAAAAAGAGGGACATTTTCCCCTCTGCTTCTTCCTCGTTTTAGCTCATTTCTTCGTTCCGACAGTCTTGCCTGTGGCATCTCGGTAGGTGGTAGAGTTGCCGGATTGCGAAGCGGTGCCAGCAACTTTTCCGGTGGCGTCACGGTAGGTGGTCTTATTGCCGGACTCTGAGGCGGTGCCTACGATCTTACCCGTAGAGTTGCGGTAGGTCGTTCTGTTCCCGCTCTCGGTAGCGGTACCTACGGCCTTTCCAGTGGCATCACGGTAAGTGGTCTTGTTCCCGTTCGTGGTGGCAGTACCGGTCACTTTGCCATGGGCATCCCTATAAACGGTCTTGTTTCCGTCTGTCGTGGTTGTCCCAACTATTTTGCCGTGGGCATCACGAATGGTCTCCCGCTCGGTACAGAATGCGGCGGCAGTCAAGAGAAGGAGGGATAAGGTTAAAAAGCTTTTCATTGTATTCGCCTCATTCTTCCGTTTTTTCGAGCTTCCAGCCGAAATCGTTGTGATAGATCATCTGCTTGGTCATACCACCGTCAATACAGACATTCTCGCCCGTGATGAACCCAGCCTTGTCGGAGGCGAGGAAGAGGACCATGTTTGCGATGTCGAGCGGATTGCCGACGCGACCAGCGAAGTGCTGTGTGGCATCAGGACCTGAATAGGTCTTGAGCGAGGTGTCGATCCAGCCTGGTGAAATGGAATTGACGCGAACACGTCCTGCAAAGCTCGCAGCAAGAGCGTGCGTGAGCGCGGCAATGCCGCCTTTGGCCGCTGTGTAGCTCTCCGACTGAGGCTGACTCATCCGGTCACGCGAAGACGAGATGTTGATGATGGACGCACCTTCAGCGAAATGATCCTTAAACAGCTTTGCGAGGTAGAACGGCGCAATGACTCCGACCGCCTGAGCATAGGCGAACTCTTCGTAGGTGCATTCGTCGATTCCCTTGAACAGCGGCATGGCGTTGTTGACGAGGATATCAACGTGTCCACTCTTCG
>Ga0265299_10006789_pt1 | contig 10362 bp, 5 predicted proteins | sample AusTroGonzalo_MG_4_FD_193485 | JGI IMG/M metagenome (GOLD analysis project Ga0265299, IMG submission 193485) | Bovine rumen microbial communities from tropical cattle in Woodstock, Queensland, Australia - Gonzalo_02 | ecosystem: Host-associated > Mammals > Digestive system > Stomach > Rumen ...
CGTGAAGACGAACGAAGAGCCCCGTTCCATGCTTGCGAGCATCGAACAGAGTGGCTTCAAGGTCATATGCTGTCAAGATATCTTGGCTTGCCTGAACAAATACAAAGGCGCTGACACGTTGTTGCTCTCTTATCGCGACCACCTGCAGAAGCTCGAAGATTCTGTGATGAGTTACAAACGACTCCCGGAAAAACAATGGGGTTGGTTTGCTTGGCAGGGATTCTATAAGGAACTGGAGCGAAGAATCTCACTTGATTCCTGGAGCTATGTGGCAAATCCGTCAGGTGGTTTTCTGGGAGCTTGGTGGCACTTTGTCGAAGTGGGGAATTGCACCATGTATCTCCAGTTCGAACAGGGGAAACTGTGCTTCAAGATCTCTTATGAAGGTGATGAGGATAGGGCTGAAGTAAGGTACAGAAACTACATTAAACTCCTTGAGAAGGCAAAGGAAAGGTATCCAGAAATCCACCGGCCAGAACGGTTCGGATCAGGAACTTATATGACCATCGCTGTCATTGATGAAGAGACGATCTTCGGAGACGGCATCGTTGACTTCATATCACTGACCTCAAAACTAAAACAATACGAGGCCCTTATCGATGAATGTGGTACTCATTCAGACTGATATAGAGCCTCGTATTGGATTCTCAAGTGGTCACTGTTTTCCGGCCTTATGATGCTATTCAATAGGGCCGAAAGCCTTTTGTGCACAGTCAATAATCTCTTGGCATACGATTGTGGCCTTTGATTTAGTCTCATCATCGAGCAACAATCGGCTATGAGACTCGGGGTTTCTCACTTTTCCGGCAATGAATTCGATCCTCTCTGTCCAATATGAAAGTGTATGCCCAAGTACGTCGCCGATAGAGTCGTTCCAAAACTCTGTAATAAAATAGTTGAAATCCCGAGGATAAAACTGATCGACAATGTTATCCGAGCCGTTTTCCGGATAGTGAACGAGTTCATCCTCCATTTGTTTCAGGAGCAGATCGAAGTGTTTCTGATTGTAATTCTGAACGACAATAGCCTCAACCGGCACAAGCCAATCAGAATGATTCTTCCCGTACTTTAATTCTAATGCCTTACTGATCATCAATTTAATGCTTCTTTCGGCTCGTGGCCAAATAAGCTTATATGGATTCTTCCTGTAAAGCTGTCTCATATATTCATTAAATGACCCACAGAATGGGACATATTCAAACTGCTGCATGTCGGAAACACTTACACTAGGAGCAAGGCTTGAGTTTGTTTGTACAGCTTTAAAAAGGCCATATTTCTTCAAAATATACTCCTCTTCGTCTTGAGAGACTGCATCGAGAAATCCACTGTATACGTTGATGACTTTGTCATCAAGATGATCTTTTTTCAGAACACGTTCGAATAATCGGTTGTAATAAGAAAGAATATCTTGATAACTCTCATCAATACTCCCTTCCATATCTCGACTCTGATAATACCGCAATAATACAAGAGCATTTAGGAAAGGATGATTCCCAGCCGCATTATCTAGGAGCTCTTCTTCTTCGTCAGAAAGTTCGCCGACTAGCGACCTCTGCATCGCAACTTCGTCATCATTAAACGGTTTTAAGTAGATATGAAGACATGTTTCATAAAAAGATGACCCCCCACCGGAATCCTTTTCAATGTCCAAAATAGAGCGTCTGGATGTAGTCACCACAGCAACATTAGGATAATCATCTGTTATTTTTCTAAGAAGCTGAAAATAAGAGCGAGAAAAGACATCCTTGCTGTAGTCAAATTCGTCGATGCAGATGATTACTCCGATTTTGTTAAAGATTGTTAATTCATCGAAGAAGCCTCTAATCTCGGAACTTAGTTGCTGAAAACGTATCCCGGGTTTTGCAGCCCGAAGGGCATATTCATTTACATAATCATTCGCAAATCCGTGCATCTTCAGTGAACGAACGATTTCTTGAAGAATATCAAGATAGACATCCTCTGGCCTACCATCAATCGCATCATCATTATAATCCACAAAAGAATACCAAACCGCAACTATTCTATCTTTATCCCACAACGAATCAGCAATCTCAATGAATGCCTGTTTCATCAGGCTAGATTTCCCAATTCTCGGCAAGCCGACAATCGCAGCATTGGCAAGAGGTATGTTCAATACCCTTGTTCTAAGTTCTTCAAGTGCCGATTCTCGACCGATAAAGTCTTCACCGGTCACAACTTTTCCAACTGATTTAAAGGGGTTAATCATATTACTCATTTTTTCTTAACCATTCTTTAAAAAGTGAAACTTTAATTTTGACTAATTCTCTGCCATAATCAGGGTGAGGCTCAAGTACATCTCTTGAAAGAAGATATGATAGGACCTTTTTCTTCTCTGTTTTTTTTATCGAGTGAAGACTACTATCAGCGACAAACTCATTTTCGAATTGGGCTATTTCCTTGACAATATTATAAGCATCATCAATGGATAATTCAAATACCCTTTCATGGAATACTTTATTGTCGTTAACAGGTATAAGATTGTCGAAATCACCGCGGCGAAGTTTTGCTTCTGATGATGTCATTCTGTTGACGACAACGTTAACATCATATTCAGTGATTACTGGGATACAATTTTTAAGCGCGTAGTCGACAATCTCAGCACAGAGGATTTGAATATAAAAAGGATTATATCCAGATAATTCTATTATACGAGTGACAGCGTCCTGTTCAAAACGGCTTCGATCATTGTCCTTATCCCACACAGGCTCCTCTACTAGTTCTCTCGCAGACTTTTCATCAATACTCGTAACAGGCTCCTTCTTAAAAATACCTAATTCATTCGGGAAACGTTCCCAAAATTTTGGCATTACATCGTGCCCACTAACGACAAATGTAATACTCCCGGATTCTGAAAGCTCTTTCGTTTTTTTGATAAAGGTATCAGTAATATGATTGTCTAGAATCTCTTGATATAATGTGGTAAACTCATCAATAATCAGGATAATACGGTCCTCTTTATACCCCAATTCCTCATGAAGCACATCTTTTACTTTTTCCAAGTAATAAGTGAACCTCATATTGGGATTATTCAAGAACTCGTCGCATTCCAAGTTATATCCAAAAACTTTTCGATATACCCCCCGATTCTCAAGTTTAATCTGTCGGGAAACCTCAGTTAATATCTGAAAATAGAGATCGCCCAAAAAAGACTGTTCATCATTGTCTTTTCCAGATAAACTCAGCACTGACATTTTCACGACAAAACACTGCTTGCTTTCTTGAAGTTTCTTCCACACGTGATGAAGAACGGTAGATTTCCCAGAACGTCTCTGACCATAAATGATAAAGCTTTTTCTATCATTTAATGCGGTTTCAGAAATGGTATTAATAAGGGTATCTCGTCCTTTTACCATCTCGATATCGCTCACCTCCTGACCATTAGCCCATTTCAAAAACTTATTCTCATAGGGCTTGAAATCATGAGAGTCGTCGATTCTAATCTCAAGTGGTTCTAGTTTTGTGCTCTCAGCAGAATCCTTATCAAAATAGGTTACACTTAAAATCAAGTTGAGAATTCTCAGTGATAAATCCTCTTGATTTAAACTGATGACAATCTCAAATGTGCTGCACTTTCCACCATAGAGTGGAGATCTATGATTATAGATATATTGTTTTTCGGACACATCTCGACCATTGATGCTTGTGATACGAATAGAAGCACTAACGATTTTTGAATGCCCCGACTTATTGGACATCTTCAATTGGATATGACATGTCTCGCCGTTAACTCTAGCATTTGAACCAGATACAATAGATAACTCAGGTGCTTTGTCTATACTAAGCCTTTGTAAGTTCTCATCTAGAAGATAAGAACACTTTTCAAGAACGGGAATAACATACAGAGAAGATATCCTCGTTGGTTTATTAGTTATATCATTAATAGAGTCTTCAATGTTTTTCTTAAGAGATTGGGTCCTTTCTTCACATACGTGATAGTCGTCTATTTTTTGAATACCATTGACAGACTGGACTATCTTTGAAAGGTTTGCTAAAACAGCACTATCGACGTCATTCAGAGACTTGATGCAGTCAGCACTCAAAAGACCTATGATCTTTTTGGACATATCATACGAGTTCCCCAGTTTAGTTGTTTCTTCCAGGGAAGTAATAACATCATCAAGGTGCTTTTCGTGCCAATCAGCCTTTTTCATCAACGTTTCCCGAAACAGTCTCTGATCAGTTGTTTGGGTGCCAATTAAACCGCATATCCACTGATGCCATTCTTCATTCTCGAAAAGTGTTGTCATTACGTTATGAACAGATGATGCCTCAAAACACTTTAAGAAACGATAAAGGATTCTTTCGCATTGAGCATTAGGACTGTAATTCGCTAGGAACGAACTAAAGTCGGATGGCATATCATGCTCGGTCAACACAACAGGGTCACTAACTATTTGACTTAGTAACAACAAAATACCGAAATAATCTACCCCAGTATTATTAATTGCTTGTCCACAAAGCATATACTCTTGAGCAGACGATACTCGATCGCACTTCAAAAGATCAATACATCTTGTTTGTACGTAGGCGAGGAGCATATTACGATAATTCGCCTGATCAAGATTCTCCTGATATTCTTTTGCTTTTATCAGGCATTCTGCGGCTTTCTCGCTAAGTGCCTTATAATTAGATAGTTTAAGATCGTTCTCGATAAAGGCCGGAGCCTTAAATGATAACACTCGAGTCAATTTTCCAATACTAGGTTTGTCTCGATTCAATTTATCTAGTAGCTCTTTTGCCTTTTTGAAGCCAGGCTTGATACGCAACGCCTCTTGTAATACTTCCTTAGCAGTAACAGTATCCTTAAGCAAGATTGATTGATTGGCAATCGTCATTAGACAACGTACCTTTATGTCTTTATCCTTAGGGTCAATCAGTTTGTAGGCTTTTCTCAAATAAATAATACTATTGCCATAATCACCGTTAGCAACATACAGATTACTAAGGAAATTATACGCTTTAAGCTTATTCTCAAGGGAATCTAAATGTGTCTCCATTAGTGAAAGAGCTTTATCTAGATGCCCCATCTCTCTATACATATCAGCCAAATCTTTCACAACAGTGTCAAGCTGATATTTGGAACGGATTAAAGACAAAAGGATCTCCTCGGCGCCGGTGTAGTCATGAGACAGGCGGAGTTCTCTAGTTTTACTATATGAAGCGGGGAGAGAAAGCTCTTTCGATGGAACCTTATTAGTATAATTAGCGATGAAACTCTTGATTGCATTTGCTACGCTTAAATTTCCTGCGGTCTCAAATAGCCTTGCTGTTTGGTAAATATCACTCAACTTTCCAGGACGAACCACAAAGCTAGCTACAGTGTATCGCCCTTCAGTTTGAATTCCACATACTGCAGGAATAGCAGGATCTCCCTTCCTATAGTTCTTCAACTCCGATAAAAGAAGCGGATCCACCACTTCATCTTTGAACCTAATCTCTGGATTTGAAGAGTTGTGCGCAGCCCCGTTATTATACCAAGCAAAATACTTGTCAATATAACAATTGCTTTCTATGACAACCGAAGAGGACTCTATCCTTCGATCTGTATCATTGGAGATGCCAAGATCTTTCCGGATTGTGGAAATAACCGAAGTATGAAGGAGGATACCATATTTCTCGTTATATGCATTAACTATTTGGAAATCACTAAGAGGGTTGTTGCTATCTTCAAGACTTATTGACTCCTTGACAAATGAAGAAATGCCTGCTTTTTCCTCCTCTGAAAGGTCTTCATAAGCGCGAAGACTCTTACTGATCTCTCTTTTAACCCTCCTTTTCGCTTCATTATAAATCGTCTTCAAAGAATCATCTGCAGATTCAAAAGCCTCGATACTTCTTAGACCCTTAACGACGTTTACTATTTCCTGATAACTGTTGTTTGCAATTTTGTCCTTACAGAATTCAAGAAGGCCTTCATAAGACATCCCTTCAATAGTTATATAGCATATCCCAGAGGGTTGAGGCTTGGTGTAAACACGGACATCACCTGTCAAAAGCGAGAGAGGGTTTCCAGCATAGAATTCTCCCTGAATAGTGAGCATCCTATTGTCATCTGTTTTTGCCTTTATGCCAGATCCGATCCCCTCATTGATTAATACGGCATTAGTGGGTAATTGGGCCTGAAGGTCAATCCCAAGAGAAGCAAATACTTCTGAAAGCATCGCAAATAGATCCTCGTCATGCTCTTCTTTTGGTGGAAGAATAGGCTTTGGAGTATGGACAATTCTTTCCGATGGATTGGCAATACCAAGTGCTGACCGAGTGATAGTAACATACTCGACCGGTAAAAGAATATTATATCTACGAAGGAATAAATCCCTAATCTCTTCATCAGATACAGGTTTGCTAACGTCCTCTGTCGCGACCTTAAATTTGATGAATGCCTCCAGCCATGAACGATTTTCTCTGCCAAGAGTATTGACTTCTTCCTTTGGATAGCGTTCCTGGACAATAATCATTAGCTGAGAAAGGAGTCTCCGGATATCATCATTTTGGTTATTCGTCTCCGGAACAGAATGAAGCAAATATGTCAAAATTGTTATGGCTTCCCAAAAGCTTTCATTTTTGATGGATGCCGCATAATATTGATTGAGAGCATTATAAGTCATTAAACCAATAGTGGTGACAGAATCTCCCGTATTAGGTCTATATCTCACGAAAATCGCAGAGCCATCTCTTAAATGGATGCTGGGGTCTCCGACAAATCCAGTTTTTCTGATATATACTGTCTCTCCACTATCTGTTAATGCTATTCCAAGATCAGTTGAGTATTCACTCTCTCCGATGAATTTTGCATTCGTGCCAACTATGCCACTAGCCCTCAAACCAGATGCGATAATAATTTGCTTATAGTCTTGGAGAAAATCATGTCGAATTCTTTCTCTCTCCTCTGGAGACAAGGCTTCATATTTAATGCTCTCGCTGGAATCATTGCTCTCATTAGAGACCTCCTTTCCGGTATCGTTCTTTTCACCATTGCTTTTATCTTGAATCTTGTTTGATAAAACGAGCCGTGTAAGATACGTAAGATATACCTTAGAGGCTTTCAAGCCAAGACTTGAAATAACTGCAGAGCGAAGAGCACCATAGTTTATCCGATCGGATGGTTTCTGCATCATATAGTTTGATACAAAACTATACAGAAGACGCTTCTGGGACTCGGATAGAGAATCATTAGTCGCGACGAAACTCTTGATTGTCCTTAGTTTTATCAGAGAAGAAAAAAGCGTCTTGAAAGAACTTTGAAAACCAGTCATTTCCGGAAACTTCACAATCGTTCTAGCGATTCTCATCGACTGACCGTAATTCGCTTTCTCAACTGCGTCATAGAAGATGGCTCTTAATTCGCCATATGTCATCTTGACTAAGTTGCGTTTGCTCTTTATAGGGGAATTCGGATTACCCGTACTAGTGCTGAAAACCTCACAAGCATCAATACTATCATGAACTTTATTGAAACCGACGAGGGTACTTTTAGTAAACTTGATAAGATTCCCACTATCAAGTTTTGCATAAATTCTGATTCCATCAGTTTCATAGACCTTCGCATTGGTGGGGGTTAAGGCCTCATCTTTCACTCCCGCCATTGTGAATAACTCATCGAAGATATCGCGAACTTCCTGTTTTGCCAATTTCAGGGATCTGGAATTCAATACCGAATCGCCTGATACCCCTAATAAACCCTCAATAGTCTCCGAGTCATCATCATCTTCTTCCGCCTCATCGTCGTCATCATCATCTTCTTCCGCATCTTCTGGAGCCAGATCTTGCTCTTGACGTTCCCCTTCGACGGTGATGGCTTCGGGATTGGTTTCAGTTGATTCTTTCTCCTCAATCATTCTGTCTTCACCATTATCATTAGTACTCTCTTGAAGTACACTATTACCAGTCATAGTTCCCTTAAGTTCCCAGCCTCCAATAATCCCATCAAGAAGACGCATGGTTTTTCCATCTTCTTTCTCTATCACAACGCAGCCGGAAATCTCAATAACTTTTCCAGTAACAGTCTTTCCCGTTGTGAGCTCTATTGTGGCGATATCGCCAACAGATATATCTTGCTTGAAATAATCAATATTATTCATGATGATCCAAATTACTTGATTCCAAAAACGAATAGAATTATAAACATTATGGAAAAACCAGTGGACACATTATGATTCGGCCTCCTGGCCAGGAGTATTACGATATACAATCATCTTATCATCCAGTTCCGGATGCTTCTCTAAAATTCGACCGAGCTCATCGACAACAGCCGGTTCCGTATCATCGAGGCAATCTAGCATACTGCGGATCATCTCACCATAGGAAACAGTTTTCCCATAGGCAGAGCAAAAAGCAAGACGCCATACCTTCAGTTCTTCAACCAACGACTTCGGAAGGTTCAGAGGAGTGTATTCTATTTTAGCCATCAGTTTTATGATTATGCGATATGCAAATATAACGAATAATACAGTTAAAACAATTAAAATAATAATATAATAGCAAGAAAAAACCTCCCACAAGGGGAGGCATAAAGATTAAGGCCTTTTCACAATCATTTCATCCAGAATCAACAAGAAAGATTGGAATAAAAACCAAAGCAACAATTCAGGAGGATAAATGTCTTTTTCTCTAACAGCAGGTCCTACAAATCGAAATAATAGACAGGAATAGAGCAGCAAGAGCAATTATTGCCTGGCCAATCTGAACAAACAACGCTATTCGCGCCCTATTACCGGCTTTACTTGATAGAGAGTTGGCTTCTCTTGATATCGTATTACCTTCTTTAGATGTTTCTACTCCTTGAGTGGCGATATCATTCCCTTCATCAACTATCTCATTGGTCTTCTGAATCAGTTGATTCCTTTCAGATTCTTTTCTTGATAATTCATCAACTTTGGATGTAAGTAAGGCAACTGTTTGCTTTGCTTCCAAAGCAGTGGCGTTAGCCTTCTTGGCTTCTGCAAGTGCTGATTCAGCTATCTTGTTTGCTTCTTGAGCCAAATGTATTTCTAGACGCTTAAGACTCGGATTAGGATCCCAAACATATCCACGTTTCAAACAACCTAGACCGAAAGGAGACAAATGGATAAAATTATCGTCATTATCTTCAACAATCTCATAGCTATCAGACGATGGATCCCAAACGGGTTTATGATAGGGGTCACAGTAGCAATGAATATTACTGAGTTGATAATAAACAGCCATAACCGGATCAGCCGAATTATCATTGATTAACTCAGCATCATAAGGAGAACCTGTTGTATTACAATAGTCAAGAAGGTACATCGCAACACGTTCTCTCTCATCTGAAGAAGTGTTGTCGAATTCTATTTTGAGTTCTTCCTCATACTCTTTTTGCTTTTTTTGCAAATGTTCAAGTATTTCATGCAGTGAAGGGTCTAACTTACTCATAATCTGATACCTTGGTTAATAGTTATATCCATTCAAAATTCTCCTTCCCGGCGCCAAGTTCGAAGTGATACTTGATGATGCCGAGGTCCATCTTGCTGTAGCCGATCATCGAGAAGACCGGCTTTGCCGCGACCTTGGGTAGCTTGCTGAAGTCCTTGAATCCCACATACTCCAGGTAGAATTTCTGCTGGTTGACGGCTGTGGGGGCGAGGAGGGCCGCCTCGACACCCTTCCTGAACCACTTCGGGGTCAGGTCGCTGGCGTTGCTGATGTCTCGGACGTCCTTCACTTTGTGAGAGGCGCCCTGGGTCTCGCCGTAGCCCAGCGCGATGTAGCAGCCGATCTTCTCACCGTCCTCCAGTTCATAGGTCCCGGGGACCTTGCTGTAGGACAGGCCCGTCCAGCAGGTGTTGAGCCCCAGGGTCTGGGCCAGCAGGACGAGCTGCTCGCCGTAGTAGCCGATCTTCTCGTCCAGGTCGTCGCCTTTCTTCCCGGCCATGATGAAGTAGTTCTTCACGCCGGAGAAGGATCCGTAGGCCATGACGCCTTTGTAGGCCTTGGGCTCGTCGGTAACCAGCTGGACATGCAGCCCGGCTTCCTTGTTGATCTCCCAGACCTTGTTCTTCAAGACGGCAAGGATTTCCTCGGGGATGGGGGAGTCCTTGTATTTCCGCACGGAATGCCGTGCCTCGATCGCTTCGAGCAGTGTCATATCTGTTTCCCTTTATTCTTCTTTCTTGGTGCGCTTGCCCAGCGGCCCGTGATGGGGACCGCGGTTGAGCTGTATGCCGTTCCGGTTCAGCACCCGGAAGACGCTTGCCCTGGAGGCATAGCCGCTGGCCTCCCAGATGTCGTCGATGGAGTGGCCCGCGTTGTACATGCTGATGATGGTCTTGTCCCGGTACTGGCGCAGGCCCCGCTTGGCGTTCGGCCGGACCTTGCGGCTGC
>Ga0265299_10006791_pt1 | contig 10359 bp, 8 predicted proteins | sample AusTroGonzalo_MG_4_FD_193485 | JGI IMG/M metagenome (GOLD analysis project Ga0265299, IMG submission 193485) | Bovine rumen microbial communities from tropical cattle in Woodstock, Queensland, Australia - Gonzalo_02 | ecosystem: Host-associated > Mammals > Digestive system > Stomach > Rumen ...
ATGCCCTTCAGGCGCGAGAAGAATTTGCTGAACGAGGGGGTGTCGGAAAAGTGGAGATGGTCGGCTATCTGGGTGATGCTCAGTTTGGAGGTTTGTAACAGGAATGTCGCTTCCATGAGGAGCATCTGATTGATATAGTCGACAACGGTGCGCCCCGTGACCTGACGAACCACACGTGAGAGATAAACAGTAGAGATATGAAGCTGGTCGGCATAGAAGGCGATGTCGTGGTGTTCTGCAAAATGAAGGGGCAGCAGACGGATGAAGCCGATGAAGATTTCCTCAACGCGCTGGGGTGTCTGGCGGTGTACGATGGCGCTGTTCTGGGCGTTCTGCAGGTCAAGCAGGAAGATGGAATAGAGCATGCGCAACACCTCACCTTTATATATATGATCAGAATGAAGATAGCCAATGATTTCGCGCATTTTCGTGATTAGATGCTGTGCAGCATCTGCGGCCAGCGTCTGCTTCGGCTCATGCAGCTGTACGATGGGCAGGTAGGCCAGATGTAAGAGGTCGTGAACAGACGGAGCCTCGATGGTGACGTGCTCATCGGCCATCAGACAATAGCCGTGAAAGTCATCGGAGGTGGCGATGACGTCGACGGGGAGGCCTGGCGAATAGGTGTACAGGTCGTTGGGGTGAAACGTCAATTCACGGCCATTGTAGTAAATCGTCATCCAGCCTTTGTCAACTACCACAAAGGCGAAGCTGGACACGAATCCGCGCTGCAGGTTGCTACGAAGGACCTTCACCGCATCTGTTTCTAAGCAGTACATCCCTGTGTCCCAGCCTTTCTCGGGCAAGTCGTCGCCTATAAATGTTGGCAAATATTCATTCAGCGTGTACATATCGGGGGCAAAGATACGAATATTTTTTTATAGTTGTATCGTTTCAGACAAGTTTTGTGTTGTTTCAGATTTGGATTCGTAGAAAAAAGGTCGTAATTTTGCAGTGTGATTCAGAATTAAATTACCTAATCGTTTAACAACTAAAACTACAGAATTATGGACAAGAAAAAATCTATTGAGTCATTACAGTTTTTCGTAACCCACCTGGCAGAAGGTGCCATCGTTCACAAGCAGCAGGGTATGATCTTCAAGGCACAAGGCTTGACGAAGCTCGGCGAGAAGTACATTGGCCATTTCAATGAGGAAATGGGCTGGGTAGAGAAGTTCACAGAGCGCATCCTCGACCTTGGCGGAGACGTTAAGTTCGAAGGCATGAAGAGCCGTGAGCTTATTGGCGACCCCGTTGAGTATGTCAAGGCCGACCTCGCTATTCAGGAGCCAGGCGTTGAGCTGCTGATGAAGTGCATGGAGGGCGTGAAGGACGATCCCACCACCTACGACCTGCTGAAGGACTACCTGAAGGACGAAGAAGAAGACCTCTACTGGAGCCAGGGCGCAGTGGAACTCATAGAGAAGATTGGCACGCAGAACTGGCTGTTGCTGCAGCTGTAAGTTCTTTCTCATGGCATCGCACGGTGCTTATGCACCTCGACGCAAATAAATTTTTTCTTCACGGAGGGCTCCGGCCCTCCCTTTTCAAATCACCTAAAACACTTTCGATTATGGCAAAAATGAAATGCCCCTGTAAGTACACTTACGACCCGGAGAAGGGTGACCCCAAGCAGGGAATACCTCCCGGAACCCAGTTTGAAGACCTGCCCGATACGTGGCGCTGCCCCCGCTGCAAGCGGAAGAAAGAGAAATTCGTACCCGTAGAAGAATAATCATTTCAATAAAATGACAGCAATATGGAAATAAAAGCAGTAAAATTCAGACGTGACGGGTTCTATACCCAGCCCTTCGTCTTCGGTGGGGAGGAAGGTCCGGACAAATTCGATAAGAACGTCCGCTATCGCGGCAGTCTGCAGAACTATCTCATCGACACCGGTTCTGAAGTAATATTGGTAGATACAGGTATCCCGGCGGGTACACCGGAAGAAGTACCCGACGAAAATTCAAAGATCTTCACAGGAAAGGATATCTGCACCTACATGGAGGCATTCGCTGCCCTTGGCTACAAGCCAGAGCAGGTAACAAAGATTCTGGTTACCCACAAGCATGCCGACCATACCGGCGAACTACGCAGCTTCCCCAATGCGAAGATCTATGTGAATGCCGACGAAATGGGTGTGGATGAACTGAAGGATATTCCTAACCTTGTCCCAGTACAATTCACTGACGGTCCCTATCATAACTTCCCTGAGACTCAGAAGATTTGTGACGGGGTTTGGTTCATTAAGGCAAAGGGGCACACCAACGGCAACAGCCTCATTATAGCAGAGAATGAGGGGCTGTTCTACATGTTCGAGGGTGATGTCACATATGTGGACGAAGCCTTGCATGAGAATAAACTGTCGGTGGTTTATGACGACCTGCCAGCAGCCCGTGAGACGTTGGACCGAGTGCGTGAATTCGTCCGTAACAACCCCACCGTTTACATGGGTACCCATACCCCGCAGGGCTACGAGAATCTGGAGGCCAAGCGCGTGATGGACCTCGACAATCCCGTTCCGACGGTCTTAGCCGAAGTAGATTTCTCCAAGCAGGAAGCATCTGGTAAATATGTCTGCTCCATCTGTGGCTACGTCTATGACCCAGCTGAGCACGACGGCGTGGCCTTCGAAGACCTGCCCGAAGATTGGCGCTGTCCCCGCTGCAAACAGCCCAAGGAGAAATTCAACCAGGCATAATGACACTACGCAAAAAGTATCAGTTTACGAATTATCAATAAAACTTTAAAACAACAAACGCAAGGAATATGAAAGAAAAGGTATTACAGGCTATGCGTGAGTTCGGTGCACCCGTCAACGCTGGCAAGATTGCAGAAATCACAGGTATCGACCGCAAGGAAGTGGACAAGGCATTTGCCGAACTGAAGAAAGAGGGTGCCATCGTGTCGCCCGTCCGCTGCAAGTGGCAACCCGCTTAAATAGTCTATGACTTTACTCATTGGTCTATTCATTCCCCTTTTGGGAACTATGCTTGGAGCGGCATTCGTCTTTCTGATGAAGGACGAAATGCCGCTTCGTCTTCAAAAATTGCTGCTCGGCTTTGCATCGGGCGTGATGGTGGCAGCATCTATCTGGTCGTTGCTCATTCCATCAATGGAGATGGTCGAAGATAGCGGACGATGGTCGGTGGTACCTGCTGCCGTGGGATTTCTGTTGGGTATGGGATTCCTGCTGATGATTGACGAGCTGACACCTCACCTGCATATCGGTACCGACAAACCAGAGGGCCCTCGTTCCCGTTTGTCGCGAACTGCTATGCTGGCTTTAGCCGTCACTATCCACAACCTTCCTGAAGGAATGGCTGTAGGTGTGGTTTTTGCTGGAGCCGAGAGCGGCATGTCGAATATCTCGCTGGCCAGTGCCATTGCCGTCGCACTGGGTATCGCTATCCAGAACGTGCCTGAGGGTGCCATCATCTCCATGCCCATGAGAGCGGCAGGCAATTCCAAGTGGAAGTCATTCATCATCGGTTCATTGAGCGGAGCTGTAGAACCTGTTGGAGCTGTTGCAGTGTTGCTGTTAGCTTCACTGCTGATGCCAGTCCTCCCTTATATGCTGGCCTTTGCCGCAGGCGCCATGTTCTATGTCGTTGTCGAGGAACTGATTCCCGAGGCTAACGAGGGCGAACACTCCAATCTCAGCACCATCGGTTTCGCCATCGGTTTTGTACTGATGATGGTACTTGATGTGGTGATGGGCTAATCAATTGTTTAACTACGTTTAAAGAATTGTCAGCATAGTTTTAATTCCGTGCCATCTTGATTTATCTCTAGCTTAGACCAGCCCCTTAGCAAGGGGCTTCAAACGTGCCAACAGTACAGCACCTGCAGTCAATGTCAAGGAGAGTGAGAAGGCCTACACGATGGAACTTGCAGCTCCGGCATTACAACGGTTAACGAGACTTCGATTTCCGATATCTCTTCACGAAGTAGAAGCAGAGGGTTAGGGCAGCCAAAACGACGATGATAGACAAGAGGATATCGTCGGGCACTCCCAAGAAATGTGATGGAATGGGTGCAACGTCCGCCATCTGCAGGTTAGTGCCAGTAGCGTTGAAAGTGGAGGCTACGGAATCGATAACGGTTGTGTCTGCTGGATTAGCAACAGTATCACGGACAACGGGTTTGATGACGCGAGCAGTATCTTCGATTCTGCGTGGTTCAAGAATAATGTCTAATAATAACATAACGATAGTTTTTATTGGTTTATAAATTAAATGATTTGAAAGAACACGATAAGGAGTATTGCCAACAGGCCCGTCAAGAAGCTAATGGCGTTACACAGAGAACTATAGATGAACGCGCGCGAGAGATTGTGAAGAAACAGGAAGTACCAGAATGCTTCGACGACAATTACAAGTAGTTCGCCCAAAACGATCAATATGACACGATAGTCGATATAAAAGGCGAAAAGGTTCAGGGGTATATTTGTGAGGATATTGATGACGACAGACGAGCCAAGCACCAACCTGTTTCTTTCACGCAGCAGGAGCAAGACGACGAATTCTATCAGAATCGTTGGAATGAGGGCAAGCAACAGCGTCGGAAGTATCGTCATAGTCTAAAGGGTAGCTAATAAATAACCGGGAATCAGTGCAGCAGCAAGCAGGCCGAAAGCCAACCCTTCATGTTTGGGTAGCACCACATTGGCCAAATACAGCGTGACGGGCATCGTACAGTTGACAGCAAACAAGCCCACAAGGAGAATCACCAGCCCATGACTTCTGAACGCCAGGCAGAGGGAAGCACAGCTCACCACAATCACTAACATCCTGACAATGCCGAGCGAGCGTACGAGCCATCCGCCAACCATCTTTCCGGCCATCGACAGGAATCCTATCAGAAGTACAATGCCTGCACTTTTCGATATCTCGCCAGTGAATGTCTCACCCATCAGAGATCTCAACATGACAACAAGCATCAGAACCAGTAATGACAGCCAGACAAACACCAAGCTGAATCGCTTTTCAGACACCTTATCAATGACTTCCGCGAAGTCTGACTTAAGATAGAGATTCAGATAAGCCGTCGACAAAAGGCAAATCAAAAGCAAAAACACATCAAGCAAAGGCCACGAGAAGAAAACAATACCAAGGGACAAGCCAAAGGCACCAGTAGAGACAAAAGTGCCAAGTGCGCGGATGTCGTTGCCCGTATGGACTGCCACTTGTTGACCTCCCCAAACATGAAACAACGAATTGCCCGCTCCTAAAAGAACAGCCACCACCATAACGCCCACCAGAGGTAAGCTGAAGTGGATGACGATTGAGGTGACCATTACTGCCATCGTCAGCAACAAAACCGATGTCAACAGCATCCAGTGCTTGCGTTCAATATGATCGGCCAATAATCCCGTTAGCGGCTGTGTAAGGAAAGCCAATATATTATAGGTAAGAAAAATGCCTACAAGTTGAGATGTAGAAAGAGCCGATGCCATCAGATAAAGACAGCACACACAAAGTCCATCCACCAACAAATGTAGTGCGGAACACAAAACGGTCATATATAACAGGCTCCTACACATATCTCTTTGCCTGCAAAAATAGCAATTAATTCCTGAGAAACAAAAAAAATAAAGGAATATTTTGTATCTTTGCACCCAAAACCTGGAAATGTTTGAAAAGAATACAGACTGAAAGCTAAATAATAAACTATGACGAAAAAACTATTCATGATGCTGGCCGTGCTGATGCCATTGGCTGGTCAAGCGCAGCAAGACCCGATGGTGGTTCGTACGGAATCGGGATTGGTAAAAGGTATCGACCAGGAAGGGTCGGTGGGTTTTCTGGGTATTCCTTATGCGAAGGTGGAGCGATTCATGCCGCCGAAGCCTGTCGACAAGTGGCAGGGTGTCAAGGTTTGTGACCATTGGGGACCGCAAGCCATGCAAAACACGTGGGGCCGCAAACTCGGTGAGGACGAGATGTCGGAACAGTGCTGCGTGTTAAATGTCTGGACCACCTCAGAAAAAACTTCAAACTTCAAACTTCAAACTTCAAAATTAAAGCCCGTCATGCTGTGGCTTCACGGCGGTGGTTTCGACTCTGGCACGTCGGCTTGGAATCCTGGCATGAAGTTGGCTCAGAAGGATGTCGTCGTGGTGAGTGTCAACCACCGTCTGAACATTCTCGGCTTCCTCGACCTCTCTGCTTGTAGTCCGAAATATAAGTACTCTGGCAATGTGGGTATGCTCGACGTGGTGCAGGCCCTGCAATGGGTACAGAAAAATATCCGTCAGTTTGGCGGTGATCCTACGAATGTCACCATCTTCGGTGAGTCGGGTGGGGGAGGCAAGGTGGGCACGCTGCTTTGCATGCCGCAGGCCAAGGGACTCTTCCATAAGGCCATCATCATGAGCGGTACCATCCTCAATGTGAACACGAAGCAGATGACCGAGGAACTGGGACTGGCCGTATTGAAGGAGCTGAATATTGACGCCAAGCATATCGAGGACATCAACAAGGTTCCCTACGACACACTCTATGCTGCAGGTCAGCGCGCAATGGCTGCCAGCATTGGTACCCGCAAGCCTGGTACGCCGATGATGTGGGGCTTCGGTCCGACACCCGACGGCGAGACGCTGCTGCAACAGCCCTTCCAACCCGGTTTCGCCAGCATCAGCGACAATATCCCCATCCTCATCGGAACGACGTTCAACGAGTTGCAGCGCCTGCGCTACGACCAGCCGATGACACAGGACGAGGCCCGTCGCGAACTGTTCCGCACTTTTGGTTTCGATGCCAACAGCTATCTCAAAGCCTTTGCTGAGGCCTGGCCTGACCACTCGCCGCAGGATCTGTTGAGCATCGACTGGCTGTTCCGTCCCAAGACGATCATTACCGCCGATGCCGTCACGGCCCATCGCTCCTCATCTCTCAACTCTCCTCGCAACGCCACACTCTCGAAGAGAGAACTCTACATGTATATGTTTACCTGGCGCTCGCCTGTCAATAAGGGCAGCGTCCACGGCCACGAGTTGAAGTTCTGCTTCAACACGCTCCACCATGCTGCCAACGAACTGCCGCAGCCTACCGATGCCGACCTTCGCCTGGCCGACACAATGAGTAGCGTCTGGGCGCAGTTTGCACATAACGGCAATCCGAACATCAACGGCCTGCCCGAATGGCATCCTTATACCAAGGAGAATGGTGAATTGATGGAGTTCAACTATCAATGTGTGCTACGTCACAACCACGACAGGAAACTCGAGGAGATCATCGACAAGCACTGCTTCCAGCAGCTCGACGACTTCCGTGCTAAGCAGAGCAGCAAGACAATCAAGGTTGGAGACGTGACCATGACCATCTATCCCACGAAGGGCGCCAAGATTATGTCGCTGAAGTACAAGGGACAGGAAGTCATCTCGCAGCAGACGGCACCCGAATCCTTCGGCAGCACGTTCTGGACCAGTCCGCAGAAAGAGTGGAATTGGCCTCCCGTGCAGGAATTCGACAAGGGTGAATATCAGGTCGAAGAGCATGACGGTCGTCTCGTCATGACCGGCGAAGTGTCGCAGAAACTGAAGTACCGCATCCGCAAGGAGTTCGCTGTCGACCAGAAGGACAATGCCATCGTCATCACCTATTCTATTATTAATGAGAGCGACGAGACGCGTCAGGTGGCCCCTTGGGAAATTACCCGTGTGGAGAACAACGGTGGTGTCATCTTCTTCGATGCACCGCTCGACGGCATTACGCCTGCAGGACTCATGGACTTCCGTGCTGCCCATGGGGCTGTATGGTATCAGCCTGACGAAACCAACGAAAACCGTAAGATCAATGCCGACGGCAAGGGTTGGTATGCCTATTGTAATAATGGCCTGCTGTTGCTGAAGAAGTTTGATGACCTGAAGCCCTCACAGCCCGCTCCTGGTGAAGCAGAGATACAGGTTTATGTGAACCGCGGCAAAACTTACATTGAGTTGGAGAGCCAGGGAGCCTACACCACTCTCAAGCCTCATGAAGAGCTCAGCTGGACGGTTCGTTGGTATTTGCTACCTGTTTCATGTAACGCCGAACCCTCAGCCGAACTTGTCAAGACGGTTCAGAAGATAGTCAGATAAACACACCACCTATTAAAAATGATTAGTGTCCCGATGAGGGACACTAATCGTTTATTTGATATGTTTTTTCTTACCGTTCACGATATATATACCAGGAGGCAACTGGTTCACCAGTTCTTTCAGGTTTTCTGGATTGTCTATCCGAATCAATAGTTGTCCTGCCAGATTATAGACGCTCTGTATGCCACCACTCTTTTGGACAGTCAACTCGTCAATGCCCGTAGCGTCGCTAAAGTCAATATTGATGAATTCAGGAGCACTGCTGCCCTGCACGACCATATACGCTTCGAAGGGACCGACATTTCTCAATCCCCTGACAAAGATACTGCCGGGGTTATTATACCCACCAAGATCTGAGTAGATATCGTTGACGACGTTAAGAGCCAAAACGTTGGAACTCTTACTCTTTAGACAGAGGTTAGGAGTGAAATGCTTGTTGCCGTTTACCTTTTCTATGAGGTTAGAAGACACCACGACTTTGGCATTCTCGGCAGAGAACGTCACATCGCCAGCCAGACGGTATTCATCATCATATTCATCGTTGTTAGGCATGCAGATGAGATATGGAGAATTAGCCACTATAGAACTAGCCCGTGTGAATCCGGAACTGCCATAGCTATAGAGCCAGAACGGACGTTGCGAAGAGTTTCCGCTATCATACTTTGCAAACGGGACAATCTCGCCCTTCTGACTATGCGTGATTTTCTTGACATCAAACGGAAGTGTAATCGTTTCCCATCCTTGAACACCGCCATAGCCCGATTTCATAGAATAATGATGCGTATAACTGATAGTTTTTGCCGTAAATGCCGTCGGACAATAGAAGTTGCCATTTCCTGATACGACATCTTGTAAAACGATCTTTGTAGCTGAGCCATTGACGACCACGTTGCTGATACTCGATGGCGCATAATTGCTGTTTGATGTATAGAAGAGCAAGTTGGGATTGTCTACGACTCCCATCATTGATGCAGTCATCGCGAATTTAGGATTCCAGGTAATGGCTGCCAGGTTACTACATCCAGTGAATAAAGATATTCCTACATCATTTGATGACTTCACGCTCTCAGGAAGAACGATGCTGATGAGATTGGTGCAGTTTGCGAATGCATTGTCATCTATACCCGTCACACTCCAAGTCTTTCCGTCGTATTGGACAGTGGAAGGAATTGTCACGTTGCCACGATAGTTGCCTCGTGTTACAGAAACGGTTTTGTTGGGTGAGGAAATAATATTATATTTAATGCTTCCAACTACAAACGACCCCAAACTTTCAGTAAAGCTTGCAACAAGATTCAAATCCTCGAGAACAGCCTCGACGGTATAGTTGTTGTTTTCAACACTTGTTAGAATGTCCTTTCCGTTTAAGGATAGCTGATTCAGCGCATATCCATCGTCAGGAACAAAGGTCAGCGATACTTTATCAAGGCTTGAAAGGGTATATTGTCCATATCCACGCACCGTCTTTCCGGCATATTTCACACTGCCGTTTCCTAACAAATTGATTGTCAGCGACACCTCCGAAGGAATTTCCTGAATGGCCTTGAAGTTCTTCCAAGGCACCTTGTTCTTATAGTTATTGGAACTTCCCTTGGGAACATAGAGCGTGGCTCTTTTCAATATTTCATCGTCAAAGAAGTTGCTATATTCATTTTGGTATGGTGCAGACCGCCGGCAACAAACAGTTGTAAGATTCGGGCAGTTTTCAAAAGGAAGCCAATTAATCTCCTTAAACGATTCTGGCAATATCACCGTCTGGAGTTTTGAACAACCTTCGAACGAACTCGTCTTCAATACTTCCACGGTGGATGGTATCGTATAGCTGATTCTGGCCTTTACTTGCGGATAGCGCCACAGTTCTTTCTTGTCTTTGTTGAATAAAACACCGTCTACACTACAGAAGTAAGAATTTCCTGCATCCACGGTAATCTTTTCCAGCTTATCACAAGCACCTAAAAACTGATCTCCAATAGTAGTCACTGATGCAGGGAGATTAAATGTGGTTAGCTCATTATTACCGGCAAAAGCTTGAGTACCTATAGATTCAATGGTGTTGGGTATGACAATACCTTTTAATCCACACCAACCAAAAGCCTGGACACCGATAGAAGTAACCTTGTAGGTTGTCCCTTCATATTTGACCTGAGATGGTATAGTTATCGAACTGCCCCAAATATCATCTGCGTGACCAATCACTTCTACCGTATTGTTACTTGTAGTCAGATAATTCACCTTATCAACCACAAAGGTTTTTGCCACATTACCTGATTCAATAG
>Ga0265299_10006793_pt1 | contig 10357 bp, 7 predicted proteins | sample AusTroGonzalo_MG_4_FD_193485 | JGI IMG/M metagenome (GOLD analysis project Ga0265299, IMG submission 193485) | Bovine rumen microbial communities from tropical cattle in Woodstock, Queensland, Australia - Gonzalo_02 | ecosystem: Host-associated > Mammals > Digestive system > Stomach > Rumen ...
CAGCGAGCTCATACGCGAACGCAAGGAGCATAACATGAGTCTGCATCTGGTGAAGATCTCGGAAAAGAGCCCGATTTGCCATGTATCGCTGCTCAATTCGATGTTCAAAGACAGATACGATGCCATGGTCATCGCCATCCAAAGAGGCGACAAGTTTGTCTTAAGTCCTTCTGCCTCAACGGTTTTCAACAACGGAGATATAGTCTGGTTCGTTAGTTCGAAAGAAGCAGCGGCAATGATAAAACAGAAAGAAGAAATATAATTCAAATATAAACCAACCATGAAAAAACTTAATTATCTGATAATAACATTTGTGCTTATGTTATTGGCAGTAAATGGCAAAGCACAGACTTTCAAGGTGGAGCACAGCACACGTTCCAATCTTGAGTTAAGCCTTACTATCGATGATTTCGGTCTGCAGAGCGACCGTCGTGGCGAGATTGAGGGCCAGACAATAGTGATGAACGGCATTTTCCTGCCAAATCAGGCTGGAATGCCTAACCTGCCTGTCTTTTCGCGTTATGTGGCGATTCCACGCGGTGCCACTGTCAACGTCAACGTGACGAACCAGGTGACGGAGACACTGCAGGATATCGATATCATGCCGGCTCCCGAGCTGCCTCTCGACGACGACAACTCACCGATGAGATATTACCGCAACGAGCAGGTCTACAGCAGCGATGCCTTCTTCCCTGCCCAGCCTATCATCACCTCGGAGCCTATGAAGATCCGTGACGTCGACGTGGTGATACTTAGCGTCACGCCATTCCAATACAACCCTGTCAGCAAGGAGCTCGTGGTGACACGGCAGCTCAACCTCGAAGTCAGTTTTGAGGGCGGCAACGGTGTCTTCGGCGGCGACCCGCGTTATCGCAGCACCGAATGGGAGCATATCATCCGCGATATGGTTATCAACGAGGATGCTCTGCCACCGTTCGACTACCAACAGTTTATCAGAGAAGCCGTGGCACGTGGCGACAACGGATGCGAGTATCTCATCATCACTCCCGACAACCCTGAGTTTGTTCAGCTCGCCGACTCTATCAAAGAGTTTCGCACACAGCAAGGTGTGCTCACCGACGTGGTGACAGTAAGTGAATGTGGCGGCAACACCGACACTGCTATACGCCAATATATCATCAATGCCTACAACAACTGGGACATTCCGGTGGCGGCGGTGCTCATCCTCGGCGACCATCATGCCGACGGAACACGAGGCATCGTCTCACACACCATGAACAACCACCCTGGTGGCAACGGATATAACCCATACATCTCCGACAACCGCTATGCCGACACTGGCAACGACCATCTGCCTGATGTGGTGGTGGGACGTATCACAGGACGCACCTACGATGAGATGTACCACATGATAAACAAAGACCTTCAGTACGAACGCAATCCTTCTACCAATCCAAGCTTCTACGATCATCCTATCACTGCCATGGGTTATCAGCGCGAACGCTGGTTCCAGCTCTGTTCGGAGGTCGTTTACGGCTTTTTGGAGAACGAACTTGGCAAACATCCTGTGAGAATCAACGCCATCTATGAAGGCACACCTGGTAACTCTTGGTCGTCGGCCGAATACACCAGCAGCGTGGTGAATTATTTCGGTCCTAACGGCACAGGATACATCCCGCAGACCATGTCGCATCTCACCGATTGGGACGGCAACGGAAGAGATATCAACAATGCCATCAACGCTGGTGCATTCCTCATCCAGCACCGCGACCACGGCGCTGAGGAGCTGTGGGGTGAGCCACGTTACAACATTGGCAACATCAACGCCCTCACAAACCAGGACCTCACCTTCGTGATGTCGAACAACTGTCTGACAGGTCGTTTCAACTACTCAGGCGAAGCGGGCATGTGCTTCGCCGAGGCGTTCCATCGTCATCAGCACGGCGCATTGGGACTTATAGCAGCAACACAGGTTTCGTATTCGTTCCTCAACGACGTTTATGTCTGGGGCGTTTACGACAATATGTGGCCTGAATTCATGCCTACACAAGGTACTAGCCACCACACATCGTTCGTGCTTCCGGCTTACGGCAACGTGGCAGGCAAATATTTCTTACAGCAGTCGAATTGGATCTCATGGGGCGACGGCCGACAGATCACCTACGACCTCTTCCATCATCACGGCGATGTGTATATGAACCTGTACACCGAGGTACCGCAATACCTTGAAGTATCAATGATTCCGGTGCTTACACAAGGCGACACGCAGTTCGAACTGACAGCTACCGAAGGCGCCACGATATGCATCACCAGCAATGGCAATATTGCAGCGTTGGCGACAGCCACAGGACAGCCGCAGACCATCGAAGTAGCTCCGCAAATCGTTGGAAATGAATTACTTCTGACTGTCACAAAACAGAATTATTACAGATATTCGCGCCCTATCAACGTGATGCCAAATGAAGGCCCATACCTCATTATCGACAATGTTGAAGTGGTCGACAGCAATAACAACAACCAGCTTGACTTCAACGAAGAAGCTACGCTTAATGTGGCTCTTCACAACGTGGGTTTCGCCGACATCAGCAACGTCAACGTGGTGCTGACAAGCGACTCGCCATACGTTCTAATCAATTCTGGTTCAACATCTTACGATGTAGTAGGCATGAGTCAGATTGTCAACAAGAACAATGCGTTTGCGATTAAGCTCACCGAAGACGTGCCCGACCAGACGAGAGTGTATTTCAACCTCACGATGAGCAACGGAACTTATTCATTTACAGACAGTTTCTTCATCATCGCCAACGCTCCTTCGTTTGAAGTGACACATTTCAGCATCGCTGACGCCAATGGCAATCCTACCGACAGATTGTACAAAGGAGAGACCTCTTTATTGACGTATACCATTCATAATCAAGGACATAGCACCAGTGACGGCATCCAACACTCGTATTTAACAAATGCCGATTTTATCAATTATCAGGATTTGACAATACAGACCGACGGCATCAACGCCAGCGAGAGCATGGATGTCACCTTTGCGGTAACTGTTATGAACTATGCGCCAGACGGAGCAATCCTCGAGCAATATTACAACCTGTCAACAAACGGCTACGCTTTACAATATAATTCGGAGATAGCACTCGGCAACTGTATCGAAAACTTTGAAAATACAGAGCTTAACGATTTATTTGAGTGGGATAACTCGAGTAACCGTCCGTGGGTTAGAGACAACAACGACCCATACGAAGGCGAGTATTGCTTCACCGCTACATCGACATCATCGAGCAAGAAATCGACGTTGTATATGGGTGCCGAGACAGAAATCAGCGACGTTATCGCATTCTATTACAAAGGCTCAGTCAACGACGATGACGAGTTCTATTTCCATACAAATTCAGTTAAATACGAACTTACAGGCTCTGAATGGCAGTATTTCGAGTTGCCTATTCCTGCTGGCAGCCATGTGTTTAAATGGGTTTTCACAAGAAAGAGCAATGCCGACGAAGGTTCTGCCTCACTCGACCTCATCAAACTGCCGCCGATGCACATCCAGTTTGACGCTGTCGAAGAGACATCAACAATCAGCAATAGCGTCGCGATTTATCCTAATCCAGGTAAAAATGTGCTGAATGTCGTCACTTCAGATGACAATAGCGCTAAATTGCAAGTGTTTGATTTCCAAGGAAGAAAAATATTAGAAAAAGATATTGAAAACGGCATGACGACCATCAATACCGAGACATGGCCGGCTGGCTTGTATTTCTGGAAAGTAGGCAACGAGGCAGGAAAATGGATAAAATCAGAATAAGAAAAGGACTTGACATACATATAGAAGGCGAGGCAGCAAAACGTCTGGAGAGCTTTGAACCGACGTTTTGTGCCATCAAACCGACCGATTTTATTGGGGTTTTGCCAAAGATGCACGTCGAAGAAGGCGACGACGTGAAAGTCGGTACTGTGCTTTTCCACGACAAGAACAACGAGAAAATCGTGTTCACCTCCCCTATCTCAGGCAAGGTGAAAGCCATAGTGCGCGGCGAGAGACGTGCTATTCTGCAGGTCATTATCGAAAACGACGGCAAAAACGAGGCGATTGATTTCAGTGATATTGAAAATTCTATCGATAAGATGTTACAAAGCGGCATCTGGCCGATGCTGCGTCAGCGTCCGTTTGCGACCATCGCCAACCCTGATGATAAGCCGAAACACATTTTCATCTCGATGTTCGACACTGCACCACTGGCTCCTGATTACGATTATATCATTGAAAATCAGTCGGATGCATTACAGGCAGGAATTGAGGTGCTGGCGAAATTGACCGATGGGAATGTGTATTTGGGAACGAAATACGGTTCAGCGTTTGGTAGAGACGCGATTAATCGCGTCTGTACGGGAAATCCGAACGTGATAGTGAAGGAATTCGAAGGCCCTCATCCTGCAGGAAACATTGGCACCCAGATAAATGCCATTTCACCAATAAACAAAGGCGAAGTCGTGTGGTACTGCTATCCTCAGGATGTCATCACAATAGGGAAATTGTTCCTTACCGGAAAATATGACAGCACCAAGATCATTGCCACCACAGGCTCGGCAATGCACGAGCCTCATTATTACAAGACGAGAATTGGTGCTGATCTAAAGCCGATCATGAGTGTTGATGATAACGCCCGTATCATCAGCGGCAACGTACTAACAGGCACAAATATCACGAATAACGACGGTTTTCTGTGTTTCTACGACAGTCAGATTACGGCGATACCCGAAGGCAACCATTACAAGCTTTTCGGCTGGCTGATGCCTGTTTTCAAGCGTTACACCGACACCAACACCAACGGCGACACACGTCCTTACATCATGACGGGGCAGTTTGAGCGCGTGTTTCCGTTCGACATATATCCAATGCAGCTCATCAAGGCGTGTCTGATAAAAGACATCGACCAGATGGAGGAACTAGGCATCTATGAGATTGACGCTGAGGACTTTGCACTTTGTGAGGTCATCGACCCTTCGAAGACGCCGATACAACATATCATTCGCGAAGGACTTGAATTTATCAGAAAGGAGACAATGTGATGGGACTGAGAAACTATATCGATAAAATCAAGCCAAACTTCGAGCAAGGCGGCAAATTCGCCAAGTTCCACTCGACTTTCGAGGCGTTTGAGACGTTCCTGTACACGCCAAACCGCGTGACAAGCAGGGGTGTGCACATCCGTCATTATGCTGACATGAAACGTAACATGATTTACGTGCTCATCGCTTTGATCCCATGCTTCCTGTTCGGAACTTGGAACATCGGATACCAGCATTTTCTTTCGCTTGGCGAAGATGTAACATTCTGGCACACATTCGGTTACGGGCTTTTGAAGATAATTCCGCTATACCTTGTTAGCTATATCGTAGGTTTGACAATCGAGTTCACATTTGCGGAGATAAGGCATGAGGAGGTGAACGAAGGCTATTTCGTGACCGGCTTTCTGATTCCGCTCATCATGCCTGTGGAGGTGCCGCTCTGGATGCTTGCTTTAGCCGTGGCTTTTGCGGTAATCATTGGCAAAGAGGTGTTTGGCGGCAGCGGGATGAACGTAGTGAATCCCGCGTTGCTTGCGAGAGCGTTTTTGTTCTTTGCCTACCCTTCGAAGATGACTGGCGACAGCGTGTGGATAGCAGAAAAAGCTGACGCTTACAGCGGTGCCACGCCACTCGGGACCATCTTCAACGGAGGCACCGTCAACGACCTGCCAAGTCTGACGGAGATGTTTATCGGGACGATACCTGGAAGCATTGGCGAGACATCAAAGATAGCCATCTTGATTGGAGCTATATTCTTGATAATCAATGGAATAGTAAGCTTAAGAATTATAGTTTCTACGTTTATTGGGGCCATAGCAATGTGTCTGGCTTTCAATGTGCCAGTTGAATATCACCTGCTGATGGGCGGCTTCATGTTCGGCACTTTCTTCATGGCCACCGACCCTGTGACAGCAGCCCAGACCAACATCGGGAAATGGATTTACGGCTTCTTGGTTGGAGCCATCGCGATAATGATTCGTGTAGCAAATCCTGGCTATCCCGAAGGGATGATGCTCTCGATACTGTTGATGAACGTCTTCGCGCCTCTCATCGACTGGTGCGTGGTGGCCGTCAACATACGTAAACGTAAGAAACGCTGGGCAGCAGCAGAAAGGAGGACAAAATGAGCGACCGTTATATCTTCCGTTACATCATCATCTTGGTGCTGATAGTGTCGGTGCTCCTCTCGGGTGCGGCCTTGCTGCTGAAGCCTTATCAGGACATGAACAAGAAAAACGAGCAGCGCATCAACATCTTGAAAGCGGCAGGCATTACTGGCGTTGACAACAAAAACGCCGAGCAGCTTTACAAGCAGCACTGCACTGCCGAACATGGCGGCGACCTACCTTATTATATTATAGACGGCAAAATCACCGTCATCCCGATGCACGGAAACGGCTTGTGGGGCCCGATTTGGGGCTATATAGGGCTGTCTGAGGACTATCAGACCGTGGTAGGCGCTGTTTTCGACCACAAATCGGAGACACCAGGATTGGGTGCCGAGATTACTTCCGAGCATTTCCAGAGCCAGTTTTCCGGAAGGGAGATGCAAAAAAATGGCGATGACTACTATGTGGAAGTCGATGCGATAGCAGGCGCAACACGTACGTCGGATGGAGTTAAGAATATGATTACTAACACTTTAGAGGCTTACAAGCCAGTTTTTGAAGGCAATGAGTAAGAATTTGAACTTGATAACGGCTCCTTTGCGCAAAGCCAACCCGATCACGGTGCTGATTTTGGGCATTTGCTCCTCGTTGGCGGTCACGGCGAAGTTGAAGCCGGCTATAGTGATGGCGCTGTCGGTGACGGTGGTGACAGCCCTGTCGAACCTCGTTATCTCATTGTTACGCAAGGGAATACCATCGAAGATACGCATCATTGTGCAGCTCATCGTCGTGGCGACATTGGTTATTTTAGTCGACCAGTTTTTGAAGGCTTTCATGTACGACGTGAGCAAGCAACTCTCTGTGTTTGTTGGACTTATCATCACCAACTGCATCGTCATGGGACGTCTGGAGGCATTTGCGATGTCGCACTCACCATGGGAGTCGTTCCTCGACGGTGTAGGCAACGGCTTGGGTTACGGCATGATTCTCGTCATCGTGGCGTTTTTCCGCGAGCTGTTGGGCTCCGGCACATTGTTAGGCTACCAAGTTATCCCGCAAGGGCTTTACGATTTCGGATATATGAACAACGGCTTGATGATTTTACCACCTATGGCATTGATAATCATTGGAATCATCATCTGGCTACAAAAACCTGAGGAGGAGAAATGATGGACACGTTAGGACTTTTCTTCCGTTCGATTTTCATCGACAACATGGTTTTCGCATATTTCCTCGGGATGTGCTCATTTCTCGCCGTCTCGAAAAACGTGAAGACCTCATTTGGGCTCGGCGTGGCGGTCACATTCGTGCTAATCGTCACAGTACCAGTGAATTACCTCCTCGACAGATATGTCTTGTCGGAAGGCGCATTAGCTTGGTTGAGTCCAAGATTCGCTGATGTCTCGTTAGACTTCTTGAGTTTTATCCTCTTCATCGCCATCATCGCCGCCATAGTGCAGATTTTGGAAATGGTGATTGAGAAATACAGCCCTTCATTATACAATTCTCTGGGCATTTTCCTTCCTTTGATAGCCGTCAACTGCGCTATCTTAGGTGCTAGCTTATTTATGCAGGAGAAACACTTCACCTCTGTGGGTCAATCACTTGCATACGGATTCGGTTCCGGAATAGGCTGGCTCATCGCGATAGTAGGCATCGCTGCCATCAGGGAAAAAATCAGGTATTCGAAGATACCGAAGCGCTTGCAAGGCACAGGTATCGCATTCATTATCACAGGTTTAATGGGAATTGCTTTCATGGCGTTCCTCGGAATTAGTTTTTAAAAATGAGCACTACATCAATCATAATAACATCCGTCATCGTTTTCTTAGTCACAGTGCTGATTCCTGTGATTTTGCTCGTTTTTGTAAGAAAAAAGCTTACGCCCAAGGGCAATGTCAGGATCAACATCAACGAGGAACGTGATTTGGAGGTGAAGCCAGGCAGCTCGCTGCTGCAGACTCTCGCTGAGGAGCAGATTTTCCTGCCATCGGCATGTGGTGGCAAGGGCAACTGCGGCATGTGCAAATGTCAGGTTTTTGAAGGCGGGGGCAGCATCTTACCCACCGAAAAAGGCTTTTTCAGCCGCAAGGAGCAGCTCGACAACTGGAGGCTGGGCTGTCAGGTTAAAGTTCGCGAAGACCTTAAAATAGGCATCAATCCGGCGATTTTCGGCATAAAGAAATACGAATGCACCGTGGTGAGCAACAGAAATGTAGCCACTTTCATCAAGGAATTCATAGTGAAACTGCCTGAGGGCGAGCATCTCGATTTCCTGTCAGGTGGTTACATCCAGATAGATGTTCCACAATGTGATGTGAGATACTCAGATTTTGCTATAGAAGACGAGTATCGCAACGACTGGGAGAAGTTCCACATGTTCGACCTCGTGATGAAGAATCCTGAGCCGCAGTTCAGGGCTTATTCGATGGCCAACCATCCTGCCGAGAACAACATCATCATGCTCAATGTGCGTATCGCCACGCCGCCTTTTGACAGGAAACACGGTGGGTTTATGAAGGTCAATCCGGGCGTTTGCTCATCATATATATATTCGCTCAAGCCGGGCGACAAGGTCACCATCAGCGGACCTTACGGCGAGTTTCACATCAAGGACACCGACAAGGAGATCATCTTCATCGGCGGCGGCGCTGGCATGGCTCCTATGCGCTCGCATATCCTCGACCTTTTCCTCACCAAGCACACACAGCGCAAAGTCTCGTTCTGGTACGGCGGCCGCTCATTGCGCGAGCTGTTCTACATTGATGATTTCAAGAAGATTGAAGCCGACAATCCTAACTTCAAATTCAACATAGCGCTGTCGTCGCCATTGCCTGAAGACAACTGGAGCGGCTATGTCGGTAACATCCATGAGGTGCTGCTTGAGAACTACCTCAAGAATCACAAAGAACCTGAAGAGATAGAGTATTATCTCTGCGGTCCGCCTATGATGACGCAGGCTGTACTCTCGATGCTCGACAGTCTCGGTGTGCCGAAGGAAAATATCCTTTTCGACGATTTTGGTGCCTAAATTTCACCCCTAGGGGCAAAATTTTCACCCCTAAAAACGACACTTTCACCCCTAAACAGGGTGTAAAAAATTTTCATTCACCCCTTAAAACGGCACTTTCGTCCCTAAATAGGCGTTTTTATCCCAAATTTCACCCCACTCACCCCAAAAATTTTTGTAGGTTAAAATACTACGTATTTTTGCACCGTTTTTAAAGCAGTGAAAATGGAAGAGAAACGCATTTTTGACATTCTGACAACTTATTTACAGAAACATCCTGACCAGAAGGTGGCTCTCGCCAAGAAAGACAATGGCGAATGGAAGAAATACAGCATCCAGGAATATGTGGAGACGACCAACATCATCAGCTATGCGCTTATCAAGTTAGGCATACAGAAAGATGACAAGGTGGCCATCATCAGCAGCAACCGTCCTGAGTGGAACATTTTCGACATGGCCATCCAGCAGGTGGGTGCCGTCACAGTGCCGATCTACCCTACCATCAGCAAGGAAGACTACCGCGTGGTTATTAACAACAGCGAGGCTAAGTTTGTGATGGTCGAGGGGTTATGCGTTTTGAACAAAATCGAGGATATCATCAACGATGTCCCGTCGTTGAAGATGATTTACACCTTCGTGAAACGTGGTGACTATCCTATCTGGGCCGATTTGCTTCAGTTAGGTCGCGAAAACCAGGATCCTGAGGAGCTTGAACGCAGAAAAGCAGCCGTCAAGCCAACAGATTGCGCCACGATATTGTACACATCGGGCACCACAGGCACTCCGAAGGGCGTGATGCTGTCGCATTACAACATCTTAAGCCAGATCGAGAACCTGCGCCAGACGCCGTCGCCGACTTCGACACGTGCGTTGAGTTTCCTGCCTATCTGTCATGCTTACGAGAGGACTTTGGTGTATCTGTATCAATACCTTGGCATGTCGGTGTATTACGCCGAGAGCGTTGCCACCATCGCCAACGACATGAAGGAGATACATCCTACGATGATGACATGCGTGCCACGACTTTTGGAGAAGATTTATCTCAAGGTAAAACAGTCGGGACAAAACCAGAAAGGCTTGTCGAAGGCCATATTCTACTGGGCGATGAACCTTGCCGAGCAATACACTGTCGACGGGCGTAGCTGGTTCTACAACCTCAAGCTGAAACTCGCTGACGCATTGGTTTACAAGAAGATACACG
>Ga0265299_10006799_pt1 | contig 10354 bp, 6 predicted proteins | sample AusTroGonzalo_MG_4_FD_193485 | JGI IMG/M metagenome (GOLD analysis project Ga0265299, IMG submission 193485) | Bovine rumen microbial communities from tropical cattle in Woodstock, Queensland, Australia - Gonzalo_02 | ecosystem: Host-associated > Mammals > Digestive system > Stomach > Rumen ...
ACCGTCGCACTGGCAAAAAAACTGAACGTGTCACGCGAGGCTATCATTAAAACTATTAACAATTACATAAATGACGTTGCCTTTTACATCGACTATCAACTCTTTGATGTTCATGAGTCGTTACAACAAGAGGCCTCTATGCCTTTATTCTCTTCTGCCAAAAGAAAAGACTGGAAAGCTTATCACAAAATACTATACAGTTCAAGACATTTGGTTTTCCACGACAAGACTGATTATCTCTTTATAATTGGAGGTGAAGACATTATTCCAATGCCTGAGATCCCCAATGCATTTGAAACCAAAGACCCAACAATTCCCACCGACTATTTATACTCCTACGATACTGTTATTTCAAAAGACACCATAGAGATTCTCAACTCCACAAGCAGACAAATCATCCATTTTCATATTGGCAGACTGCCATTGGGAACAGATGCCAATTTCGAGATTTTGGAGAAATACCTGAACAGGGCAAAGAAAATGATGGGAAAAGGAATTCCCATTCAAATGACATACGCACAATGTGACCCACACTGGAAACGGGTTTCCAAACGAACGATAGCTCAATTAGACAAACACGGACTTATTCCCGATGTACAAGTAGACTCACAACTATGTCATGAGAATATTTTTCTGACGCCTTACATCACGATAGAGACTGTAAAGAACGTATTTAACCCATACGCAAACCTATTTTATTTCAACCTACACGGCTCTAGCGACCCAAGCAATCCCTGTTTTCTCGGACAAGGTGCAACAAACGATGACACGGAATATTATAAAGCTATATCGCCCAAATCTTTTGAAGACACACAATTTGACAATATTATCGTGACAGAAGCCTGCTATGGCGGAAAGTTTCAAGGACTGACCACATCAGGGTCTATGCTTCTGACGGCAATAGCAAATCGTACGCTTATCTATTTAGGTTCTTCTGTCATTGCAATGGGAAATGTAGATCCACAAGACAAAGCGGTAACACCCTCAATATCATGTGCTGATGTCTTGGCTAAAGAATTCATACGCTTTTTAGTTGAGGGGAAAACAGTTGGAGAAGCATTTACGCACACGAGACACAGACTGTATAACAGCAGGAATAAGGCTGAGCTCCTTACGCTATTGGAGTTTTCTCTGTACGGAGACCCCGCCCTAAGCGCAAAATTTCCTGCAGAAGTCAAGGCTGATTCGACGGTTTCGGAAACCCCATTGCAACTCTCAGATAAAGGGAGTTACGACAGAATTACCTGCGAGATCGTGTACACGGATAATTCAGACTCAATACTATCATATGTGAGACAAAGAGTTGACCGACGTTTCGAGGAAGTCAACTCAGAAATCCAGTATTATCTGTCTGGATATGGAGTAAAGCCACGCCGACTCACTACAATCAGGAGAATAACCTATGGAATGGATACTCAGTACTGGTATACCTACGACACCGACATTTATGGAACGGTTATGGTTGTCGTGGACTCAGACAAGACTAAAACGGCACTGTTCACAAAACAGAAGTCCATCAGTGACAGAATAAGAGCCGGCCAGAATATATCCATCAATTATTTGGAAATATTCCGAAGGATGAGCAGACGCTTCGGGCTTATCCGTCCAAACGACCACAAATCGGAAGACAAGGTGTACATTTACAGTCTAACCGTCTGGCGTGACAAATTTGGCATAGAAGACTTGGCACTTGATAGCAGGATAGACGAAAAATCCAAGTTGCAAGTAGCCACGTTCAATACTATGCTGGACGAAACATACCGCAAAAGAATGGCAAACTACAACACCCCTGGCCTTACTATCAAGGATGGTTCTCTGCCTCCAATAGATTTTGCAGCGTTAATGAACCCGTTGTGTCTCATTATCGAGAATGAATTACGATTGAGTGTCTACGAATACCTCAAATATATAAAAAAGGTACCTAGAAGGAATGGAAGAATCTTAGACCCTACCATAGGCGTAATGGCAAATGCTATACACAAGCATCCTAACGTGATGAGCAAAGTTGGGATACATGAAAGTTTTGGTGATAAGCTTATGAATTTCACAAAAGGACGGAATGACTCTGCACATTTGGGAAACATCAACGAGGACAGGTTCCTCGAACTATATACTCAATTTGCATCCATCATCTCCGATGACACCTTCAGCGTATTAATGGAACTGAAAGAAACATATAATAAAAACAAAAATAACTATGAGTAAGTATTGTTCTAATTGCAAAAAGACCTTTGACGACGACAAGGTTTTTTGCACAAACTGCGGTAATGAGCTTGTTTCTACAAACGAGAATAACACTACCCCCAATTTGGCTGAGGAAATTTCAGTTATTAAGAATAAGGTAATTTGGAATGTTCCTCGCGGCGAAATAGCATACCGCATCAGTGAAAAAGAGATGGACTCGCTACAAAATGTAGCAGGAATTGTTGTTGACGAAGGAATAACCGCACACATCTACGTTGACGGTAAATTAGCTGCAGAACTTCATGGAGGAAGCTATGACTTCATAAACAAAGAAGAACTTGAAAAGAAATTGAATGCACGATATGGTGGTGCCGTGGGGAATCTGAGCAGCATTGGTAAATGGCTTTCACAATTATGGTTCGGAACGTCCCTTAATGAAAGAATGGAGTCTAACCAAAAGATGGATAAAATCACCTCAATGGACGAATTAGTAAGCAGCATCAGAACCGATTCTGTATATTCCATCATATTGAAGGTTGACAAAGAGTTCCCCCTCGTGTTTGAGAATGACGTACACACAGAGCAGTATAATGGAACAGTTGGTTTGAGCATCTCTGCCCAGATTACGAACTTCAAGCAATTTATTCAATATTTTACACTGAGTGAAGCCAACAAGAACGTGACCAACATACAGGTTAGAAGCTTGTTTGAGAGTTCTGTTGCTGATACCCTGCGTCATGAAGAGTTTGAGAACGGTAAGATTACGCTTGAGTGTACGGAACGTATTTCAAATCGTCTGAAGGGAAAGATCGATAATCTGAATATCGGTATATCAGTTGTGCGTATAAACGATTGCACCATTGACAGCGAGGATTTGGAGCGGCTAAGATCACTTAATAGAGAAATCTATCTTTCCGGACAAGAGATAGATCGTCTTCACAATATGAATATCATCAAGAATCGTCTGGCAAATGAAGAAAATCAGCAGATGATTGAGGAAGCTAGGACTGAGCGCGATATAGCAAAGGCTTTATGGGAAATCAATCGTGACAAAATTCTTGATGATGACGACATGCTTGCTTTCCTTAGCACAATCAAAAATACACGAGTATTGAGAGAAGCTAGAAATGAGGACGAATTAGAGCAGGCGATTGCAGAAATCAAGAAGGCAAAAATTCTGCGAGAAACCGATATCGACCTTCTAATTGCCGAAATTAACGAAAAGAAATACAAGACTGCAACAGCGTTCTCTCTGATGCAACTACGAGACGCTATCGACAGAGACAAAATAGTTCAAGCTGCTCAACATGATTATGAAGAAAGAGATGTAACACATCGTAGAGATTTGGAATCTTCTCATGCTACTCATTTAGTAGGAATAGAGAAGATTAAAGCGGCATATTATGACGAGCGTTTCCTCGTGGAATTAAAGCAACGTAACGATGTCTTTAAGAACGAGCTTGAGCAGCGAAAACAGGAATACGAACAAGTCCACAAGGAGCAATTGGGTGATATAGAACTCATTTCTGCCCAAATAGACCTAGAGGAAAAGCAGAAGGCTGCAGACCATGCTCGCCAGATGGAAAAGCTTCAGGCTATCCAAAGCCAACAAAGACAGATGGAATCTGACCGCCAGAGTCACGAAGAGAAACAGTTGCAGGTTAAAGCAAACATGACCAGCGAACAATTGGCAGCCTTACAGCTTTCACAATTAGACATCGATGCCCAGAAAGCATTTGTATCGGCGAGTCACAAAGACGAAATTGCACAGGCTCAGATACAGGCAGAACGCGAGAAGAGCGAATTCATGGAGAAGATGTTCAATAAGATGCAAGAGAACATGCAACAAGACAAGGCTGACTGGAAAGAGATGGCAAAATACTCAATGGATTCTGCAAACGGGAACATTGCCATAGAACGCGAAAGAGCAGCAGAATATAAAGAAGATTTACACAGGGAACAAGACCGATACGATCGTCATCAAGAACAAGTAACAGGCTACATGCTCGGCAAGAAAGAAGAAAAGAAAGCCCCAGCTCAACAGCCTGCTGCAAACGTACAACCTTCAATTCTTGTGGTTCCACCTGTTGCCCAACCAACAGTACAACCAAAACATGATTCGGATGCAGACATCGTCGTCTGCCCTAAATGCGGCAAGCCTAACAATATTTCCGAGGGAAACTTTTGCGCATATTGCAGAGAGCCGTTGAAATAATAGAATAAATGAATCATCAAGTACAATCTAATTATGTATCAATGTAATCGATGTCATAAGACTTTCCAAGACAGCCACTCTGACGGGGTTGAGGAAATCTTTGGTAAACTATATTGTGTTGGATGCGGTGAACAACTGACAGAAGTAAGTGCCACCACTACGCCTCCAAATCAACAGAAACATAACAATCCTTCAACACACCTTGTTACCGACAATAGTGTTTCTTCTACTTCAAATAGTAATAACACTACTATCACCAACATATATAAAGGTGAAGAGAACGAAAAAATTGAAACAAGATATGGTGTTTACAAAAAGGAGGACGTTAGCCTTTGTAAATCATGCAAAGAATATGTTCCCAAGGCATATTTCATTGCTGACACTGGAGTTTGTCAGGATTGCATGGTGAAAATTCAAATGAACGAAGGAGACGGAGCCCTTGGTGAAGGCCTGTATGAAGAAGCCAAGGATTGTTATGAGAAAGTCCTAAGGAACACCTACGGCAATGAAGAACTACGTCATGAACTATTATTCAAATTAGGTGTCTGTTATTTTGAACTTCGCGAAGGAAAAAAGGCAGTAGGCTATTTTGCGAAGACAAGGAACCAGTTTGCGGACAGCATATACTATTTAGGACGATGTTCAGAAATAGGACTTGGAAAACATCAAGATCTCAAAACGGCTCTCCAATATTACCAAGAGGCAGCACAAAAGGGCAGCAAATTGGCACAAAACGAACTTGAACGCATTGAGCAGGAAAGTATTGAGCAGGAAAGACTTGAACTTGAAAGAATTGAGAAATTACAACAAGAAAAAGGCACTGCACCTGAAGATGAACAAGTAAGCAGAATCGAAATCGAAGAACAGACGCCTCAAATAGAGGTAACAGAGGAGCCTGTTTTGTCAGAAGACAACAACGAGGCAGAAATTGCTGCACCCGAAGAAGATTTGGATAGTCCAACAAATACCGCTCCAATACCACAGGAAACTGTAACGATTGTTGAACCGCCCATTCTTGTAGTTCCTCAGGTAAACAGCTCTCCTATCAATAACACTGAAGGTGAAGGTTTTCTTAAGAGGAACACCACGCTTATCATCTCAGTAGCAATTGCGCTTTTGATTCTTGTCGGCATAGGATGTTATACACTTTTCAACTCAAAGGAAGAGATTTACACAACCCAAGTGCAAGAAAAGCCAGAGATGAAAACCGACGAGCCGCAAGCCATCGCTGCAACTGACCAGCCTGAAGAGATTCTGAAAAAAGAGCAAAAGAGTGAAGTCAAGCAGACTGCCCCTCAGGAAAAGGCCACTACGGAGACTACTCGCCCCCAAGCAGAGCAAGCAGCCTCAGGAACGCTGAACTTAAGCTACGGAAGTTACACTGGTCAGATCTCTGACGGATACCCCAATGGTACTGGCAGGCTTGTATATAACACCACCCGTCAGATTAACAAATACGATTCAAAAAAACGCATGGCTCAACCAGGCGAGTCAGTTCAGGGTACATTCGTCAATGGTTTCTTCACTATAGGAAAGCACTATGATGCCAGTGGGAACCTGATTGAAGCCATTAACGTCGGAGTTGTTGATGGCGTATACGAATCTAAATAAACTACCGTATGAAACGTAGGCTAAATGCTTTAATAATTGCATGTCTTGTCTGTGTGGGTATCCAAGCCCAGACAGAGAAAGGCATACTTCATCTGTTTAACGAGGATGTCAAGACAAAAGCATCACCTGTCGTGTATGACTTTTTAGAACGCTATCTATATAAAATTAGTCATGCTGTTCGTGGATTTGATTTAAACCAAAGTATGGCTGATGACAAAGTGGTAGTTAAGTGTGGAAGCATTGACAATATCCCCAAACTCTCACCGATGTCTTTCTTCTCGCTGACACGTTACGACGACAAGGGATATGATGCCTGTTGGCAGGACTCAACAGGTCAAGTTCTGCTCGATATTCAGTTTCCTATCCAGTTTGAGCTGCTCTTAGGACAACCGAAATCAGAGATTGAGAACGGAATGCAAGAACTGCTGAAGTCATATCCTGATACTATGCCAGGAATTAGAGTTGAGCAAGATTTGCAGAAAACCTCCGACGGATTTCTTTGTTCTGCATCACCAACCTATTATTACATCGAGGAGGTCAACACTTCCACTTATTATGAAGACAAACCATCTGGGAAGGCAAAAGCTGTATTCTCAGCAAAGCAAAACGCGTACTCAGCTGCCAACCTTTTCCAAGGAGTCATCAACGAAGCATACAACTACAAATTGTACATTGAGCAAAACTTGTTTAACTTCGGGAAAAAGCAGTACACCATTAGCCTCAAGCAATGGCTTAACTACTGCACCGAACGGAAATTGACCATCTATTTTGGTGTAGAAGAGGAACGCGTTGACGGCATAAAGGCACTGCTCATTGTTCAAAACCCGGACTTGGGCTACAACCATGTAATGTCGCTTATCCTGCCAGACGATTTCGTCAACACGCGTGATGCTGTCATAAAAGCCACACTTAATGCATACATCCCCACTGACAACGTGAAAGAACCCTATCAGCAATACACTAACAGGCCAAGAAAAAAAATATGAAGAAAATATATATAATGTTCCTCATCACAATATTGTCTTTTGCCATTTACGCTCAGGACAACTCTACTGCTGATGCTCTGAAGAGTATGAACGACATCAAGTTGTCACGTAATTACATTTGGGCGGAAGGGACTTCCATGAAAAGCGAGAAAGAAGCAATGGAAAATGCTCTCGCCGTGTTAGGCTATGAGATACAAAACCAACTACCCACGCAAAGGAATCAAAGCACTACAGGAATCATTATACCAACCAGCGACAAATACATGACCATTCAAACCAAACGCGGAAATCTATACCGCGCTTTTGTGTATGCTGATAAAAAAAAGGTAATAACCTATAACAGCAAAGCGGTTTATGAACCTAACGAATTCGAGAAGCAGATGCTGATGATCACAAAAGCCTCTGACATCGAAGCCTTCGTCAAACAAAGTTCTATAGCCCAATATGGAAAATATAAAGAACGTCCCAATGATGGCGAGTATTATCTGATTGTCTATAACCGCGAAGGGACAATACCCGCCTGTCTGAAGTTTATCAGTGGTAACGTGACAAATGTCGCAACAGGTGAAGAAGACTCCATTCAAAACTACAAAGGGTGTGGAGCGTACTGGTTCATACAACAGAAATAAAGAGAAATAAAATGAGAAAAATAATTTCGATATTAATTCTATTAGCAGCATTCTGCTCGGTATGGGGCAGTACGCCTGTAAACATAAGGATAGCCGATGGCATAGAAGATGGCGGCATGAAAACCAAAATGGAAAATCTGATGTCAACGCTATTTACTGAAGCAGGAGTTGCGCAAGAAATGAAACGCGAGTTGAATCTATCAGCATTAGGACTAGCCGATGACGTTCAGTCCAGCTTGGCCATGCTTTGGGATAACTCCCCATTTGTCTGCATGGACACAGAAGTGGTGCAACACTGCATATCTACTCCTACAGGATACCAGATTCGAAATATCCCTCTGCAACTGACCGAAGCACCTGATGACGACAAGTATCAAGAAGCCGTCATCAACTTCGACAAGCTAGGCAACATGACCAGTTTTCATCTGTCCATCAGTATGAACCTATACATGAATATCATTAATAGTAAAATGAAGGTAACTGATCTGCGCCGCCGCCAGTTGATCTTGGATTATGTAGAGCAGTTCCGTACAGCCTACAATCAGAAGAACAAGGAATTCTTAGAGGCAATTTTTAGCGAAGATGCACTCATCATTACAGGAAAAGTCATCAAACGTCAAACTAGAGAAGGTATCCGACTGCCCGACAAGATAGAATACACCAAGCATACGAAGAGACAATATTTGGATAAGCTATCGGCAATCTTTGCTGCCAACAAGAAGATTCGTGTAACTTTCGATGAAATAGAAGTCATGCTACACCCCATCGATGCCGATGTATATGGCGTCACGCTTCATCAAGGATACACATCCGATAACTATCATGATGACGGATACCTCTTCCTGCTTTGGGATTTCCGTGACGAAACTAATCCCAAAATTCACGTTCGAACATGGCAACCCGATGCATACAACAAAGATGGAAAAGGTACACAACGCATTGCCAAAAGTGAAATATTTAGTCTAAACGATTTTGATATAGAATAGTCATGAAAAGATTTTTATTTATGTCTTTATTTATCTGCTCTTTCATTAGTATTTCTGCACAAGAAATCACAGTTAAGAGCATGACAAAACTAGAAAACGACCTTGCCGCACGGCGTAACGAGGTTCTAGACAATAACGGAGTCCCTTGTGCGCTAATAAGGATATTAGTTCCAATGGTAAAAGGTATGCAATTCACCGGCATTAAAGGCGAAGCAAAATACTTGCCTGGAGAATATGATGTCTACATCCCACAAGGTTCAAAACGCATTAGATTCCGTCACGAAAAGTACCCAGCAGGCACTATTGAGTTTTCAATACCTATCGAAAAACTTTGTGTTTATCAAATCATACTCAATGTACCAAATCTTTCTGAATCATATGATGAGCTAATTAGTATTGCAAAAGAGTATTACAATAATTATCCCGCACATACAGAGAGTAGTTACTTTGATGCAGCTCGTCTAGCCTACGACAAAGTAATTGAACACAACGACTGTCCTCAAGACATGCGTGACGCAATACGCGCAGAGCGTGATACTATGGCCAGCCTTCGACGCAATACTTATCTTATTGAAGCCGCTGAAGCAAAAGCAAAACAATTTGAAAAAGAAAAAGGATTTAATAGTGATGAAGTTTACAAATATCTAAGTGGTGAACTGCGATTCACAAACCGCATTCTTAGCTCGCATCCGGAAATTACAGGAGTAAAGGATATCAAAGACAACGTTTTGGCTCGCTTACAAAACCATCCAAAGGGTCAGAACATTGTTGAGACTACTGTAACCAAGCAGCGTGAGACTATCAGTGGTACCATTAGTTTCAAGAATAAGTATATGGCTATACCATTTCAAAACATGCACGTTTTTGCCACCTCTTCACCAAACATAAAAGATGGACAAAGCCGCAAAATAGCAAATGTCAAAGCTGATGGAACGTACAGTGCCGTAAAGCCCGATGGGATAAATCCGCTTTACATCTATGTAACAGGGGAAAAGGACGATGCACATTATGTTTCCCAAGGAACAACATCAATGGATATTATTGTTAAATAACATTTTTTATTATTACCTAAAACGTAAAGAATATGAAAAAAGTATTATTACTTGCGTTAGCACTGCTAACCATGGGTAGTCAGATGGGAGTGTCTGCTGCCAAAAAAGAGAAAGAAGGTCTGAAGTGGGAATGGGACGGCACTAAGTCCGGTAACGAAACCATTGATAAGTACCTCCTACAGATTGACACGCTCTACAATATGGTTCAGGAATACCAGAAGGGTATTGATTCCTATGTTATGAAGGACACCACACTCCAATTAAACGGCAAATGGTATCAGATTGCATGGATGGAAGACTCTCAGGCTCAAATTCTAACACGTGCCAGAGTGAACTGGCAGTGTGTTGAGGCTTATGCACTAGGAGCTAACATCATCCTTGACATGACTAATGCAGGACTAGGTTCTGCAAGTGCAGCATTAGCTCTGCCAGAATTAGGTCTGAAGGCTTTGAAGTTTGGAAAGTATGTAAAAGGTGGTCCTGCTGTTATCTCTGAAGGTACTAAGGCCATTAAAATAGTACGTGGAAAATGGTTAGCTAACTCGCGTCAATGGAAAGCCATGAAAGACGGAGCTATTGAAGATCCCTCAACCATCGGATATGACGGTTTCTCAGCAAGTTTTATTGAGAAGTTGAACAAGTGCTTCTATATTAAAGAGGTTAAGGAAGACGATCCTACTTATCAAGAGAT
>Ga0265299_10006800_pt1 | contig 10354 bp, 6 predicted proteins | sample AusTroGonzalo_MG_4_FD_193485 | JGI IMG/M metagenome (GOLD analysis project Ga0265299, IMG submission 193485) | Bovine rumen microbial communities from tropical cattle in Woodstock, Queensland, Australia - Gonzalo_02 | ecosystem: Host-associated > Mammals > Digestive system > Stomach > Rumen ...
CAAAGAAGGGTTACTTTATCCGTCGAATAAAGAGATCAAGAATCCTAGCCTTAGGAAATATGTTTACCAATTGAACCGATGAGAATTCTTCCGTTTTCGACGGAATTGTCTCCAAAATGAAAGTAAATCCGAGGATGAAAAGTTGAGTAGTTCACGGAAGTACTGCAATTAGAATCAATTTGTGAAATCTTAAGATGAGGTTCACACAACATTTCTTTCTTGCCAGCATCTTTCGAATTAAAAGAAAATGTCAGGGATGGTTTCTTTCTGACATCTCTTTCGATTGAACCAGGTTCGTCTAATCCGAACTGTCCAGAAAAATCTGCCAAAACACTATTCGCATCTGGAGCTCTATCACCATGCGATACTAGAATATCTTTAAACCCATCGTTTAGACATGATAAGTAGTATACTATACGTCTTGGAATAATCTCTAAATAATTGTATGACTCGTCGCAAAGAGACTCGATGCAATGATCATGAAAAGCTAAATTCTGGAAATACTTCTTGCATTCCTGTATAAAATACGGTGGTTGACCAGGATGATTCCCTAAAATCTGCCTCCTTAATGAAAACCAAGAGGACTGATCATAGATTACTTCATAATTATTAAATTGGATATATTGCCTGTGGTTTTTTCTCTCTTGACACCTATTCAAAACAATCAATGTGTTTATTTCCTGCTCATCGGGTCGGTATTGAGACAAAGATTGTAATTCTTCTATTGAATAATTATGTTCTTCTGAAGTATTTGCCAAAATTGAGTACATAATACCTTGTTGATCCCCATCAAGATACTCTTTAATAGAGTCAACGAAGCTGATACCTTCATATACCTCACAGGCAAATATATCACAAGATACGCAGAACACATTCTCTTCGCGATAGGAGTAAACCACATGACGCATATCATCTGCAAAGGACCTCATTTTAGACATGACTTGTTCCTTAGAATCAATGCCATTGTATGCTACGGCGTCTTTATGTAGATATAAATTTGCTAACATGATAATCCTGCACCAAGCGTTAGAATCTCGGCTAGTTCATTCTGATACTGATCAAAGAACCGGGCTGGCCAGTTCTTGATTCTGCCGTTTTTTTCAATATCTAATGACTTAATTGAGTAATCCTCGTCAAAGAAATAAACCTTAATATCATCGTTCGTAATAGAATACTCCGGTTTTAATGCAGCTAATCTTAATCCATTAACCACATGCTCACTATGTGTCTCAATAAAAACTTGGACACCACGTGACGCAAGTTTTGATAGCATATAAGTCAAACGAACTTGGGCCTCAGGATGAAGATGAGCTTCCGGATTCTCAACAATAAGGATGTTCCCTTCTTTAGCAATAAGAGCCGAAACCACAATAGGAAGGATATAACTATATCCAAATCCAACATTATATGCACTGATTAATCTTTTACCTGCATTTTTCATATTGAAGCCGACGGAAAGAACCGAACTCTTTTTTTGAGTCATGATATCGCCTTTTGAGTTCTTTCCTTGAACCGATACGGAACCACCACTCATGATGAATTCAATCCACGAAGTAATCGCCAACTCAAGTGATAACTCTTGTTTGTCATCAGAAGAAACATTCATTCGGCTATCCACCTTGTCCGGGTATGAAGCCATCGTATTAATAGTGGATGAACCCTCGGTTCCAACCGAGTAAAAGTCTGGCCGCTCTTTCTTTTCTTCAAATTTCACTGGCCCTCTACGGTTTGCTGATATATAATGTACATTCTGCCGAGATAATAGCTGATTGATATAATTTGGTAATTGCTTACTCAAGCTAGTTGTTCCAGTTGGTGTCCCGTCAGCTGAATTTCCCCCCACAACATCGAAATAGTCTTCCCCATCAATAATGCATTTGCACATGACGCCAACTTTGAAGTCGTCTTGCAACATATAACCGAAGGTTATCTCATGTTGGTCTTCTCCATTTATAATCCCCAAATCAAAGTCCAGACTCCAATTGGAGGAATCATTTATGTCTGTAAGAATCTCGTCCATATCACCTAGATTGACCAAAGCACCATTCAGATGCAATCTATCCAGGCTATTTACATTTGACTTATCAATAGATTGTGCCAGCATAAGGATCGCTTGAATCACACTTGATTTTCCACGACCATTATACCCTGTAAATACATTAATGCATTTAAAAGCGAATGCCTGGTTATCCAGGCATTTATAGTTACGGAACTGAAGTTTTGTAAGCATCTTCTTATTGTGTTAAATCTTTGTGCTCATTAAACCATTTCCAATGAGAGGATGGCATCCAGCCATTCACCGAATCTTTATGTAAGATGGATAAATAAAAGATATCTTTTTCTCCTAACAGAGGACGAATCGTATCACACAACTCTTCGACAGGTTTTTCTTGACCAAGATAAATCCACCAAGAATCACGAAGGACATGTATGGCACTATCCCCCACCTCCTTTTCCAAAAAGGTGTAAAAGGAAGAGTAGTCACGCTCTGGTGATTTCAATTCGTATGTCAGTTGATATACCATATCAACATTTTTTCTCTGTTCTACAAAGATACTTTTTTTTTAGTTTAACACAACGCATTTTTGACTTTTTGTGCTATTATGATTAAGATTAGCACGTGTATTGGTTTTTATATTTCATCATAGGGGGATTCTCTGAAGCGAATGGACACTGTGTTTCCTATAACAGGAACTGGAGTATATGGTTCGGTCAATTCATAGTATCTTACATTTAATCAAATTTCCCGGGAGGTGAATATAACCAGTAATATCTGTGCACAAATAAGCTTGAATGGTTAACGTAAGAAACGAAAGCGAGATGTTATTATCGATAGATCCGAGTTACTATCGTCGATGTCTACATATATAGAAGAAATAAATAGGTTTAGCACATGTCTTACATGGGAAATGGGATGTGTTTTGTCGTAATAAGGCGTATCATATTCACCTTCTTGTTGCAGGGGAAAAGTATTATATCTATATTTGTCACGATATTTCGTCATAAACGGAACAACATATACAGGTAAACCTGTTGGATGCGGCTCAAGTGTCGAAACTTTATGGTAAAGTATGGCATCCGGACAGGTTTCCCGCGCCTCGTAGCGCGGGGAACCGTCCGCATACATACGCGGCCTCGACACCCGCGAGCCCGGATAGGCCCCGCACTATCTTTATCCGGCAGTTTCCTTTGCAGAGCTGCCGGATATTGTGTATTTAGTCATCACGGGCATTGTTTTTTTGCTCATCCGGCAGCTTTTTTCTGTTACGATAGGTCTTTCAACCAAATCTTTGACTCAATTAGATGAAAATAAACGGTTTAGTAAAAACAGCCAGTTAGGTTGTTTTCGTTATAGATTATTCGTTTTTCATCAGAATGCAAGTATCTTTGCATAATTTTAGAATCATGAAAAAGCTTCTACTTGTATTGCTCTTACTGCCATTTTGCTTTACCTCTTGCATGAAATCACAAGCGGTAAGTCTGATGAATGACATTGAAATCTATATTCAAACTCGTCCAGACAGTGCCTTGATAGTTCTTTCTCAGATTGATACATCAACACTGCATCACCCAAAAGAGCGGGCGCAGTTCGCTCTGCTCTATGCCATTGCCCTAGATAAAAACTATATTGACACCACTGACATAGGAGTCATTCGTCCAGCCGCCGAGTATTACTCAAAGCATGGGACGGCGCGGCAGAAGATGTTGACATACTACTATGAAGGACGCATTCATTTCAATGCGCATAGGGATGCAGAAGCCATCATTTGTCAGATGCATGCTCTGGATAATGCCATGAAAACTGAACCGGGGCGTTACTTGGGGCTGATTTATACTGCAATGGCCGATCTTTCCGGCCGATCTTATTGCTGGGAAGAAGCCGATCATTATCTGAATTGTGCGCAACAAGCATTCCTTGACGTCAATGATTCTACGGCTTACTTTCTTACTAATGAGAATATTATTATCATCTTATCCAACCAAGGGAAGAGAGAAGAAGCCCTCAAGATGATAGATTCCTTGATGTGCAATGATATCCCTTCATCACTTTTGGCGGATCTTCTAATCAAAAAAGCTGGGATAATGGTTGATACGACAACGGTTGACTATCTTCCGGCTTTTGCATGCTATCAACAGGCATTTCAGATGGGCGGAAAACCATCAAAGAAGCATCTGGCTCGATACGCCTATACATTAGGACGATGTGAATATGACAAAGAAGCGGAACAGGTGTTCCAACAACTTCTGAGTTCAGATGAAAGCACCGCTGCTGTCGCAAAACCATGGTTACAAGCGCTGTTAGCTGATAAGGGGGATTATCCAAATGCATACCGGTTTCTTCGGGAGAGTCTGGATGTTCAATCGGAAACGGTTAATCAGCTGATAAACCAATCCTTATTTCGTTCCCAACGGGATTACCTTAGGGTTAAGGAAGACGAAATCGTCTTGCGCAACAAGAATCAACGGCTTTTGATTTCACTTCTTATTCTTTCATTCATTTTGACAGTATCCTTTTCGGGAATGATGGTTCGTCGTTTCAGGCGGAGAATTGAAAATAAGGAGCTTGAGATGGAACGATTCTCAGAATCGATGAATCAGCTCTTGGACAAGAAAGATATGTCCATTAATGGTTTGCGATCCCAGTTCAAGGCTATTCACAGTCAAAGATTCAGACAACTTGAGGATTATTACAAAGACTACGAAATCGCGCGTCGATCGGGAGCCTCTAAGGACCGGCTATATGATAGTCTCCTTGCTATTATTCGAGACATAGAAGGCGATACCGATGGTCAACGCCATATGGATGCTTTGATTGATCAGCAATTCGATGGAATCATGTCGCGGTTACGTGCAGAATGCCCCAATCTTCAGAAACGTGATTATCTTTTGTTTTCATATACCGCCGCTAGCTTTGATCTGACAACAATCGGAATGCTTCTAGGTAACTTGTCTGCTGATGCCGTTCATATGCGTCGGTACCGACTCAGAAATGCTCTTCGAGAGATTAATCCCCCTTCTCTTGATGCTTTCATTGATATTCTGGATGTTAGGTAAACTGGCCTGTTAGGTGTTTTTGGCGACTGCAATTCATGGTTTGTTGATAATCATCGATTTAAAAGGATTTCCTCGTTAGGTTTGTTATCCTACTTGCTCTTCTATTATTGTTTAGTCTATCGTAGTTTTGCAATGACTAAATACACATAATTATGAAGAGCAAACATGCCTTTCTTTCATTGTCACTGCTCCTGGTGGGAGTGGGGCAATTGTCTGCCATGCAGGACCAGATTCCTATCCCAATCCTTACTTCCGATGAAGAGTTTACCATTATCCGAACACCGGACTCAATCAGGATTGACTGTGTTTACGATACCGATACTAACACGATCGTCTTCGGTATAGTAGGCAGCACGGAAACATTTGCCGTATCTATCTACAATTCCAGTTCCAACGAGGCATATAACACTGTCTTCGTAGGCAGCGGACTCTTTTATGTCCCCATCAGTGGGAATACCGGACTCTGGCAAATTACGATTACTCGTTCAAATGGATCAGAATATGTTGGCGAAATTCTCTTATAGAATTACGTTGGCATTTCTCATGAATCCTTCAACCTTTTAGCAAACAAAAAACCGCCTTAAGACCATCTCTCCTAAACATTTTCCCACCCTCTTACTCCAAATGTATCATAATCATGAAATGCTTCTTCCACACATTGATATCATTTGTCTTCTGTGTAGTTCCCATCAATTCATTTGCACAAACCGATGAGGAAGTGTTGCGGATTGACGAAAATGTGAAAAGAGTTCCTTGGTATGCACCCCGACCGAATGACGGCCAGACAAGATCAGAAGTGGACTTGAGTTTCGCCCCAACAGAGATGAAAATGGTGGGGCCTTCTCCCGAGGCGGCTAAAGCTACCAAGTATTCCGACTACCCTGTTTCATACGGAATTGGTCTTGTGGATGTCAGTATCCCTCTATATGTGGTCAAATCGCATAGCTTGTCCCTGCCGATTTCCCTTTGTTATGATTCGGGTGGTATCCGCGTAGATGACTTCTCCGGTCCGGTAGGCCTTGGATGGACACTCGAGGCGGGAGGTGTAATCACCCGTTCGGTTTCAGGCGAGGAAGATGAGAGCACGTATGGTTGGGCTAACCGTTGGGAAGAAGACCCCATTGACCCCACATTCAATGTTCCTGATTATCTGGCCGAGTTTTCGGATGGAACTCGAGATACCTCAGCGGATCTTTTCTCGTACAACTTTTGTGGTCATAAGGGTAGTTTCTTTATTGATTGGTTGTCAGATTCCCTAGATGTAATACCAACCAGTGCCACAGACCTTATTATTAAAGTGACAGGAGACGGTTTCGTGATTACGGATACTGACGGGACTCAATATAGTTTCACCCAAAGTGAGAGGTCTGTTCGGAACATAACCGCGTCGGAGCCAGTGCCTGGAGTAGGAACCTCGTCTTCTTCTCCCGCATATCTGAATCCCATTACATCATGGTATTTAACCGAGATTGCATCCATGGACCGCACGGATGTTATCTCGCTGAAATATAAGACATACGAGGATTTCTACACGAAACACAGTTTTGAGCCTCGCAGTTATCTATTATCATACCAATATGATTCTTCGGAGCCAAATTCCCGTATCTGGCTTGATGAGAATGGCCTATGGGGGAATGGAGATCCAGAAATCACTTGCGAAACAGGCACTTATGAACTGGAGATGGATTACTGTCCGCAGTATCTCGACTCGATTTTGTATTCGGGAGGACACGTAGCTTTTGATTATATCATGAATCCCATTGAAAGCCAGACTTCGCGAAAGTCATATCCTCGGATTATGAATCACTTTACCGTCAAAAGCATTCCCCCTGCCAGTTCCTCGAATACGGAGATATTCCGTTGCACCCTCAATGACACTCTTCGGACAAGAGACAGACGAAATCTGTTGAAAGAGGTCGTTCTTACCGGTCGGGGTGGGGCACCCATCGAGTCCTATTCGTTCACATACATTGGCGAAGGTACGAGGGCGATGACACCTAACTCAAAGGATTTATTCGGGTATTACAATGGTGCGCTAAATGGAGGCACAGCATTCCTGCGATTGTTTACCAGCAGTTATTTTAGCGAAAGCATAGCAAACAGAAACTACGACCCAAGTTCTGTTTCGACTCTATCGTTAGAGACTATCTCAACTGCATCTGGCGCGAAGACGGAGTTTGTTTATGAAGGGAACAGCATAACAACCAATTATTACGGGGCCCTTTTTAGTACAATCGGAATCGGGCACCGCATACACAGAATTAACACCTATGACCTCTCCGGAGGATATGAGACATTGGTGCGCAAGCGTGATTTCTCATACTCCTCTCCTGGGATTACAGTCCCCGAGTATGCTTTTGTTTTGGGGTCCTTCGTTACGGTGAATGAGGTGTTCCGAGAGGATCTGTTGGAGTGGAGTCCTTCTTGGACGGTGAAGGCAGGGTGGCATGGCATGGCTCGGTCGGCGATAGTGGTCTTTAATGATCAAAGTGTCATTCCCGGTGTTCCCTTGGAGAGTGCCCGCATATTCTATGGAAACGTTACGGAACGGGTAAGCGGTCCGGATTTGAATTCTCCATCCGTCCGCACAGATTATGTTTTTGACACTTCAGAAGCCGTTCACGAGTACTCTGGCGCTTCCTGGTCACTCGGCGTCGCGCATGACAACCACGATAATAGTCATAATACACCGGGCTATCATCGCTACCACTTCTTCCAAAGGCCTCCTTATTCCGTCCCAAGGATGGGCTTCAGTCAGTCTGTTGATTTCACTCCTAACCTATCTTATTTCATTCCTGGAGATTCACCCCAGTTGACTTCTCCAACTGTCATCAGGCGGTATAAAAGCAACGGATATTCGGATACGCTGGTTTCAGAGACGGTCAACGAATATGAGTTGAACGATCAGAAAATCACGACCGGCTACCGGGTGAAGAACATGATCGCATTCGGAGACGAAGACTATCTGGATGATGAATGGGACATGGATGATTTCTTCAGGACTAATATAGAACACAAGCTTATATGGTACCGCCTGAAGAAAACCACGGAAACGGAATGGCTCGATGATGGTAGCGCCCAGATGTCTGTCACCACATACTCTTATCTTCCTACATCCGAGTGGGAACATTTCATTCCACAGATGGGTAGTGTGCTCACGCCCAAGAATAAAACGATGGTTTTCAGCACTTCAGATAATACTGATATCCGTACTTACTCCTGGAATTATGTATACCCGACTGAGATAGCAGCCAATGTCCCCTGGGCATCACAAATCGTTTCTCGAGGTAATCGGCAGGCAATAACGGAAACGATAACGGCTGGGACAGGTAATGGCTCAGCCTCTACGATTAGGAGTGTTACTTGGAATGCGTTTACTCCCAAGGATGCCCCGAGCATGACCATATACCGTCCTTCTTCGGTAACTATATCCCGTAGGGAACCTGGGATGTCCACATTCACGAATGTCGGACCGAATGTGTATTATGAGGCATACGACAGCCATGGAAATGTTCTTCAGGTAAAACAGGATGACGAGAAACCAGTTTCATACATTTGGGGGTACGGAGGACTCCGGCCCGTTCTCGAAGTTACAGGAGGTACATATGACCAGGTGCAATCTAAAGTCGGCTCCTCGATTATGCCTGCAATTATACTTGGCACAATGACCTCAAGCCAAATGGCTAACGCGAGATCAAGTCTTGAATCGTCTTCAAATCCCTATATGCTGGTCAGCTGGTATCTGTACGATATACCTTTGGGTATGTCTCAGGCATCAGATTTGTCCGGTCGATTGACGAAATACGAGTATGATGGTGCCGGTCGACTCACTACGATAAGGGACGAGAATGACAATCGAGTCAACAGTTATACTTACGCTCTCACAAATGGAGGGAACGGTTCGCCAAACAGCATTTCATCCATAACCCATACCGCAGCGGGCTCCTCGGCAACTGCTGGGGTGAGAGATGTGTCCTACTTTGACGGACTCGGGCGTACTGTTCAGACAGTTGCCGTAAATGCTTCCACTGCTGCCAACGGCTCATCGATTCTCCGGGATCTCGTAACCCCGTTTGTGCCCGATTTCCTTGACCGGGAAGATGCCAAGGTCTACATTCCTTATCCCGCATCCACCACGACTACCAACGCGGGATCATTCCGCGGTAATAGTCTTTCTTTGCAGCAATCGTACCATGGCAACGGAGTCAAGGCATACACGGAGAATATATATGAAGTCTCGGACAGGAACCGAGTCATTGGCAGTTCACTCCCCGGTTTTACGGAGATGACAACTAATGAAACCAGTGAATCTCCGGCAAATACTGTCTTGAATCTCACATATAACACGTCAACGAAAAAGATTACGGCAAATGGGTATTATGCAAATGGCCGATTCGTCCGTACTATTACCGAGGGCCCTGACGGTTCTCAGAAAGAAGTCTACACCGATGAGCTGGGCACGTTTCTTGAAAGGCAATTACTTGACACTTTGGGTACTATGGCTGATACTTATTACATCAAGGACGTTCTTGGGCGTGTATTATGTGTTGTACCTCCCAACCAATCGGTTTTGCTGAATTCGGCCATAATCAACTTCGCCACGGACAGTTGTTTTACTTACGAATATGACGGGCGTGACCGCGTGATGATACGCCAAACTCCCGGAAGCGTCGAGGAAACCATCACATATAATGACATGAACCTTCCGATCACACGCACCAGAAAGGTTGCAGACGGTTCTTTTAACGATGAGGTTTTTACAACCACATACGATGGTTTTAGCCGACCTATTCTGGAGACTTACAAGTACGGCTCTAATTCGGCGATAACACTTACGGAATATTGGTACGATTCTTACCCATCAGGAGCACCTTCCTTCTCGGCAGAGACCGGCTATGTCACGGTAAGCGATAAAGACCCGCGAACACGCGGTCTAAAGACTGCCGAGCGATTCACTCTGCTACCAGCCGGGGTGGCTCCTTCGGCAATGAACACATCTAACACTTCGACGAAGGAGTTCCGTGCATTTTATTACGATGCAAAGGGGAGAGTACGCCAGGCGGCAAAGACGAATACCCAGGGTGGTACGGACCGCATATCTTCCAGCTATAGCTTTGCTGGAAATCTCCTCAAGGAGCGGCAGAAAATACAGCCTGGCAGCGGACAGGCCTTACATACCCTTGACCGGACATACACATACGATGAACGCCTTCGCCTGAGTTCCATCTCTGCAAGCCTTGATGGGGGAGCCACTGCAACACAGGGGATCACCTACGATGACTTACAACGCACGCACACA
>Ga0265299_10006803_pt1 | contig 10350 bp, 9 predicted proteins | sample AusTroGonzalo_MG_4_FD_193485 | JGI IMG/M metagenome (GOLD analysis project Ga0265299, IMG submission 193485) | Bovine rumen microbial communities from tropical cattle in Woodstock, Queensland, Australia - Gonzalo_02 | ecosystem: Host-associated > Mammals > Digestive system > Stomach > Rumen ...
CCCATCACAGGCACCATGCCATTCTTCTCCTTACTCTTGTTCACATAGAACAGAATGTTAAAAGTACTTCTCATGTTCCTTACTCCTTTTAATTTTGGCTGCAAAACTACTATGTTTTTTGGCATCCATCGCTATGCAAAATATAGCAGTTTGTGGAATAAGAAACGGGCGGTGAAAGGTGCGTCATTCTTCACTATTTTGAAGGGGTACTTTTCTCGTTCCCAAGGTCATAAATTGGGTTACGATTTGGCAACCTATCTCCTTCACCAATCTTCTCCAATTTGCTTTTTGACCCAATTCGAACTTCTTCATTCTTCCCCGTCTTGCCTTTATTTTAGGCCGAATTGCATTAATCTTCCAAAATCCGTTACCAATTACAATTTTTTTTCGTAACTTTGTAGCGATATTGCGACTAAGAACATTGAATATGACGACGGATCAAAATAAATCCCAAGTGAAGCGTTACCCAAAGTTCGCTAACTTTGGTGAGTACTTGTTTTGTGGTAAGGAGATGGAACTATCGAAGCTGACTACAAAGTGGAGGAAACATAGAGAATTTGAAAAAAGCGAGTCACGACCCTTTTGGATTGACCTGCTTTCAAATGTGTTTGGCATTGAGACACCATCTGATGGCTTTATCCGTTTTGAAGACCACCGAATGGTCGAAGCATCCAATTTTATAGACGGTCACATCTTGTCAACCCATGTGCTGTTAGAGCAGAAATCTTTGGTCAAAGATTTGCGCAAGGGCATACTGCAAAGCGACAGCTCCATAGAAATAGAAAAGAGTTCATATCAATTAAATAATGTGTAATTTTGGATGGAAATAGTTTAATTCTCATAAAAAATAAGTATCTTTGCAAACAAAACCCCATACATCAATGTTTAAAATATACATCAATGAATTAGGTCGCATACGTGATGCGGTAATAGATGTGAAACCAATGATGGTCTTCACGGGTGATTCGGGATTAGGTAAAAGCTATACAGCTTTTCTGATATACCATGTGTATAGTGTTCTGGCAAATGACAGGATAAAATATTTTGTTGAGGATAAAATCCAAGCATTGGGAGGAAATAAAGATAAAGGTTTTACATTCAAATTCCAAGACCTTAGATTGTGGATGAATCGAGATGCATCACAGTTTCTTGGCTATCTTGTTGGTAACAAAGAATTCACTTGTGACGTAACCTATGCATTTGATTTGCCTGATGATTTAGTCATAAAGGTGACGACATCATTGGAAGGTTCCCTCAGGCGGGTCAATGTCAATGGAGCCTCTTCTTTTTTCCCTAACGACTTTTCTGATTGGACAATTATCTATGCCTATGGATTAAACCATTTTTTTTCCTCCATTATATTCAACAAAACCGTGATTCCTTATTTGATGCCACCAGCAAGGGCAGCATTTATGGGAGCAAAAAATGCCAAGTCGGCATTTCAAGGAATTGGAATGTACGAGCGTTTCGTAGATTTTAATGACTGGGTATCTTCTGTCCGTCCAAGGAAGATTCCTAATGACCAGTTTTTCAAGAGTATGGCGAAACGACTAACTAATGGAGAAATTGAATTAAGAGACGGGCAAACGTTTTTACGCCTTCCAACAGGCACATCCATACCCATCAGTGCAGCTGCTTCGTCCGTAAAGGAACTGGCACCATTGTTGTTGCTATTGCAGTCAGAATTGATTATCAGTGCATACTCACTGCTTTTCGAAGAACCAGAAGCACATGTACATCCAAAAAGTCAAGATTTGGTGGCAGATTTGATAGCTCGCTGTTTCAATCGTGGTGTGCAATTTCAAATAACCACACATAGTGATTTCATTCTTGGTCGATTCAACCAACTGATACGTTTGGGGAATCTTCGTCGCAAGAATCCAGAAAAGTTTAGACAGTATTGTGATGATAATCAGGAAAGTGAGAACCTATATCTCGACTACGAGCAGATGGGGGCTTACTATTTTAAGGAGCAAGGTACCAGTGTTATCATTGAGGAACAGAATATTAGTAATGGAATCCCCTTTACAACATTCCACGAAATCATTAATCGACAGGAGCGCGTAGATAACAAAATAGAGAAATACATGGAGGACTGAACAGCAATGGAAATATATGACAAGCTAACAAAAGTTTATCCGTCTGAGCACTTCTCTCTAAGCAACACGCAAACGGTGATCGAAGAGAATGAAAAGGAGGCTGCTACGCGTGAAGTCATCATTGAGCACACAGGTGTGGATATCCTGAAAATCAGCAAGAGTTTGCTGGCTTTAGAACGTGATTCTATTGCCAATAATCCACATGCTTCTGTGTGTGACGGTATCATAGCCATTGACGAAAAGAACAAATTCATTGGTTACTTTGAATTGAAGTCAACTTGTTCTACTAATAATGTTCTAAAAGCAAGATCCCAAATCATAGACAGCCAACATCATCTGTGGTCAATTGCATCAAATAGTGCTATTGACATGATTTCCTATACAGAAAAAGGAATAGTTATTACCCAGCCGATTTCTGATGAAACCCACCGTAAAGCCCGTCTTCGTCGGCAGATGAATGATGAACGTGGCAACGGTTTTTCCCCTTACCATTTTTTGCTGAACCTGTTGAAAGGTAAAACCATTATTGATGAAACAGGTATGCCTCTTCTCTATTTTAAGGCAGGGGAAATAATACCTATCGGTAAAATCTTATAGCGACAGATTCTCTATTAATCGTTATAATCTCAGGAAATAGTTGTAACTATGTAGTGAAATTGCGACTTGGAACAGTATTTATAACGTACTCATTATGGACCTAAAAGAATATATCAGTATCGTCAATCAGAAATTCAGAGCAGGCAATGCTACTGAACACACCTACAGAGGCGTGTTGGAACAATTAATGCAAAGCCTGTTACCAAAACTCCGCATCGTAAACGAACCCAAAAGGGAGAAGTGCGGTGCGCCTGACTATATCGCCAGTCGTAAGGACGGTATGCCTGTGTTCTATATCGAGGCAAAAGATATTGGTGATAATGACCTTTTCGGGCGCAATCCTCATGGTCATAAGGAGCAGTTTACAAGATACAAGCAGGCCCTTGACTATATCATCTTCACTGACTATTTGGATTTCCACCTGTATGAGCACGGTGAGTTTATTGATAGTGTGCGTATAGCAGAGGTGAAGGGCGACAAGATTGTACCCATCAAAGAGAATGAAGATAAGTTTCTTAATCTCATTGAGCATGTAGGCAACAATGCCATACAAAGTATTACATCTGCCTCACGTCTGGCAAAACTGATGGCTGGAAAAGCTCGGCTGTTGGAGAATATCATTGAGCAGGCCATGAACGATGATACGGAGAGTTATGCCAACGAGAACCTTAGAGGACAGTATCAAGCATTCAAGGATGTACTTATTCAAGAACTGAAACCTGAGGATTTTGCCGACATCTATGCCCAAACCATTGCCTACGGTATGTTCGCCGCTCGCCTGCATGATGATACGCCTGAGGATTTTAGCCGTGAGGAGGCTGCGCGTCTTATTCCAAAGACCAATCCGTTCCTGCGTCAGATATTCAACAATTTGGCTGGCAACGACCTTGATGAGCGTATAGCCTGGGTTGTTGATGATTTGGTAACAGTATTCCAGGCTACGAACTTACAGAAGATTATGTCGAGCTATAGCCGTGACAAGCTGCACCATGATCCCATGATTCATTTCTATGAGGACTTCCTTTCAGAGTACAATCCTAAGCTACGCAAGTCAAAAGGTGTATGGTACACGCCACAACCTGTCGTAGGCTTCATCGTCAGGGCTGTGGACGAAATACTTCAGAAGGAGTTTGGTCTACCAGAAGGATTAGCAGACTACTCGATGATAGAACGTGAGGTGGCTGTGGAGCAAAGTCGCGACAGGCGAACCACAGATGGCATGAAGCATGAAAAGCGCAAATTCCATCGTGTACAAATACTTGACCCAGCTACAGGTACTGGTACATTTCTTGCGGAGGTGGTAAACCAGATATATGACCGCTATCGCGACTATCAAGGCATTTGGCAGCAGTATGTGGAGCAACATCTGTTGCCTCGCTTGAATGGCTTCGAGATTTTGATGGCTTCGTATGCTGTAGCCCACATCAAACTTGATATGCTTCTTGGCGAAACGGGCTATCGGCACCAGACAGACAAACGTCTGCATGTCTATCTAACCAACTCGCTCGAAGAGAGTAATAATGAGCCTCGCACCCTTTTTGCCCAGTGGCTGAGCCGTGAGGCTACTGAGGCTAACGTCATCAAGCGCGACTATCCTGTAATGGTGATGATAGGTAATCCACCATATAGCGGCGAAAGCCAAAATAAAGGGAAGTGGATTATGTCATTGATGGAGAGTTACAAGAAAGAGCCTGGTGGAAAGTCTCAACTGAACGAGCGAAACCCCAAATGGTTGAATGATGACTATGTGAAGTTTATCCGCTTAGCTCAGGACTATATTGAGAAAAATGGTGAAGGCATCATAGGCTTTATCAATCCTCATGGTTATCTCGACAATCCAACGTTTAGAGGTATGCGTTGGAATCTGCTGAAAACTTTCGACAAGATCTACACCATCGACCTTCACGGCAACAGCAAAAAGAAAGAAACTTGTCCTGATGGCAGCAAAGACGAAAACGTATTTGACATTATGCAAGGGGTAAGCATCAACCTTTTTGTTAAGACAGGTAAGAAATCAAAGGATGAACTTGGAAAGGTGTATCATAAGGATTTGTATGGATTACGTCAGAACAAGTATGATTTTCTTGACGAAGCTACAGTTGAAAGCGTTGGATTTAAAGAGATTACTCCTAAAGCACCTATGTACTTCTTCGTGCCTAAAGACTTCGGTCTTCAGAATGAATATGATAAAGGATTTGTTGTAAGCGATTTGTTCGTTCAAAATAGTATGGGAGTGACAACTGGTAATGACAAAGAACTTGTTTCATTCACACCTTTCAATACGGAAACAAATGCGGAATACTTCTATCGTCCCTTTGATAACATGTGGCTTGACTATGATACAAGCAAAGTCGTAAGGGCACGTGAGGCTATTATGAGAAATCTGCAAAAAGAGAATATTGCAATTTGTCTCATCAAAGTAAATAGTTCAGTTGACGGATTGTTTAAAGTACTTGTAACATCTGGTGTTACTGACAAAACCCTGTTGTCTTCCAAAGACAACACGAACGTTTTCCCCCTCTATTTATACAAAGAAAACATGGGCGAAGAAGAACGCATCGTCAACTTCAACAAGGAATTGTATGATAACATTGCCAAGGGACTGAACTATCTTCCCTGCTATGATGATAATGTTAGAGTAGACCCCATTTCGGTTTATAATGGTGTTCTTTATCCTCAAGACCTCTTCGACTATATCTATGCTATGCTTCACAGCCCATCGTATCGCAAACGCTACAAGGAATTCCTAAAGATAGACTTCCCTCGCATACCTTACCCGACGGATTGGGAAAAGTTCCGTGATTTGGCAGAAAAAGGCGAAGAATTACGACAGCTGCACCTCATGGAGGATTTGCCAAATCCAACAGGCATTTCATTCCCTGTGGCTGGCTCGTTACAAGTAGATTGCTACCGTTGGGATAATAACCGCGTCTATATCAATAGCGAACAATACTTTGAAGGCGTGCCGGAGTCTGCGTGGAATTTCTATATTGGTGGCTACCAACCTGCACAGAAGTGGCTTAAAGACCGTAAGGGTATGACGTTGAGTTTCGAGGATGTGAAGCACTATCAGCGCATTATCTATGTACTACAGCAGACAGAATGTATTATGCAAGAAATTGACAGTATTTTTTTGAATATAGAATAGAAGAAATTATAAAAAATAGATTATGTTAAGAGAACTTATAGAAGAGGGCAAAATATATCGGCAAAACCCTGAAATTGACATTGTCGAACGTCCGGTACGGGTTAATAAGAAAATGCAACTAGAATTTTTGAGATGGGAAATGACCGCATTGCTTTTTCTTCAACAGAATTATAAAGGTCATCCTATGGTTTTGGAGTTTAAGAAAGCTATTGATGAAGATAAAAAAGGGTGTTTCTGGATAACGCTTAATTCATTAATAGGAATACTAGAAGCATTTGACAAAATAAAGCCACATATTGATACTGAGATCGATTTTGAGTCCATCTTATGTGGTATCTTTGATCACTTCCATTCTTGTGCTTTACAGTTAAGACGAAGACATGCGGGAAGAAGTACTCTCGCGATTGCTGATGAATATGACGTACAAGATTTGCTTCATGCCATTCTTAAATTGCATTTTTCAGACGTGAGACCAGAAGAATGGACTCCTTCATATGCAGGAAATAGCAACCGAATGGATTTTCTATTAAGGGAAGCTAATATGGCAATTGAAGTAAAAATGACAAGAGATAATTTGAAGGATAAAGAAATCGGAGAACAACTTATTATTGATATTGCAAAATACAAGCAACACCCTAATGTTAATGTCCTGTATTGTTTTATATATGACCCCAATAGTAATATATACAATCCTGTAGGGCTTGAAAATGATCTTAACCAACAATCCTCTGATGATTTTAAGGTGAAAGTTTTTGTACGTCCCAATTAATGAATTATGGAATACGGAATAGTTTATCTTTTAACCAATCCTGTAATGCCTGGCCTTGTAAAGATTGGCATGACGACGCAGGAAGACATAGACAAGAGGATGAAGGAACTCTATACAACTGGTGTTCCCGTTCCCTTTGAGTGCCAGTTTGCTTGCAAAGTGAAAAAAGGCGACTGTGCCAAAATTGAGAAAGCCCTTCACACGGCTTTTGCCCCGCAACGCATCAATGCCAACCGCGAGTTCTTCCGTATTCAGGTGGAGCAGGCAAAGGCCATTCTTGAGTTGTTCCATCATACTGACGTGACGGAAGAAGTGAGCGACGAGATAGAAAACGACCTAACTGACGACGACAAGGCCGCATCTGTTAAGGCTCAGATTCACCGCCCGCCACTCAACTTCTATGAGATGGGGATGCAGAACGGCGACGTGCTGACGTGGAAGGACGATCCATCGGTGTCCGTAACGATTATCTCGGAAAGGAAAGTCAGCTATGAAGGCGAGGAAACTTCAATCAGTGCGCTCTCTGCCCAATTGAAAGGCTACAAGTCCAAACACATAGCCCCTGGTGCCCACTGGCTCTATAAGGAAAAACTTCTCAGCGACATTTACGACGAAACTTATCCTTTTGAAGAATAAATTGGTAATATTTGGAAAATGTTTTGTAACTTTGCAACCAAAATAAGAATATCACAAGATGAGAATCAAGGAATTTAGCATCGACAACCTGTATTACGAATACAATTTCAACTCCTCGCTTGACGAGAAGGTGAATATATTTGTGGGAAATAATGGATCGTTCAAGACCACCCTCTTACGGCTTCTGCGACATGCTATTGCATACGAGAAAAACGGCCAGTTCTTCCAAAGTCATCTGACAAAAGTCATATTTAAGGATGATTTGGTTATGGAGTATCTGGAGTTTGTGAACATGCTTTCCAAGGACAAAGATGGTGAAGACATACTTAAGAGTGTTACCTCGTGGACACCGATGTTGAATGGTAATAAGATTCCAGAATCAGAGTACCGCAAATTGCTGAAGTTGGATTTCGTTTCTACCTTCGACATAAAAGACAAGGATGTAAATACTCAGCAGACGTATCTTGACAAACGCTTGGCCCAATTACAAAGCGATTATGGTTACTACTTGAATGGACTCCAAAAGCAGTTCACAAGCTATCTTAATAAAGAGGGAGTGGTAACAAAAGAGAATTATAGCCAGATTTATGCTCGTAAGATACTATTCGAAAACCTTGTTAATGGAGCCTTTAAAGAAACGGGCAAGGTTCTCGATAACGATTCGGAAAAACTTCGTTTTATCTTAGATGGGAAATTATCGATAGGTGCCGATCAACTATCCTCTGGTGAAAAGCAATTGCTAATCATCTTGCTGACAGTATTGTTGGAGGATGGACAGGAACATGTGCTGATGATGGACGAGCCGGAAATTTCGCTACACATTAGTTGGCAGTATGAATTACTCAATTGGATTCTCGAACTGAATCCCAACGTGCAATTAATCCTAACGACTCATTCGCCAAGTATATTCTCTGACGGATGGGGCGAGAAAGCAATTTATATGGAAGATATCACGACGAAGAAGATATGAGCAATGTCTACAAAGACCAAGCCCGCGACTTGGCAAACATTCCGATTCTGCGTCGTGACATCATCGCCAGCGTTCATCTAGAGGACAAAGAAGACATCGTGTTCTGGGATGCGATGTTACAAAAACAGCTTCATGGTAAATACCATTATGTCACTCACAGCAAAAGCCAAAGCGGAAAAGAAACTTCTGGTTCAAGCCAATGTCTGAGATTCCGTCCCTATCTCAGCAGACAGTTCTTTATCTGTGTGGATAGTGATATGCGCTATTTGTTGCAAGAGCCGGAAATTGATGCGACGCATTTCATATGTCAGACCTATACCTATTCATGGGAGAATCACTTTTGCGAAGCTAAGGCTTTACAAAAACGTTTCATAGAAAGATGTCCAGATAAAGCGAGCCAGTTTGATTTTGAGGCATTCCTTTCTGCATATTCCTCTGTGGTTTTCAAGCCACTGTTACTCCTTCTGTATTGTCTAAAGAATCATAAGATAGAATTCAGCAAGAAGATGTTCAGTTCTTGTCTGCCACATCAGTGCAGAAGCGAAGAGTTGGCTGAAAACGGGAAGTCGCTTATTGAGAGAATCGCCAAGAATTTCGAACAGCATTTGAACTCACAATTTGCCAAGTCCATCGACTTCGATGCCGAGGCCAGTTATTGTAATGCTCTCGATGTGAACGAGGAGAATGCCTATCTCCATGTACGTGGGCATAATGTTTTCGACCTTGTCGCATATATTGGCGACTTGCTTTGTCGAGGAACGTCTGTATCGTTCAAAAACGATGTCCTGACGAACGAGCTACCTCCACAGGATTATTGGCAAATCAAGAAAGTCGCATCTGATATTGACGTTACTTTGGGGTCGCTCTAACGTCACCTTCAGGTCTTTCCGCAGTCATCTACGACTCGTTCCGATGATAGTTTGGGGGAGTAAAGTATCATCGGAACAACCGCAAGATGACTCATCTTCGAGTGCAAGGAACGTCAGACACGACCCATAGATGACGTTTCTTTACTCCTGCGATGAATCTGATAGTACCTCCTCGCCCTTCCGAAAGGACCTCGCAGGGGTTCACAAGCCTTCATGCCAGGTACGATACGCCTTTGCGTAGGGTGCGTGAAGGCACCAAGCAACCTTGCGAGCCTGCCCAAAACATCTTACGGGCATACCCAAAACACCTTGCGGGCATACTCAAAACGTCTTTCAAGCCTGCACAAAATAATCGCTTGTATTTTTGCATCATGAAGTTGTAGCATAGTTGTAGCACGGTTGTAGCGCAGTTTTCAGAAACTATGCTACAGGATAAATAATTGTATATAAAAGTGTTACAGCCGTCAGTAGCTGGGGTAGCATAGCTTTGTGCTGCTATATCTCCGTATAGATGAATTCCTGACCGCGACGAGTCTTCAATAGTTTGGGATTCTGGCCCTCTGTCCACTGGTTCAACTGCTTGCGGGCCGAGTAGTAGGTGAGGCCGGAAGTGCGGGCAAACGAGCCGACGGTGACGTAGCCGTTGTAGCGTTGCAGACAATTCTGCAGTACGTCTTCCAATCGCTTCTTGTCTGCCAGCAGCTCCAGCGTATTGGTATTATCTACGCGTCGGAATCCGTTGTTCCATCTTTCAATTGCTTCGTTCCATCGCTTGCCCGGCTGATAGTCGACACCGTTAAACCTGATGTCGCGGGGCTTCACGTCGTCGGGATCGGTGATTTCACGGGTTAGCTCAAGGCGTGGGGCAAACGACCCAATGGGGGTATCAACCCGATAGCCCATAGCCATCAGTTCGCCGGCAGCACGGAGAAACACGTCGAAGGCCCTGGCCAGTTCGCCATAGCGCAGACCGTAGTTGCGGCTGCAGAAGTCCTCGACACCACTCATCGTCATCTTGTCCCGCATAGCAGGCTTGACATAAACAATGTTTTTCCCATCGCGACCCTTGGCAGGTGTGGGGTGTACCTCAAAGGGCATTCCATCTTTTTTTCTTGGCATATCGTGTTCCTTATTTTATGCAAAGGTAAGGCAATTCTAGTGAAAAACCAAATCTTGGTAGTATTTTCCACCCTTTTGAGAGTATTTTCTACCTCGTAAGGGTGGATTCTTCATAACTTTGCACCCAGATATCTTTTATTAAC
>Ga0265299_10006805_pt1 | contig 10346 bp, 10 predicted proteins | sample AusTroGonzalo_MG_4_FD_193485 | JGI IMG/M metagenome (GOLD analysis project Ga0265299, IMG submission 193485) | Bovine rumen microbial communities from tropical cattle in Woodstock, Queensland, Australia - Gonzalo_02 | ecosystem: Host-associated > Mammals > Digestive system > Stomach > Rumen ...
CTTATTATCATAATTTATCTAGCTTAGAGGAAAGGAAACAGGAACTATTAAATAATATAGATAACTTACCCTATTCTGAAATCTATGATATAAATAATGATGGAGTAACTGATAGTGAGGATAAAGATTTGATTAGTAATGCACATTCTCTAGCTAGTGAATCCCTAAGTCGTCTCAATGGTACGGGAACAAGTGAAACCTATACTAACGAAATTGGTGTTTACTTAATTCCAAAAATAACTTGGAAGGTACTTAGAAAAGGTACGGAAGTAAATCTACTTTCTGCTACAGTAACTGGAAGTACGAAGGGGATAATTAATGACTCATTTACATCATTTGGATCATTAACTGGTATTGGTAAAAATACTTCAGCAGCAACATATACTTACACTATAAAAGCTAAAGTAAGACCAACCCTAACAATATCACAATCAGTTTCTTTTAGTTTTAAACACAAAACTTTAACGGGTACTGGTTCATTGGATCTTATAAGCGAGGGAACAGTATTTGAAGGATATCCACAGGATTTTACAAGTAGGTGGGCTAGTGATGGAACTTTGTCAAAAACCACTTTTAACTGTTCTGGAGGCAAATATCCTTATATCTTAATTCCATCCGCTCTATATAAGTCTAGTTATGGTATTTATGTTGGCGGATTTTTAAACTCTGATTTTAACGTTTTAAATATTCAAATTATAAACCCATCAGGTGTTACAATAAATTATAAAGCACTTAGGACGGGAAGTATACAATATGGAAGTTCTATTCCAATTGAAATTAAATAACTGATTAATATGATAAAAGTAATATTAGATCCCGGACATCAAGCAAAAGTTCTAGGGAAAAGAAGCCCGGATGGAAGGCTGTTAGAATATAAATGGAATCGTGAATTGACAAAGATTATCGAAGAGAGGTTAGACATGTTAGGAATTCCTCATCAAAGAACTACTGGACCTGAAGAAGATAATGGTAAAGAGATCGGTCTAACTAATAGATGTATTCGTGCTAACAATATTGCAAAGAAGTCAGATATACCAACTATATTTGTCTCTATTCACGTTAATGCAGCTGGAAATGGGGAATGGAAATCTGCTAGAGGATGGTCCGTATTTGTTAGTCCGAATAGTAGCTCTAAATCAAAGAAATTAGCTAGTTATATGGCAGCGATGGCAAGAAATAGAGACATAAAAGTAAGAGTGCCCAGTAGAGTAAATGATTATTGGACAGCTAATTATACCGTGCTCTCTAAAACTTCAATGCCCGCTGTCTTAGTTGAAAATTTATTCATGGACAATAAGGAAGATCTCGAAATTCTATTGTCTGAAGAAGGAAAAAAGAAATTAGCAGAGGTTATTATAGAAGCTATTTGTCTCTATGCTGGGGTCGAATATAAGTAAAATAAACAATGGAATATGAAATTCATAAAATTATAGAAAATGGCGTAACTATATATCCTGCTACTACTTCATCTGCAGTCATACATCCACAGGTAGAAAAGCCTTTAACCCAGCTTATTAATACCTACAATATGACGGCGTTATTTCCGGGCGAGGTGGAAAATGATGAATGGTCTCTACAATCAAGTATAACCTACTTAGATCAAAGGTTGGCGTCTAATTGTAAAGTTCCGGGTACTAGAATAATGTTCCTCCAAAATGATCAAATTAAGGAGTATGAATATTATACTGATACCTATACATTCTCTAATCCCCTCGGCTGGAAAGAAACCGGCTTGAATATGACTATAGTGAATGAAATAGAAGAAGCAGTATTCCCCGTTACTCCCAATTTCTCTATTGTGCCAGACATAATAGAAGCGGGACAGGAAACCAGTATTACTATGATCTGGTCTACCTATAGAAGGGGAACAAATGTAACTGCCAATTCTATAAATAAAATAAATAACGAGATTGTTTCTGGATCTAGTACATCAACAGAACTAACTCTTGAAGGACACTCTAATAGAATTTTTTCATTTTCCACTACATATCAAGGCATTACAAGATCGGTAAATGCTGTAGTGAGGGGTGTATATAAAACATTCTATGGTGCAGTAGATGAAGGATGGATACCAACAACTGAAAATCTTAAAACAAGTCTTTCATTATCGGGAGTAGTAGGTTCAAAAAAGATGGATTGGACCGGAATAAATCTTACAAATAAATGTACTGCTTATGCTTATGACGCTGTATATGGAGAACTAGTATCAATAACAGACGCTAACGGTTTTGAATATATAGACTCCTACAATAAATATACAGTGGAAGATGAAAATGAGATAAGTTATTATGTTTATGTTTTAAAGAATCCAACTACAATATCCGGATTCAAACAAAGCTTTAGTTAACTATGAGTCTTAAAATAGGTGATAATTTTAACTATCAAGGCAAACAACCCAACTTTGCGCGTGATCAATTCAGTACGTTAGAGGAAATGAAGAATTACCCAATAACGTCACTAGATGAAGGTCATATGTCTACTTGCCTAGAAGATGGAGACAAGTATGTTTTCTCCCTCAGTAATTCGGAAGACTCTACTACCGGATATTGGAGAAAACTTATTAAAATTGATACCGAATTGGATGACTCCTCTGAAAATCCTGTTCAAAATAAAGTTATAGTTGCAAAATTTAGTGATCTTTCTTTAGAGCTAACTGAAAAAATTAATCAAGACATCGGAACCCTAACAGACAGCCTAGCTACTACCAATAGTGCAATAACTAGAGTAGAAAATGATTATACAAATGCGATACAATCACTTAGTAATGAGTTAGGGGGACAAATAGATACCTTAGCTGCTCAACATAGAGATGATATCTATAACGTAATAAACGTCACAATTCCTACCAATATTCAGAATCTTGCTAATAATCTTTTGGGTGAAATAAATAATTTAAGTGACTTAACTGACACTAAATTAGAAAACTTAGAAACCAGATTATCAGAAAAAGATGAAATAGCAATAAGATCAATCGCCGAACTAAAAAGAAGTTTGGATGAGGTAGAGGAAACAACAGCAGCAGCACTTAATGAGGTCGGAATTATCTTACATGATAGTGCTGGAAATACTATTAGTGATTCACTTGAAGACCACGTTAATAATCAATCTAATCCTCACAATGTTACTAAAAGTCAAGTAGGATTAGGGAATGTTTCTAATAATGCTCAGGTTAGAAGAAATGAAATGGGAGTAGCGGGTGGAGTAGCAACCCTGGCTTCTGATGGTAAATTAACATCAACACAGGTAAGAAAGGAAGTAGTAACCTATACAAACAGATCTTTCTTTCCTGAGGTAGGCGAATCAAATGTCCTATACCTAAACATGACTAATATGGTTCTCTATAGTTACCTAATGGGCGAATATGTTCCTATTAGACCAGAATTAGGTATAACTTCCACTACTGCATTCTCTGGCGCATCAGGTAAGGTATTAAGTGATAATTTCAATGAGCATGTACAGAATACTCATAATCCACACCAAGTAACTCCAGAAGATATTGGTTTTTCAGAAGATTTTGAAAAGATAATAACAATTTCTATAGATAATCTAAAAGAAATTATAGAAAATACTAATGAAACCGTATCTGCATCTCTTAACCAGATTCTAGGGACAGTAAAAAATCTTAAGATAATGGTGATGGGACCTGAAGACGGTGATAATTGGTTTATTGATGAAAGTATTGATGAAAGACTGTCCAAGCTAGAGAGAGATTCAGCAAATTTATATTATTTATCATAATTTATGGCACAAATTATAAATAAATACAATAGAAGATACAATATACAGGCTATTCAAACGGGTGGATCAAGGGTAGATGAAGTTCTGAATGATGGCGTATATGCTATGATATCAACAACTAATAGTCTAACATCTGATGGAAGTGGTATTATAGATGCATATGTTATAGGTAATGGTGAGGATGTAATAGGAGACTTACCACTACAATACCTAGATAAAGAACTAAAAATAGAAGCACAACAGGGAGAATATTATTTTAATACTACATCTGATGGAGAAAAAATAACATTAGATTTAGATTTAATACAAAATACTACTGGTGAAGAAGATGAAGATATAGAGTGGTCTATAAATAATAATATTAAAACCTGGGTTTCGGGAACTACCTTATATACCGGCGAGGCTGCTACACTTGATAAAGAAAATCTTCAAGTTAAGATTACCAACGGAATGTTCGTATCTGGAGATAATATAACAATTAATGCACGGGTTGGTAAATATTCAGATAGTCTTTTTATTAAATATTTTGATCTAAGAACCCTTGGAAAACCACTAGATGAAGCACAAGCTGGGGATGTAATTATGTATCTTGATGATAAGTTTATTTGTTTGGATAGAGATTTTGTAAAAGATACCTGTGAATCTTGGAACGACAATACAAATATTACTGATAATATTGTTGGAGTTGTTGTAATTAATTTTATGAAGAAATTGCTTAAGGTTATCAGTATCTACAATATGTCATATTCTACTCCAGAAATTGGTGCTAGGACTCCAGAAGACGATGAGATTGATATGTGGGGAGCAGATAATACTATAATTCCTGACAATTATGGAACCTCGTCAAATTGTTATGGCTGGGAAAACGGAGATGAAACCGTGTTATCAGGAACACACTTCGGAAGTATTTCCCTACCAACAACGTTATATAAAGATTGGAGATTTTCAGCGAATGAGTTCAATCCTCAAATAAGTAGTATTTTTACTGATTCTACATCATATTCAGAAGATCCGGACGCAAAATATTTTGTTAGTAATAGCAATACGAAAATATTTTCACCATATTCAGAAAATTTTATACCTAAAAAACGCATAACGCTAGATGCTCAGGGTAATTTGCAAATTACGCGAGTAACGAGTGATCATAAGCTGATAAGTGAGGAGTTAATAGGTGGTGGAAAAAGGAATACTGGATACATGGTTACAGATGCAACCCTTAGTAAGTGGATAAAAGAAGAAATTGATATAGATCCAAATGCATATCCAGCAGCCACTTCTTGTCAAAGATATCATACGGCCGGCACTAAAGTTGGGGATTGGTATTTACCAAGTGCATCCGACTTAGTCTGTTTAATGGCAAGAATCTCTGAAATAAATAATTCTATAATTGCAGTATCTTCAAATAGCTCCGAAGCAGTCAACTATTTATACAAATGGAGTCGCGCTTCAATGATGGGACAATATACCCTTAGCTATAATCCTTTACTTTCCAGCACAATTAGTTCAGGGTACTGTTTGACATTAGATATTCTATGCGGATATTTTGAGAGATTTGATATAGCTAGCCAAGACAGTAATCCTAGAGTCAGAGCCTTTTTAGATATTAAGATATAATGAAAACAAGCAGATTTGTCGCTGCACAAGATCCGGCGGGGTTATGGAAATATAGTCAATTACTTGGTGCTACAGTTCATATAAAGTCCAGGTCTATTCAATCAGGTTTTTTTGCTTTTGATTCAGAATCTACATATACAATTGAAAATATCGGATTTAGAATGACACAAACTGGTATTTCCTATGCTGTAGTAAAATTGAAGGGTCTAAGTCAGGAATTTTCTTGGAAAGATCTTGAAGTTGTTGGCTTAAACTACTGCACTTATTCTATAGCAATCTGTGGAAATTTCTGCTGTGGTCAAACTTTATGTGGAAGATTTGTAGATTCTGTGGTTGATACTAATAATCAAACCGAGGAGGTGGTTGAAGACGACTACATTTGCACCCATTGTCAACAAAATCCGGAGAGCTGTGATTGTGAAGGCGACGTACTCGATTAAGAGATATAATTATGAATACATTTAGATTTACTAGATTTGAAAAAATTTATAGTTCTAGGGAGGAAGCTATAGGTAAATTAAACAATGCTACCCGAGTTTATGCAGAGTGTGTTACTATACGATACAGAACTGCTCGCTCTATTAATACTATATTATCGCTCTATAAGAGTGATGTGAAGGGAGATTATAGCATTGTTTATGATTCTGGTAACCCAAGTAATACTAGAGGAAGAGTATTTAATGCTGAGAAAGTATCTGGCGAAAGTGATGAGGATATTTTAAATAGAATAATGCTCGAGGAAGATTCTATCTATAATTGGGATTTAGTAACTATACAATATCCAAATTCTGCAAAAAATACTTATGTCTATATTGATGGCGCATGGGTTCCTTTAAGTTCAGAAATTGCAATTATAGGTAATGATTCTTCAACGGTAAATCTAACAGTAACAAAAGATAGTTCCTCCTCAACTTATGAAATTCAAGCAGATATTCCCATCGATAATCAGTCATTGCAAGTTGATAGTAATACTGGAATATTACAAGTGGGAATAATTGATTGTGGAAAATTACGTGACTTATAAAGCATGAAAACTTCTTATATAAAAACAAAGTGGGTTGATAATAAGACCCCAGTAAATGCAAAAAATCTGAACAAAATAGAAGAAGCCTTAGGAGATCTATATGAAAATGCAATAGGTAAGGACGAAATAGTAGGTGGTACTGGAATAGATATAGATACAGACGAAGAAGGTCAGAAAGTATTAGGTGTATCTGATTCAGTAATGATGTCAAATACATGTTCAGGTTTTGAGTTTATTGAGGATGAACTCCCAAATAACTATGATCGAAATAAAATTTACTTTATCTTGGATTCAGAAACAAAAACGTTGATTAAGATAATGTTAAATGGTATTACAATTTTCGAAGTTTAAAATAAATTTGATATATGCCGGACTTACAAAGAATCAAACTTCTCAGGGATACTGCACAATCTCTCCTTTCTAGTAATGTGGTTTTGATGGACGGAGAGGTTTGTTTAATTGATAGTACTGGAGATGATGCATATGATTCTCTTGTAATCGGGGATGGGGTAACTAAGGCTAGATCTTTAAATTTAATACCCCTAAATGTTTCCAAAGGAGCTGTATTTTTGGGAACTGCTAATTTACAAACAATTCCAGGAACTCCAACAGGCCAAGTATTTTATCTTGCAACACAGGCAGGAACATATGAGGGCTTTGGAAATGCTGTAGTAAATGCAGGAGAGATTGCATTCCTACTATACCGATATGGAGGATGGAATAAAATAACAGTTCTTCAAGTAGATAGTAGTCTTTCGGAATCATCAGAAAATCCTGTTCAAAATAAGGTTGTTTATAGAGCCTTAAAAGATTTGGAAAATAAAATAATTAGCGGGGAAATAACTGGCCCGATCGACTCTGAATTATCCGATATATCAGAGAATCCAATAATGAACAAAGCAGTGTCCACCAAGTTTAATGAATTTGACTGGTACGAAGCTTTATAATTAAATATATAAAAATTATAAAATAAATTTTATGGCACAAATTTTAAAGAAATTTCTGTTCTTTCCTTCCGTGGCATCTTACGAAGCAGTTGAGGATGATATTCTAAGTACTTCAATAGTTTTTGTCAACCAGCCAGAGGTAAAAACTGGAAATGTAGTAACAACTCCTGCGCAGAAATTTATTGTAACCCATGGAATACAATTTAATACAGATTTTGATCCTGCTGCTATTGAGGCAGAAATAGATGCACTTGATGGTAGACTTGATACGCTTGAGGGTAATGCTTCAACTTCAGGTTCCGTAGCTTATGCAGTAAAGCAGCTAGAAAACACTATTATAGGTCTTCTTGGTGGCTCTTCTGCTTTTGCTAATACATCCGGAAATACTGTCAAAGATAAGATCGATGCAGTTAGCACTAAAGTAGATGATCTAGACTATACTATTCCGAATGCAAGTCATGCTGCAGGCAGAGCTGTTACGGCCGTTACTCAGACAAACGGTAAAATTGCTGTAACAGAAGGTGATATTGCAGCAGCTCATGTGACTGTGGAAGATTCAGGAAATTTATTTACGGGAACAACAGTTGAGGCAGTCTTAGCAGAAATTGATGCTGCATATAAAGCACTAGTTAATAGCCTGGATTATACTATTCCAAGCCACACTGCAGGTAAAGCTGTTACCGCTGTTACTCAGACAAACGGTAAAATTGATGTAACAGAAGGAAATGTTGACTCATCTTACGTTACATATACTCCAAGTAGTGGAAATACAGTAAATACCGATGTGCAATCTGTTCTTACTGAGTTATTCACTAAGATAGGAAATACACAGGATGGCGCTGAGATTGCAGTATATAAAGGATCTATTGCTCAAGCTAATAAATCAGCTACTATTTCAGCAGACGGTAATGACTATATAATTACTCAGGGCAGTACTACAATTGCCACGCTTAATATCGCAAAAGATATGGTAATTAGTGGAGGAGAAGTTATTACTGCTGATGGTACTGAAAAAAAGAATGCTACTGAAAATGCTGGGCTTACGGTTGGACAAAAATATGTTAAGCTTACTATAAAAAATAGCGCTGACATTATTTATATCCCCGTCAATGCTCTATATAAAGACCATACCGGATTTACGGGTAGCAAAATTAAGATCGAAATTGATGATTCTTCCGGATCTAATGTAATAAAAGGTTCTGTTATTACAGGAAGTCTTGAGAAAACAGATCTAACAACTACACTCCAGAATGAAATAACATCGGCTAGAACAACTATTGCTACTAAATCAACTGGTCATGTAAGAGTTTCAAAAACTGCGGGAACTGGTGCAACTGCTGATAATTATACAATATCCGAAAATGATATTGCTAGTGCAAATTATGTTGGTACTATTCCTAGTGGAGCTACAGCAACAGATGTTGTAGGCTATGCACAAGAATTGGCCGATGGTTTATTAGGTACAAGTAGCGATACTGCAGCTAATGTTACTATTTATGGTGCAAGAGCGATGGCAACTGCTGCTGCTCAAACAGCACTCACTACGAGAACAGAAATTAATCCTAAATCCACGGGACATGTAACTGTAAGTGTTACTCAAAGTTCTGTAGATAGTCATGATGTAGTAACTATTTCAGAAAGTGATATTGCTAGTGCTGCATTAGTTGGTACTATTCCCAGTGGAGCTGATGCAAGTACCGTGACTGGTTATGCAGCAGAAGTAGCAGAAGATGCAAAAGATTATGCAGATGGTATTACCGTAAATAGTCAATCTCAGGACAACAGTCAAAATATAACAGTAACCGGCGCACACATAAACGTTACTGGCTATACTGAAAGAACAAATGCTGCAAATACGGACGTTAAGGCAACTGATACTGTAAATGCTGCAATTAAGAAGGTCGAAACTAAAGTAGATAATCTTAGTGCAGGTAGTCCCTTTGAATATACAAATTCTACAAATAAGTCTACTATTCTAAGTGGATCGGGATTAAGTGCTCAAAACGTAAGCGAAGTTGCTGTTGGTCGATATAATAATTCAGTTACTGGTTCAACAGCTGCAGAAAAAACCGCTTTCTCTGTAGGTAATGGTACAGGTGCTTCAGCTAAGAGTAATGCATTTGAAGTTCGTGCAGATGGTTCTCTTTGGATTAACTATGGAAGTGATTATTCAAAACTTCAAACAATCTTAAGTAACGAAATTGATTGGTACGAGGGAGCATAAATAAATCATAATAACAAAAAGAATAGATGGCAACTGGATCAATTTTAAACAAATTCATATGTTACCAGACTGACCAAGCATTTCAACTAGATCTTACAGCTGGTTATATTTCAGAAAAGTCCATTGTATTTGTTCTGGATAAACAGTATATCTATTCTCATGGAAGATACTTTAATTGTGATTTTACTCCAGAAGTACAGAAAACGATAGCTGGAGCTATTAATAAATTAGACGACGAGCTATCTGAAGTAGAAGACACATTTGGAGAAAGTATTAGTGATATTTTAAAACGAATTGCAAAAATCGAAAATGACGCCGCTCTTGGTTCAGATCTAGAAACTCTTAGGCAATTGGTAGAGACAAAAGCTCCAATAAGTAGGGGAGTAGAGTTTATTAAAGGAACTCAAACCTCAAGTACTAATGCCTTTTTGGGAGTTACTACAGATCAAGAACTATATGATGGAAAGGTAATTGCATATTGGTTACCACAAGCTCCTACCTCAAGTAATGCAACTTTGAATCTAACGCTAGCTGGAGGATCAACAACTGGAGCATTATCAGTATATTTCGATGGTAGTACAAGACTTTCAAATCAATATACTGCAAATAACCTAATTTTTATGGTTTATATAAGCTCTAGAAATGCTTGGAATTGTCATGCAGCTCAGGATATTTCTGAACTTAAGACAACAGTTGAAAATATCACATACTTAATGAATAATAACGATATTTATTATACATCATGATAAAATATAGAACAGACTATTCAGGACAAAGACAACCAGAGACTCTTCTAATA
>Ga0265299_10006809_pt1 | contig 10341 bp, 7 predicted proteins | sample AusTroGonzalo_MG_4_FD_193485 | JGI IMG/M metagenome (GOLD analysis project Ga0265299, IMG submission 193485) | Bovine rumen microbial communities from tropical cattle in Woodstock, Queensland, Australia - Gonzalo_02 | ecosystem: Host-associated > Mammals > Digestive system > Stomach > Rumen ...
TTGTGAGCCAGATTCGGATAAGTGTTAACTTCAGGAATAATATGGTTATTTTGCAACCATTTCACACTGTAAGGAAGGGTTTTATATTGTACTTTCATATCATCTTCGCCGTGAAACAGATACAGCAGAGGAGATGATTTAATATCTTGCCGTAACATCTTTTCTCCGGCAATCAATCCCGAAAGCGAAAACGCGCCGGCAAGTTTCTTATCGCGACTCAAAGCGGTGTATATAGTCAGCATTGCGCCTTGCGAGAAGCCGATTAAATAAGTCTGCGAATCTTCAAATTGATATTTTTTCTGCATCTCACTGATAAAATTATTTATCAGCTTTGCTTGCCGTCTCATGTCATTGGCGGCAAGATTGTATATATTCGTTATTTCTTCGACGGTTGTTTGCGGCTGAGAACGCTTATTCTGCTCATCATATTGTATCATACCGAACCATTGATTTTTTTGCGGATTCTTGTCGCTGATTTCCGGAGCCTGAGGAATGATAAGCAAGGTGTTTTGTAATTTATCGCACATCCAATCAATGGCATACTGATGGTCGGCAATTGTTCCGTTGTAGCCATGAAGAAAGATTACCAATTTTGACGGCGTTCCGATTAAATATGATACATATTTCAGCATACACACCTCCACTGTGTAGAGAGCATAGTATTATAAAGTTAAAAAACAGTTCATAAAAAAACAAAACTCCGAACCATTTGGTCCGAAGTTTTGTGGTAGTGCCCTAAAGGCTGTCATCCAAATCCTCAGTACGTTTACGTACGGAAGGATTCTCTTTAGAGGTGCGTCGGTTGCTGTTTTTGCCCAACAAATCATCTCTGTAATTTTCTTTTTCCATAAGCGTGTGTGAATTAGAGTGGCCAATCAACTTTGAGTACGCCGTGAGGCTCGCTCGTATCAAATTTTTTGAGCTGTTGCTCCAGGGTTTTTGACGGTGTGTCGTATCTTACTCCGTCAGAAACGCCATCTTTGTCGTACATTGTCCAACCGCCGGCCTTGGAATACACCAGAATGGCATATGTTTTATTACCTTCTGCAATGTAAACCTTGTCATACTTGCGAGGAGCCAGTGAAGTAGAGTAATTCATAACACCCCAACCGTTGTCATCACAGCAGAAAACAAATATTCCGTTGTTTTCAGAAGCAAGCAATACAACATTGTTGAAAGCGCCACGCAGATAACCGGTACCTTTTTTCCATAAATAAACTTTACCAGACGTACTGATAACGAAATATTCAGGATCAATGGTTGGAGAGATGTTGTCAATCTTCGCGGTCAGGACCTCTGATTTTCGGGCGATTATGGTTGTTGTACCGTCGCTCTTCTTGGCAAACAGCGAAGAGTATTGCTCGGAAATCTCATCATACTCGGGAGCCAACACAACGTAGCCGTCATAGTTAACACCAAGCTTGCCTCCTTGCTCAACAAGATCATACTCGCCGATTTTTTTACTTTCGGCCTTCTTTTCACCACACGATGTGAACATCATTGCTATCGCAACAATCGTTCCTAACAATAATAACTTTTTCATAGATTGAAATTTAAATTAAGAATATTCATAATTAGTCTCAGGTGATGTACATATTATTTATTTTCTTTAATTTTGTCAAGAAATAAAATGTGATTCTGAAAAAAAATGAACTTTATCTGCAAAAAACACTTGATTTATGGTCGAGTTTATAATAATTGTAACTTGTTTTAGATGTGCGGCCATGGCGAAATTGGTAGACGCGTAACGTTGAGGTCGTTATGAGCTAAGCTCATGGAAGTTCAAGTCTTCTTGGCCGCACCATTTTAAAACTTACTTTGACCATTGTATTCAAAGGAGAGCTTAATATGTTAAAAATTTACAAAACGGAAAATGGCGGTAAATTAGTTAAGCTCAAAACTTTTAAAGCAGCAAAACATGCATGGATAAGTATGATCAATCCCTCTTCAAAGGAGATTGAGCAGGTTTCTTCTTTATCTAAAGTTGATGCGGATATTTTGCGTAATTCTTTGGATGCCGATGAGCGTTCCCGCGTAGAATTGGATGAAGGAATTTTTTCGGTAATCGTGAATTTGCCGTTGCTTGATGAAGAAGGTAATTTCGATACTTTACCTTGCGGTTTGGTGTTTACAATCCGTAATTTTTTGACGATTTGTTCTAAAGATAACCGTATTCTGAGTTCTTTTAACAAAAATACGGCTAAAACGTTTGATACTCGCGAACGCACAAAATTTATGCTCTCCATTTTATATAAAATAACGCAATTTTATCTGCGTTATTTAGCCATAATCAATCGTAAAACCGAACACATTGAGGACGCCTTAAAGCAAACGACCAACAATCAGGAACTGTTTCAACTTATAGAAATTCAAAAGTCACTGGTTTACTTTACGACCGCTTTGCGGGATAACCAGTTGGTGTTAGAAAAAATATTGCGTATGACCAGATCGCCGGCAACCTCTAAAGTTTTGGCATTTACCGAAGACGATATTGATTTGTTGGAAGATGTAATCGTCGAAAATAAACAGGCCATCGAAATGGTGGATATGCATCGTACTATTTTGGAGGGAATGATGGACGGATTCGCTTCCATCATTAATAACAATGTTAACCAAATTATGAAATTTTTGGCTGCCATAACGATTGTTCTTTCCATTCCGACCATGCTTGCCAGCTTTTGGGGAATGAATGTAGGTGTTCCGGTAGCCGCTTCTGCTTATGGCTTTTGGATTGTAATATCTATTTCTATGTTGGCAACATTATTGGTAATTGTTTATTTCAGAAAACGCGGAATGTTCTAAAATATAATGCGTATAAAAAAATACCTGTTTTATGCTTTAGCAAGAAACAGGTATTTTTTTTAGTTTTTGATACGAAGAAAGCTATTTATCTTCTTCGGAATTAATTTTAGAACGTTTACGGGCAATAGGGTCTAAAATGCGTTTACGCAAACGTAATGACTTTGGTGTTACTTCCAAAAGTTCGTCAGCCTGAATGTAAGATAAAGCTTGCTCTAAACTGAGTTTACGAGGCGGAATTAAGTCTATGGCTTCATCTTTACCGGCAGCACGAATGTTGGTCAATTGCTTTGATTTGGTCGGGTTAACATCAATATCGTTATATTTATTATGTTCGCCGATAATCATTCCCACGTACACCGGACTGTTGTGTTCGACAAACATCGGACCGCGGTCTTGCAGTTTCCAAAGGGAATAAGCAATTGCCTGACCGTTTTCACTGGAAATCATAACACCGTTACGACGGTCTTCAATCTCACCTTTATAAGGTTCAAAATCGTAGAATATACGGTTCATCACACCGGTTCCGCGAGTATCGGTCAAAAACTCGGAGTGATAGCCGATTAAACCGCGGGACGGAGCATGAAATACCAAACGAACCTTATTACCTACCTGCGAAGGAATCATGTCGGTCATTTCGGCACGACGTTGACCTAATTTTTCTACTACCGTACCGGAATATTCTTCGTCAACATCAACCACGACTTCTTCAATCGGTTCTAAAAGTTGACCGCTTTCATCACGTTTCATGATAACACGCGGGCGCGAGATTGAAAGTTCAAATCCTTCACGGCGCATGGTTTCGATTAATACACCCAATTGCAATTCGCCACGTCCGGCAACTTCAAAACTATCGGTGTTATCGGTGCGTGAAATTTTAAGAGCGATATTACCCTCGGCTTCTTTTTCCAGACGATCCCAAATTACGCGAGATGTAACCTTATCACCTTCTTTTCCGGCTAACGGCGAATCATTAACCGAAAATGTCATAACCAAAGTCGGCGGGTCAATCGGTTGAGCGTGTATATAATCTTGCGGATTAACATCAAGTGCGCAAATAGTATCGGCAACCGTGCCTTTAACAATACCGGCAACCGCCACGATATCTCCGGCATGAGCTTCGTTTAAGGCAGCTCTTTCCAATCCCTGATAGGCCATGATTTTGGTAATTTTGGTTCTTTCCACTTCACCGTTTTGGTTAATTACTTTAACGGTATCGTTTACTTTTACACTGCCGCTTTGGATTTTTCCGGTTAAAATACGTCCTACAAATTTATCGGCTTCCAAGGTGGTCGCCAACATTCTGAAAGGTTTATCAGGTTCGCAAACCGGTTCGCTGACATATGATAAAATGGTTTCAAACAGCGGAGTTAAATCTTTGTGTTCGTCGGTCAATTCACGAACGGCCCAACCGTTACGACCGGAAGCATATAAAACCGGAAAATCAAGCTGTTCGTCATTGGCGTCAAGACTAACAAATAAATCAAAAATTTCGTTTAATACATCGTCCGGACGGGCATCGGCTTTATCGGCCTTGTTGATAACTACTATCGGCTTTAATCCGATTTTTAAGGCTTTACCGAGTACAAATTTGGTTTGCGGCATCGGACCTTCCGAAGCATCGACCAATAAAACAACTCCGTCAACCATAGATAAAATACGCTCGACTTCACCTCCGAAATCGGCGTGTCCCGGCGTATCAACAATGTTTATATGAGTACCGCGCCAGTCTACTGATGTGCATTTGGAAAGAATGGTAATACCGCGTTCGCGTTCCAAATCATTACTATCCATAACACAATCAACTACTTTTTGATTATCACGAAAAGTTCCGCTCTGACGTAACAAACCGTCGACCAAAGTGGTTTTACCATGGTCAACGTGAGCGATAATGGCAATATTTCTCATACTCATCTTTAAAATTTTCCTTCATAAAAACATGTCGGCGCAAGGCAAAATTGCGCAAAATTTGCCTCTTCATATCTTATTTTTTTATAAATTTCAAGTATTTTTACGGTAATTTTTATAAATAAAATATTCTTTCAATATCGCGAATATCAGCAGGTGCGACAAACAATAAAATTTTATCGTCGGCCTGTAAATGTTGCTTATTAAAATCGTAAATTAATTTGTCCCCGCGGGCAATCAATATTACCGAACTGTCTTCGGGTATATTTAACTCTTTAAGGTTTTTACCCAAATTAATACTGTCATTTCCCAGGCGAATTTCCCAAAATTCACCAACTCCGCGGCCGATGGAATAAGCTTCACTTATTCGAGCCTTACGCAAGTAGTGTAATATTCCGGAAATGGTAATTACCGAACGGTCGATTATTACGTTGTTACGAATATTGAGAGTCAACTGATTATAGTCTTTGGAATTAACCAATGACAAAGCTTGATTTTCTTTGTTTTTGGCAGCCAATAAAGAAATGAGTAAGTTATCTTTGTCTTTATCGGTTACGGCAATACTGACATCGGCATTGGCAAATCCGACATCTTGCAAAATCACATCACTCATCATTTCGCCGTAAATAACCGAGGTATTATTTAATTTTTCCGCCATTTGGGCGGCTTTTTGAGCATCGTCCTCAATAATACAACAACTGGTGGTATTTTCATTTTTTTCAATTTGTAAAGCCAAATAATAAGATATGGTGTTTGCACCGAAAATTACTGCTTTTTCATAAGGATTGTGGTCAACACCGAACAGGCGCATAATTTCCGTATTTTGTTCGGAGTAACAATTTATGTAGATTAAATCGTTGCGTTGCAGATATACGTCTTTATTTGGAATAATAAGACGATTACCGCGCATAATCAAAGCTATTTTGGCGTTCATTTCCGCCAGTTTTTGATTAATATGATTTAAAGAAAATTTCATAAACGGAATTTCCGTATCACGCAGTCTGAAAGCAAAAATATTAATTTTATTATTCAAAAAGGAATAGATAGCCGAACTGCCCGGTAAATTATACAAAGCGGCGATAAATTTACCGATTTCGATGTCCGGTGTGATGACTAAATCAATCGGCAAACTTTTTTCGTTATATAAAGTATTCCATAACGGATTTAGAAAATATTGCGAGTCAACGCGGGCAATTTTTCGCGGTACATTAAATAAGGTATAAGCCACCTGACAGGCAATCATATTGATTTCGTCACTGTCGGTTACCGCAATCAACATATCAATATTTTTCATACCGATGCTTTCTTGAATGTCCGGATGTGAAATAGAGCCTAACACCGGTTGAACGTCATATTCTTTGGCGATTTCTTCCAATCTTGCCGCATCATTATCGACTACGATGATATCATTATCACCTAAACTTAAATATCCGACAATACTCTTTCCCACGCTGGATGCGCCACCGACTACAATTTTCATTGTTCTATCCTCAAGAAATATTCGTTAATCAAATCTGTTGTTTCTTTTAGTGTATTTAATTTAGTATATTGTTCGCGGAATTTCTTCGCCTCATAGAAACTTTTAACATACCAACCGATGTGTTTTCGCGAGATTGCCACACCGGCTTTTTCGCCGTAATAACCAACCAATAAATTAAGGTGCTTAAGCAAAGTATTTTTTATATCCTGTTGACTCGGATACGGCAATATTTCACCGCACCGTAAATAGTGATGGATGCGATTTAACAACCAAGGATTTCCCAAAATCGCACGTCCTATCATTACTCCGTCAACGCCGTATTGGGATATTCTTTGCTCGGCAACTTGTTCGGAAGTGATATCTCCGTTGCCGATTACGGGAATTTTTACCGCCGCTTTTACTTCACCGATAATATTCCAATCGGCTTCTCCGCTATATCCCTGTGATTTGGTGCGTCCGTGAACGGCTATATAAGATGCACCGCTTTCTTCGCACATTTGGGCGAATTCCACGGCATTGACATGGTCCATATCCCAACCTTTGCGAAACTTAACGCTGACTTTCAACGGCGTGGCATTGACGGTGTTTTCAATAATTTTAGAGGCCAACAAAGGGTCTTTCATCAGTGCCGAACCGGAGTTGTTGGAAACGATTTTTTTTACCGGACACCCCATGTTTATATCAATGGATTTGACTCCTAATTCGTATACCAACTTTGCCGCATCGGCAAATAATTGCGGGTCATTACCCACTAACTGTACCACCACCGGATAAGGTTCGTCTTTAACATTGGCAATTTGGTAACTTTTGGGATTTTTGCGCTGAATGGCATTAACAGCTGCCATTTCGGCAATCAGATTACCGCCTCCGCACTCGGATAATATCGTACGCATCGGGCGGTCGGTGATACCGGCCATAGGTGCCAAAAAAACGTTACTGTCAAATCCGTTAAATGTCATTAATTCAATTTTCCTAACGCTCGCGCCAAAATATAATAAACTTTTCCGATATCAGAGCCGGAAATCAGAGCCAACAAAGTGCCGGCGCGTTCATTTTGACGAGCGTTGGCAACTAAGGCCTCAAAATCGGATAAATATTTATCCACTGCAGTTCTGAATTTTGAATTTCCCTCGTAGTCGCTCTTGATGGTGGCTACTTGCTTTTTGGTCATATTATTGGAAACGTAGCGAACGAATGCACCGTGATCGCCTTCATAATATTTTTTCCATAATTCATCATCTTCGGCGGTTTTGTTGAAAACGGCGTTAATATCAATGGAAAGAGTTTCCAATTCGCTTATAATATCGTTTGAATTACGCATAAATGTATCTACGCTGGCAGATTTAAGTTTTTGATTAAATTCTTCAACCTGCTTTTCGGTTTTTTCATATCCTTCGCGCAAGTCGGTCAAGTGCTCGTTAACCTTTTTACCGAAAGTATTTATTTTGCTTTCATATTTTTCCAAAGTTTCACCGATTTGAGTTCCGGTTTGATTAAATGAAGCCGAAATTTGTTCGGTTATTTCACGCATATTGCGTATTTGGGTTTGAATATTTTTCTCCAAAGTCGACGAACGTTCGACCATGGCTTCGACTTCCAAACTGATTAAGCGTCCGTACTCGCCGAGTTTGTTGTCTAAGAAAGCGGAATTTTTATCAATCAGTCCGGACTGGGTTTCCACTACCTGTTTTTGTTCGTTGATGCTGTTTTCAATGTGCGAAATACCGGAATCCAAGCGGCGGAACAATTCTTCGCAGTTTTCCGAAGTGCGCAAGAAAGCTTTTTGCAAACTTTCGCCCTTTTCTTCCCAAGCCTGTATCATGCCGCTGATGGTACGTTGACTGCTGTCGGAGTATTGATTAAGCTGTTCTTGTGCCTTGGCGATATTGTCGTTATTAACGTTTACCACTTCTTTAACCCGTTCGGCAGCGGTAACCATTTCATTAACCATCGGGGTAACGATATTTACCAGTTTTTCGCTGTCCTCACGCATTTGCAGAGTATTAACTCTGAAATCGGCAGTGGTGGAAGAAGCTCTGTCGGCAATCATATTGAAATTTTCTATCAGTTTTCGGACTTCTTCATTGAGTTCGACCATGGTTTGCGACGAATATTTATCCAATGCTTCGGCCAAATCGCGTATTTCGGTAACTCTTTCGGACAACTCTCTTCTGATAACATCACTTTGAGCGCAGGCATCACGGGTCGCGTCTTTCAGGTCGGCAACTTGCGCTTGAATGGCATCGGCAATCATTTTGGTAGCTTGTGAACCGTTGGAATCGGGAAAAATCAACTGATTGAGAGATTCTCGCAACATTCCGGTTTCTTTTTTGAAGTTGTTGCCACGGTCGATATAAGCCATAATAACCCACATAATTGCCAACGGTAAGGTGGTGGTGGTTAAAAATGCCGTAAATTCGTTAGGCGTCATGGAAAATAAGTTACTCCAACCGAAAAATTTGGTAATATATACGGCAACAATACCGAACCACATCACACTAAAGGCGATGATAAAACGGTGTAAACCGTTGGCAAACCAACTTTCGCTTTCGTTTTTCAAAGCATCTATCGAATCATTGATGTTAAATTTTTTATTTTTGTTTTTTGATGACATTTTCTACCTCAAATCCGAATTTATACCCATATTTTTGACCAATATATCAGGTAAATAGTAAAAAATTTACATAAATTTCACAAATAATGAAAAAATAGATTGATTTTTAAAAAGTTATGTGTATTTTGTGTATCTGTATGGTGACATGCCGTTGTAGCTCAGTGGTAGAGCACGTCATTGGTAATGACGGGGTCGTAAGTCCGATTCTTATCAGCGGCACCAATAAAACCAAGGGGTTTGAGAAATTTGACATTTTGAGGATTTGAAAGTTGTCCCACATTTGTCCCACATTTTCTCAAACTCCTCTTTTTTTACTCTCAATAAAAATCTGTTTTTGTGTTTTTTGATGTTCTTCTGTTGAGCTTTAATTCAACAGTATCAATATTCTATGGAAATTTGCTGTTAAAGTCAAGATATGCTTCGTATTTAGGCTTGAAAACGTACATTTGTGTTTCGGTTCTGTTTTAATCATCAAAAAACGCTTTACGCATAGAAATAATTATCTTTTTCATTATCGACTAGCTTGCGGTGGTCGATTCTCTTTCTATTTTTTTGAAAATTAATAGTTAATTCAGAGCAGCTTTCTGTTTTTCGGAAGTTCTAATCCAAGAGATTAGAATTTAAAGGATATCCGAAAATGAAAAGCGAAGAAAATAAACTTGCCTATAAGCAAAGACGAACCCAACAGATCAATAAGAAGTATAAAAACAAACGCAAGCAAAAAAAACGAAAAAATAAACGTCATTCACGCTGCTTTATACAGTTTCTACGTAGGTTTGAGCATTGGTATAGATTGTTTGATACTTTAGTAAGCAAGACCAATTCAACAAATTACAATAATATACATAATCTTATTAATCCAAAAACATTTAAATTACCTCTATGGAGAAATGTATCACCTACACAAAAATTGGCCTTATTCTTAAACTGTTTTGCATCAAACCCGTCTTATTGCAATATTGTACCTTTCACGCTAAATGTTTCGCATTTTTTTAGGGATATATATAGTGATTTAACGTATAAAGAAGCCAAGGATGAACTCAGACAACGCATATATGATAATTTCAAGTCAAATCTCAGTTATGTTCCTCGATATGCTTTCGTTATTGAGGACAAAAACAAGCAGTTTCATTTGCACGGTATTATAGAAGTTAACCAAAATGATCCGAAAACCTATGAAAAATTACGTCACGCATTGAAATTATCTGCTTTCGGTGTTGCTTACGAAAATGAAGAAATGCACAAACATATGCTAGTTATCAAAAAATCCTACACGCAAAAAGGTGCTGGTGGATGGTTTATATATATGAATAAAGATAATACAGCAGCGGATTCACTCTTCATAAGTAACGCATTAAAACGAGATATAAAAGCAGAATATGAAGCACTTTATCAAGAAGTAAGAGATTATATGGAAGATTATAAAGAAGGCAAAGTGTTCAATGTACAAACCAAACAAGCATCGTCTCATAGCGTTTGTTGTTATCATATATCCTGCTTTTAATGAACGTAACATTAGTAGCAATCTGTATAAGCATAT
>Ga0265299_10006810_pt1 | contig 10340 bp, 9 predicted proteins | sample AusTroGonzalo_MG_4_FD_193485 | JGI IMG/M metagenome (GOLD analysis project Ga0265299, IMG submission 193485) | Bovine rumen microbial communities from tropical cattle in Woodstock, Queensland, Australia - Gonzalo_02 | ecosystem: Host-associated > Mammals > Digestive system > Stomach > Rumen ...
GACAGAACTGGGGATTCGCGGAAGGCTATAATCGCGCCTTGGCTCAGATAGACGCCGAATACTACCTGCTCCTTAACAGCGACATTGAGGCCACCCACCATTGGCTCACCCCGCTCCTGGAGTTCATGGACACCCACCCAAACGTTGCAGCCTGTCAGCCTAAGCTACTCTCTATGGCCGACCATGACCGCTTTGAGTATGCCGGAGCCTGTGGAGGGTTCCTTGACCGCTATGGCTATCCCTTCTGCCGGGGAAGATTGTTCGAGACCGTAGAGAACGACAATGGACAATACGACGAAGCCTCCCCTACCCTATGGGCCACGGGAGCTGCCCTCCTCGTACGCGCGCGTATATATAAAGAGGTGGGAGGTCTCGATGCCCGTTTCTTTGCCCACAACGAGGAAATAGACCTTTGCTGGCGCATGCGCATCAAGGGCTATGAGGTGTGGTGCCTACCCGACTCCCACGTCTACCATCTTGGAGGCGGTACCCTGCCCAAAGGCAACCCCATGAAGACCTTCCTCAACTTCCGCAACAACCTGACGATGCTCTACAAATGTCTGCCCCAGCGTGACCTTCGCCGCGTGATGCTTGTTCGCTGGCTGCTCGACTATGTGGCAGCCTGGCAGATGCTACTGCTACAACACAACCTTGGTGACTTCCTGGCCGTCTATCGTGCCCGTCGTGCCTTCCGTCGATGGCGTAAGGACTTCGACAAAGACCGACAAGAGATTCAGCAATGGCGGAAGGCAGGGCAGACCGACGAGCGTATGCCGCTGTTCCTGCTCTGGCAGTATTACGCCAAAGGAAGGAAAACCTTCTTAACCCTTACGTTGTAATACTTGATTTGTCTGTCAGATAGCAAAAGAGCCTCCCATAGGAGGCTCTTTAAACTGCCACCCTCACCATCAAGGGATGAGAGTGGCAGCGATTAGATTTACGGCTGCTCGGAGTCGTTGTTCGAAGGCTTCAGGCGGTCATCCAGTTCCGACAGGTCGGTGAACGAAGCCATCTTGCGGATAGACACAGAGTCGAGAGGATAGGAGTGTTTCTGGTTCGGCCAAAAACGCAGGTGGACCTTCTTGATGTTATCAGCCGAGAATTCCTCCTCAGAAGCTTCACCTGTAGTCTCGGCACTCATGTAGAACGTGCCAAGGTCACCAAGACGAATACGTTTCGAATCGAGCGTCAGTTCCACCAGACAGTCGCAGGCGGCTGTCAACACACCGACAATGGTTGAGCGGTCAAAGGGGCTGCCGTGGCTGCTGATATGATTAGCAAACTCGTCGGTCGTGAGCGTTTCCGTATGCACGATGCGACCATAATACTTACCGAAAGCACTAGAAGCTTCATTATTGTTCTTGTACTTCTTTGTTAAAAGCTTTGACATAGTTGTAATGGTTTTAACGTTAATGTTTCAGTTTTTCAAAGAACTCGTGACTGACGTCTCAGTCTGCTTGCAAGCCGCCACCCATCTTTGTCTGAGTGACGATGCAAAGGTAGGCAGAATTTCTGAATCGGAAATGCCTTTTTATTCCAAACGATCCCTACGACAATGCCGGTCAACCAAATGTAAGCCAAGTGTAAGGAAGTGTAAGGTTCATGGTAAACTTGGGTGTTGAAAACAAAAGAAAAACCCCTGCGTTCATCGGCTGAAGGCAGAGGCTAAAAACAAGAAACAATGGCAAAAGTTCTTGTCTTTTTCATAGGCTATTCAACTAAGTTATACTCACGCAGGTATTTCACAAAAGTATCGGCCACACGAAGGTAGGGATAGTTTGCCGTATCTACCTTGCTCCATTCAGGATAAGGCTTTTTCTTTACGTCGAAAGCCTTTACAGAGATCATTGAGCGATAGTCGCAGGGATGATGTGGCGTGGGATACCATTTTTTCATCAGCACAGCAAAATCACTCATCGTACCACGCACCATGCCGTATGCCTGCATCACTTTCAGCACCGCAAGCCAGTGACCCTGAGCACCTAGCACATAACGCTTTTCACCATTTCTGACAAGTCCCTGCTCTTCGTTGATAGTCTTATAAAGAGCCTGGTGTAAATCACTGCGTTTTACAGTCTCAGCAAAGAACTCCTTGCCAGGAAGCGGGTCTTCGTCAAGATTTTTCAGACGCTCAATCTCAGAAGCCAGAAACGCCAGTTGTGCCTCTTTCAAGAAATAATGGTGCAACTCGTCGTTGCTCATTTTCTTTCCAAACACTTCCGAGTCCATGTTCAGTGCCTCGTAAAGTCTGCGTCCCATCTTCCCTATGCAAGCATCAGAAATCGTGTTCGTGTAGCTGAGGCCCTGCTGATAGAGAAAATGGCGAATCTCAGCCTTCTTGGCTCCCCACAGTTTTTTCAGGTGAACAATCTTCTGCTCATTAGTAGAAAGACCGTTCTCGTGATAGTCGTCTTCAATCTGCGACAACAAGACTTCCAGTTCTTCCTTACAGTAATTGCTCTCACGGAAAGCTCCAAAACTGTTCTTGAACAGCCCCACGAACTCGTCATCGGCGGCATCGGTGTGAGAAGGGACAGCCAGCATCATCAGGCCATTCAGCACCATGTTAGTGTGCTGTTCAAAATTGTCGCCCGTACAGCCAAACATCCTTTTCTGATAGTTCAGCCCCAGTTCGTCAATCAGGTCCTTTGCCTGTTTCTTGATTTGTGGATGCTGAGTTAACTCATTCATCCAGACAGTCATACCACTAAAGCCATCCACCACGTCACGACGCATGATTGCCGTTCCAGAATCTTCGTTGGCCAATTCCGACTCCAGACAATTGTTAGAACTACGAATATAGCAGGTGCCACAGTGCATCTGGTCATTCATCAGAACGAGCAAGTCTTTGAACGTGTCAGTAGCTTCGTTGTAGAGACCCTCATTGCGCATCCCGAAAATGTCTTTGATAAACTCCAACATTCTCAGCAAGAAACACTCCAGAAAGAGGATGGAGCGAAGTTCGTCATGACGGTTCTTGTTTTTCGAACCGTACCACATAAAGAAATAATAAGCCTTCAAAATGCACTTTTCAAGGTCTTTACACTTCTCGTCATAGTCAGACGTCGAAAAGTCCTGAAGGGCTTTTGCTGTAGAGGGATCAGCGTCCTCCGTCAGCAAACGTTCATTCATTTCATTCATAATCTACGGTTTTTAAGGGTTAATAAATCAACTGATTCGCTATTTATCATAGCGGATTATTCGCGGTTCCCTTGTTTGGGATTATGATATGATATAAATGACGGAGGTTGTTTGCAAAAATAGTGAATATTCTTCAATTATACAAACAATTACGCCCCTTTTTTGCGCCGTTATCAAAAACAAGTGTTTAATTGACAAATATCAAAGTTCGTCGCTTCAAAATGGCTCTGACAAACCCCTCTAAAATGACACCATTTTAGAAAGTTGCCTAATTTCCCCATGAAAGTTGCCTAATTTCTATGAGACTTTAGGCAACTTTCTAAAAACGGTCTATCAACATGCTTTTCCAGTCTAACCAATATTATTCCCCTCTACACTCCCCTCAAAATCAAAAAATCGGTTAAAATTTACCATTCTATTGACTTTTCTTAAACAAAGATTTGGCAGAATTGAATAATTTTATGTAAATTTGCAACATCGCTCTGTTAGCCCCCAGTGGGTGAGCGGGCGGTCATATATATGAAAAAGACGTTTTCGAACGTCTGTTGTTGTGGGGTGGAAAAGCCGAGCGTGTTTGACCCCCGAGGGCAAGCGATGTTGACCCTCACGGGCAAAATATGAATGACCCTCTGCGGCAAAATAAAATTGACCCCTGAATGCGATTGCTATTCAGGGGCTTTTTTGTAGTTTTGTGTTACCGTCCTGACTGGCGGATAAACGTTAAACTACAGAATTCAATGACAAAGTTAAGAAATTTATTGCGATGTTACGCCATTGGAATGAGTATAAAAAGCATTTCAAGTGCTTTTCATCTCTCGCGTAACACCGTGCGCAAGTATGTGCGCAGGTATCAGGAGAGCGGTCTGACGCTGGACCAGTTGATGACTATGTCTGAGGAAAAGCTCCAGGAACTCTTCCTCGACAACCAGAATCGCAGCCGTAAGCCATCTCCCCGCATGGATGAGCTGGAGGCTCTGATTCCCGACTACGTGAAGCGGCTCAGCCGCAAAGGTGTGACGGTCAAGTCGCTCCATGATGAATATCTCAGGGAGCATCCTGACGGCTACAAGTACTCAACCTTCAAGCGTGCCGTCCGTCGGCAGAAGTACCATGTGCGGGTCGTCGGCCATGTGGATCACCTTGCCGGAGATCAGATGTACATAGACTACGCGGGTGACAAGCTGGAGATTGTGGATGCGGAGACTGGCGAGGTGCGTTTTGTGGAGGTGTTCGTTGCCATCCTTCCGTGCAGCCACTACACCTACTGTGAGGCTGTCTGGTCTCAGAAGAAGGAGGACCTCATCGTGGCCTGCGAGAATGCCCTTCACTTCTTCGGCGGTGCGCCGATGGCCATCGTGCCGGACAACCTGAAGGCGGCAGTCACGCGAAGTGACCGCAACGAACCCGTCATCAATGAGGACTTTGCAGCAATGGCCGAATTCTACGACATGGCAGTCTTCCCGGCAAGGGCACGCCATCCGAAGGACAAGGCACTTGTGGAGAATGCGGTAAAACTGATGTACCGCTCTGTCTATGCCGACATCGAGGGGCTGGTGTTCCATGACCTTGCGTCCCTGAATGCCGCTATACGCCATTCCCTGGATGCCTTCAATGACCGCAGGATGAGCGGAAGAGAAGAGTCACGCCGTGAGCTTTTCGAGGAGGTGGAGAAGGAATATCTCCAGCCGCTTCCCGCAGTCCGTTTCCAGATGAAGGCACGGAAGACCGTCACGGTCATGAAGAATAGCTACGTGATGCTGAACAAGCACCACTACAGCGTGCCAAAGGAATACATCGGCAAGCGTGTGGACATCGTGTACGATGCGGACAGCCTGCAGATATACCATGGGCTGAAGCTTGTGACCTCCCACATGCGTAACGATACCCCATACGGCTATACCCAGAAGGAGGCGCACAGGCTGCCCGGCCGTCACGGCTCCTACGAGAAGGACCTCGGCGAGATTTACGAGCGGGCTGGTGCCATAGACAACATCCTGCTTAACTACCTTAGGGAAGTCGCAGCGCAGAAGAAGTATCTGCCGCTGGCCTTCCGTACATGCCGGGGCATCATGTCGCTTGAGAAGAAGTACGGCCTTGCCCGCCTCGTGGCGGCATGCGCCTGTGCCTCCGAGGGGCGGCAGTACGGCTACAACGAGGTGCAGGAGATTCTCAAGCGTGGTGACGACGTGAGCTTCATGCCGTTGGAAGATGACACTCCTGACGCTTCCCGAGACTACAAGCCGCAGACTCACAAGAATATACGCGGCAGGGAATACTACTCAAACTTATCAAGTAACGAAAAAGAAGATGACAATGGAGACAACTAACAGTAAGACTGCACCAATCGTGCAGGAGAAAGACCAGAACCAGGTCACACTCGACCTGATGCGCAGAATGAGGCTTACGGGAATGGCCAACGCGTTTGAAGAAAGCCTTACGTCCACCTATGCCGAGGCGATGACACCCGACGGCTTCATCTCCTGGCTGGTGGCAAGGGAATGGGACTACCGCTCGTCGGCAGCCATAGACAGGCTTATACGCGGAGCCTCCTTCCGCTACAATGCCTACCCCGAGGAGATAGACTACAGTATCAGCCGCGGGCTTAACCAGAACCAGATGGAGAGGCTGCTCTCGCTCGACTTCGTGCGGCAGGGGCAGAATCTGTTCATCACGGGATCTGCAGGAACAGGCAAGAGCTTCCTTGCCACGGCCATAGGCTATCATGCCTGCAAGAACGGCATCAGGACACTGTATTCAAATACCTCAAAGCTGCTCAGCTCCTTGAAGGTGGCAAAAGCCAAGAACACCATAGAGACGGAGCTGAAGAAGATAGAGAGGTGTCAGCTGCTCATCCTCGATGATGCCTTCCTTGTACCGCTGGATGCCAAGGAACGCCCCATCCTGCTGGAAATCATCGAAGACCGTCATGACAGGAAATCAATTGTCATGGCCTCTCAACTCCCTGTGGAAAACTGGTATGATGCCATCGGTGACCAGGCTGTCGCCGATGCTGTGCTTGACCGAATTGTACACTCATCACACCGTATCGAACTCTTCGGCGAAAGCATCCGAAAGATGAAGACCAAGAAGTAAACAGGGTAAAATAAAAATGACCCCGCCAGTCAGGACTTTAGAGGGGTCAAAATAAAAAAGTTTTCGGGGGTCAACATCGCTTTGCCCTCGGGGGTCAAACACGCTCGGCTTTTCCAAGCAGTCTTGCTACTTGTCTTTCTCTTCTTTTTTATTATAGGGCATTTCAATGATTTCATGCGAGATACTGGCTGGCTCTTTGACGTTCTTTGTTATCCTGTTTACATAGGACTTGTTTGGGTTATGTACCGATATGCTTATCCTTACCTCGCTTTCATTATTGAAAACACGCAGGAAAAGATAGAGGAACAGCATAAATATCCCAACAACGGACATCCTGACGGCTATGACCCACGGATAGAGAAATATTTCAATGACTTGCTGTGGAAGTTAAAAGACCACCCCTTGATCTGACTTTCAATAATCATTCAATAAACCAAAGTACTATGTTCAAAGACTACTATTCCGTTTTAGGTATTGCTTATCCCTCAACGTCTGAGGAGATTCAAAAAGCCTATAATGCCAAAAAGGAAGTGTTGGGCAAAGAATCTTCTAATAGTTCCAATCCAAACTATCAAGAACGTGTAGAGGTTGAATTAGCTTATCGAGTATTAGGTGCATCATATATCCTAAAGACTGCTTATGATGAAGAATATGAAAAGGCAAAAGCAGAAGGCTTTGATAGTTATGAGGTCAAACATGAGAGTTTTCTTTCAGACATAGAACGCGAGAGGGAGTTCGTAGTTAACCGAATAATAAACCCCAATTACAAGATGCCAAAAGCAAAAACTACGAAGGAGAAAGGCTGGGGCATGAAAGTGCTGGGCTGTCTTGGTAAGGGATTCCTCATCTATCTTTGTTTGGTTACGTTTGCTTACGTTAAGAATTGTTCGAGAGCCCGAGTGAGAGAGTCTTATGAAAGCCAAAGATCCTATGTTTCTACGGAAAGTGCCGATTCTAAACTGAGGCATTTTGCTGCGGAAAAGAATGCAATGCTTCCACAAGATATGGATGAGAATATTACAACCCAAGAAGTTTTGATTGAAAGTGATGCACTTGTATATGTTTATAATGTAGATGATGATTTCTTCGCAGAGTTCAAAAATCATGCACAGTCTCGTGAAATTCAACTGGGCAATTTGAGAATGGTTTATAAGGAAATAAAACCAATGATTGATTTGCTGACAGAAACACATCGCGGAATTTACTACAGATATATATGTAGAAAATCTGGAGAGACAACAGAGCTTAAAATCTATTATAGCGATTTATTGGACTTACAATGAATCCAAAGAGATTCGGGAGGCCGACGCTGAATCGCCAGTGTCGGCCTCCCGAATATTTTTTTCGTCTTTATATTCCTCAGCCACGAACTTGCCTGTTCCCTCCCATCGAGGCCAGGCCGCTCGGCCCAAAGGGACGCTTGCCAGAGCAAGAAGTTTTCCGTATTCCCGTTAGCGTTCCCTACATTATATATATTATAGGGCTTCGATTACCCAGGAGTTTAGGCCGGTAATCTCCGCAATGTCCTCGATGGCAATACCCTTAGCCTTCATGCGGGAGGCCATTCCCTTGCGCTTTCCTCTCCTGAATGCACTTTGAATGACGGCGTTGTAATCCCACCAAATGTGCTGCCTCCTCTCAAAGTCTTTCATGTCTTCGTCTGAATCAAGTGCGAATTTTTCGGATGGCAGGAAGTGGTACTCTCTTTCGCTGTAAGTGATGAGGAACGAAGGTCTTGTGGCATCCTTTTCATAGAATATCGGGCCGAAATAGCTGATGCCGCCGTATGTACTCAAGTACATTGCATCGGCCAAATCTTCGCCATAGACTTTTTGGGCAAACTCCAAGGCTCCTTTCTCGGTCTGCTTGATTTCCTCTGTCATGATGGGCTATAGTTTTTCGATTTCCTCGGCAGTGAGGCCGGTGTACTTCTCAATCAGTTCCACCGCCATGCCGTCAGCCTTCATGTTGAGGGCAATTTCACGCTTTTTTTCCTCCCGGCCTTCTTCCTTTCCTCTACGCTCTGCTGAATTGACAACATTGTTCATATCCCTATAATGTTTTAAACTTTCTTCGTAGATTCTTGCCTCGTCTGCATCGAAGCGGGCTATTTCGGCCTGGTCGAACACGCGCTGGAAAATGCGCTCCTGCAAGGCGGCGGGGCGCTCGAACAGGCGCGAGAGGTTCTTTAGGACAAAGAGCCACTTGTCGTACATGGAAACGAGTTCGTCCTCGGTCTTGTTGAACTTCGGCATTTCCAGATAGACGTAGGTCAGTTTGTCGTAGAAGACGTGCTTGTCCTTCGTGTCCATCAGCTTCACCTCGTGGTGGAAGCAGTCATCGTCGTACTCGTTGCCTGGGAAGACGAAGTTCAGGATGCCTATGGTATAGACATTGTTCAAACGGAAGTCCCAGTCATCGCCGACCTTGCCCTGCTCAATAATTGGGAAGGCAGAATAGAACACGGAACGGTCTTTGAAGAAGTCCTGGCTGGCCTTTTGCATCTCGACAATGAAGCGCTCGCCGTTCGCCCCCTCGCAATAGACATCGAAAATGGCGCGGCGCTCGCCGTAGGATTCCAATTTCTCCGTGGGCAGGTATCTCAGGTTTTTCACTACTTGCTTCGGTTCGCCGGGCGACTGCTGGGCAGAGTGGTCGAACAGGGCGTTAAGCAGGCTGATAAGCAAGTCCTTGTTCAGCTCCGTGCCGAAAAGCTTCTTGAATCCGAAATCGGTGTAGGGATTCACGTATTTCTGGTGTTTCTGTTCTTCCATAATTGTTTTGTATTTGAAATGATGGCGCAAAGTTACGAATAATTTTGCACATTATCGTAGAATCATCTGTTTTTTCTATATTTTTTATGATTTGTGACTTGCGTTCTGAGGTCGAGCGGTGGCCAACCGCCTGACGATGGACGGCGAGATGCAGGACACGCACAAGTGCAAGGAGCGGGCGAAGATGGCGGCTGACATCATCGCGGAGAAATACGGCTGGACGAAGGCCGAGGATAGGGAGAACAAGCGGATGGAGCGGATTCACGATGCTGCGATGAAGGTGCTGAAGAGAATGGATGCGTGGGATATCGAGACGTACTTCGCCGGGATGCGCAGGAACGGCTTCGAGGTGGAGCCGACATACGACTCAAGGGGTGTTTGCCGAGGGTACTCCATTGGCGAGAAGTTGTATGACCTGGACGGGAACTACTCCAGTACCGTGATGTACAAGGCATCGGCCAAAGGATTCGGTCATGGGCGCGACCTGACGGTTTCTAAGTTGTATGGCACTTGGCAGAAGCTGCATCCTGAGAAGGAGGCGCGGACGGAGAGCTATCGCTGGCAGCAGAACCGGCAGGAAGAGATGATTCCGCAGAAACCGATGAGATCGACACAGTCGGATGATAACGATGCATATCTGCGACTATTGAGGATTAAGGAGGCGGCAGAGAGGAAGAACGCTGAGAAACCAGCGGCTCAGACGCCCGTGAAGCAGACGGAGCCTGCTCCCCGTAAATCCACGGAGGCCGAGAGTGACCGTCGGACAGCCATCTGGCTTGCGCTAAATGCCATCAAGCGCTTTGTGAAGAGTCCGTTCAGGACGGAGTTCTTTGCAGAGCAAAGCGACCATAGGTCGAGCGTAGTCCGCTTGATAGGGAGGACATCCTGTCAGAAGGCATCGTAGCAAAAGCTATTGATATGGGTGAGCACGAAGGTTCTTCGTTCAGCGAGGAAAACCTGAAGAGTGCTGCAATGGAACTGCTTGATCAGTTTGAATGTAGTGCCGAACGTGCGGGTGAAGCAGTCGAAGCTATGCTTGACGTCGTTGCTAACCTTGCCCTGCCGGAAACGCAGCCGTCTCTTGGAGGTGGTCAGAGCAATAATGACCTGCCGAAGAAGGGTGGCCGAGACTACCGAGTGTCTCGTGCCGGGCCCCAGGACGAGGAATGGTACTGGTGGAAGGGTGGCCGAGACTACCGAGTGTCTCGTGCCGGGCCCCAGAACGGATTCATCAGACAACAGAATAATAGAGGACGAAAGAGATAGTGTTTTTTATGAGAAGTAAATACGACAGCATGCTTCCCTCTGGCGATAGTCAGATGCAGGGAGGCA
>Ga0265299_10006815_pt1 | contig 10337 bp, 4 predicted proteins | sample AusTroGonzalo_MG_4_FD_193485 | JGI IMG/M metagenome (GOLD analysis project Ga0265299, IMG submission 193485) | Bovine rumen microbial communities from tropical cattle in Woodstock, Queensland, Australia - Gonzalo_02 | ecosystem: Host-associated > Mammals > Digestive system > Stomach > Rumen ...
CACTGCATCCAACCGCGTTTATCGTGCTCCTGCATACTTCCGCAACAGCATCATGAGTGTGGCACACTACAACCCAGATGCAATACTGGCAGCTAAGTCGGCCGATGGCACAAGGGATGCATATCCGGGCATGACGGCTATCGACTTTGCAGGACATAACGACATCAGCAACGGTTACAGACAAGGACTCAACAATCAGTTGTTCTATCAGCCGCTGCTCGACGATGACGGTCTGACCAGCATCTCGAACGAAGGCGAGACGTCTAACCTGCTGGTATATGCACCTGCAGCAACGTTAACCAGTGGTTATGCTAACGAGAAGACTTATACTGTACTGAGCAACTACTTCACAGATCCTAAGTACAGCGATTATGACGAGACGAGCAACAAGTACACAGACGGTAAGACTTATGGACGTGTAGCAGCCGTTGCAAGAGAAGATGTTCACGGCCACTTGGTACTGAACGACTTCACAACACCTGGCGACCATCTGTTGGTTGACAGACAGGACTTCAATGCACCATTGAGTTATAAGTTCGGTGAAGGCTATCGTATGTGGTACCAGCGTACACCTGAAAACTTCGCAGAGACCGCATGGAACAACGAAAAGGGTACTACCATCGGTTGGGAAGGTGTGAGCATCCCATTTGAGGCAGAATACGTCACCACCAATACAAAGGGTGAGATTACTCACTTCTATCGTAAGGATGACTCCGGCACGTATGAGAAGGGCTACAACACCGGTCATGAATACTGGTTGCGCCAATTCGAGAATGTAACGGATGACACTACCACTCCGAATGATATCGAAACCAATTTCAAGGCTCCGCTCAAGACATCGTTGGTATCGAAAATCGACAAGAATACCTTCCTATGGGATTACTATTACTATGCCCTTAATCGTAAGGACAAGAATAGCGATGACTACCAGAGCTACCAGACGGAATACTACAAGAGCAACCGTACGTATGCAGGATATCCACGCATCACTAGTGGTACACCTTATATTATAGGATTCCCAGGTGAGCAATACTATGAGTTCGACCTCAGCGGTAAGTGGACACCATCAAATACTGCGAACGACGAGGCATGGGAGAAGATGGGTAAACAGACCATCACCTTCGCATCAGCAGCCTCTACCAATGGTCATCCAGTCACCATCGGTGTGAGCGATACGGAGGCAGTCGGTGTAACAAAGAAGGGACTCACCTTCAAGCCAAGCTATCTCAACGAAGAGTATAAGACCGACGATGCCACGACATACCTTCTGAACGGTGACGGCAGCAGCTTCGATCAGGTTAACGGAACCCTTACACAAGAAGCCTTCCGTCCGTACTTCACTGGCACATACAATGCCAACGGAGAAGCACCACGCCGCATCATCATCAGCGGTGGCGAAGACACGACTATCAAGCCGGATGTCGAAGAGCATAACGGTAATGCAAGCGGAAGTCTCAAGATTTCTGTCGAAGGTCACAACATCATCGTTGAATCAAGCCTCCGCGAGAACACAACGGTACGTATCACCACAAGTAGTGGTATCACCGTCACGACCTTCACCATCAAGCCAGGACAAATCGTACGCACCCCAGTTGCCATGACCGGAGTCTACGTTGTCAACCGCACGAAGGTGATTGTGAAATAGAGCCCCCAGTCCTAAGGAAAATGTAAAAATGCAAAAATTAAAAAATGTAAGGGCTTTCAAGGGAGGAAGTTGAAAAGAAGTAATAAAACGAAAAGAGAATATGGAAGTTAAAAATGGATTAATGTCTGATAATGGATACAGCTATCCCTCGCAGGAGATGCTTATGAATATATTTGCATCATCCTGTGTGGAGTCTGTAGCAAAGAAATTACAGGTTTCCACTTCAGAGGCATACAGACGCATGAAGGCCGTAGAACTGTTCCGTGATGTTGTTTTCCCCTGCTACGAGACCCTACACAGTCAAAGTCGTGAGATTGCAACAGAGGATATCATGATGGCAATGGATGTTAGAGAGTCGAAACTAAATAACAGTCAAAGATGAAAGTGTTTCACGGTAGTACAGTAGTCATTAAGCAGCCGTTGGTTGCAACGGGGAGGAAGATGCTGGATTTTGGTCAGGGATTCTATGTCACTGACATTCAGCAGCAGGCCGAATCCTGGGCAGAGCGCATGCAACGCATTAGGAATGAGGCTGGTATCGTAAATATCTACGAGCTGAATATAGAGAAGGTGAAACAACACTTCCGCTACTTTAAGTTTGAGTACTACGATAACGCATGGCTTCAATTTATTGTCGCCAACCGTACAGGAAGAGCGGATGTGGAGAACTTTGATGTGATAGAAGGAGGAGTGGCCAATGATCGTGTGATTGACACCGTGGAAGCATATATGGCTAACATGATGACATTGGAAACAGCTCTTGGGCAACTGGTAAAGCACAAGCCGAACAATCAGTTGTGTATAGCAAAGCAGGAGGTCATTGACACCTGTCTGGAATATGTTGAATATTATAAAATATGATTAGATTATGTTGAGCGACTTGCTGATGTGGAATAAAATCGGACGAATTGTTACGTTGCTCTCCGAGCAGCTAAACATATCACCAGAACGAGCGTTGGATTTATGGTATTGCTCGAAGACAAATGAGCGTCTGCATGATCCATCAACGCTGCTTTACACATTCGGAGACCGATATATTGTTGATGAATTGATAAGAGAGATTCAGGATTGATAGCCCCCAGTCCCCCTCATGGGGGAGTAGAGTTGAGAGTTGAAAAGAAGTAAAAAAGAGGATCAAGATAAATCTGACACAAGATATGAATGAGACATACGGACATAGAGCACACTTGGCAAGCACTTGGCAAGCACTTGGCAAGGTGTTGGCAAGGTGTTGGCATACTCTAAGCTGCTCCATGAGCTTGCTTAGAGTATGGCAAGAGTATGGCAAGGAGCAGGCAAGGAGCAGCCTAGAGTATGGCAAGGAGCAGGCAAGGAGCAGGCAAGGAGCAGGCAAGAGTATGCTTAGAGTATGCTTAGGACATGCGGGGAGAATTCAGGCTGAATTCGGGGAGAATTCACGCAGAATTCAAGGAGAATTCAGGCTGAATTCTCAGAGGATGCATCTGCTTCGCTTTGCCGCTTGTCTGATTCTGATCGTTGTGGGAGTTGGTGAAGTGTGGGGACAGAGTCCTGTTGAAATTACTACTGCTGAGGAGAAGGCCGCAGGCACTCTGAAGTTGTATCTTATTCAGAGCTACTCTAACGAGGCGTTCTATATGCGAAACAATAGTAGGAATAGTGCGAACGCTTTAAACACTTCTAATATTGTTACAACCAATTCTGAGTTCTTTTTTATGGATGGCGATGTAATAGAGGGAACGCAGTACTACTATATCGTTCACAAGGAAACTGGCAAATATGTATATATTTATGAAGGTACGACTGCTAAGTACCAAAATGCGCCAGCCGCAAATGCCACCGATGAAGTTAAGAATACCTACCGTTTTAAAATTGTGAAGAACAGTTCACGAGACGCTTACAATATTATTCCTATCAATCAAACTAATTCACTTCACAAAACAGATGGTAATTCTGTTGGTACTGATATACAGCTGTCTGGTGTTGACAACGATAGATCTTGTTGGAATTTCGTTGCTAAGGGCAATTATACGAAGCCATCAGTGCCTTTTATACCTTATACTGCTAATGGTACTAAGGCATACTACTATCTTCAAAACAATAAATATATTGACTATTATTTGATTCCTGGTGATACATATGTCACAACGAATACAAAGGCTAGCGAAAACGAACAGAACATGATGTGGTATTTCAAAAAGGCTCCAGCGTCTGACAATGATGATTATATAGATTATTACTATATTGTCCATGTAGAAACTGGCAAGTATTTGCATCTCTTACAAAATAAAGAAAATTCAGATAATGCGTTTAATTTAATAGACTATAATTCAAATAATGATGATTGGTTTTTGTACATTGTTGTTCGAGGGTCTGTAGAAGGAGAAACTCATGAAAGTTCGAACGCTCCTACGTTTTGTATTGCTCCGAAGAAAACAATGACAACACGAGTTGAAAATACGATTTCTTTGTGTAGGCTCAAAGCGGGAGATGCTGGAGGAACCAATTATACTAATGCAGGTGTATTTAAAGAACGAGGGAATAACAACTTCACTCACTGGAACTTCGAAACAGCAAAGATAATATGCGCGAATCCTGTTTTTACAGAAGAGAATGGAAACATCACTTTGTCTTGTGAAACCGATGGCTCAGAAATTTATTATACCGAAAATGGTGACGACCCCACAGATGACGGGGTTACGCACACCAAATATACCAATCAGAGTTGGTCTGCATCAAGCCAACACCGCATTAAGGCTTATGCAAAATTAGAGAATGATAATACAGACGATTCTAATTCCGATGTCATCACTCTGCTAAACAAGCCAGATGTCACAGTAGCTGATGGGACTTACACATACAAGGGCACCGCTTGGGAGCCTGCGGTTACAGTGTCGATTGATGAAACTACCGCTCCGACATCACCAACAGCAACATATACTGTTGAGTATAGTAACAATACAAATGTAGGAACTGCTTCTGTTACCGTTACTGATGCAGACGCAAACGATAATTGGTATATATGGAATGCTCCAACAGCAACATTCACTATTACCAAAGCACCACTGACCGTTACTGCAGATGACAAGAATGTTACATACGGTTCTGCAGTTCCAGAATATACTATCAGCTATAGTGGTTTCGTGAATGACGAGGATGCGACCAACCTAACCACAGTGCCTACAGCCACTTGTGGTTATGCCCCGACGAGCACCGTTAGTTCATCGCCATACACTATTACCGTCAGTGGTGGTGAAGCAACGAACTACTCGTTTAGTTATGTGAATGGTACACTGACAGTCAATCCTGCAGCTGTCACAGTAACTGCAGACAACAAAGAAAAGACTTATGGAGAGTCAGACCCAACGCTGACAGCAACAATCACAGGCTTGAAGAATGGAGATGCCGTAAATGTTATATCATATACCCTCAGTCGTGAAACGGGAGAGGCTTATGGAAATTATACTATCACTCCATCAGGTGAAGTTGCGCAGGGAAACTACACAGTGACATACGTGACTGGAACATTAAGTATTAATCGTATTGGCGTAACGCTGACCGCCAATAGCAGAAACACCGATGTATATGATGGCACGTTGAAGACCGTAACGGGCTACACCTGCAGTATGGACGGAGTGACCTTCACGGGTGTTAGTGCCAGCGGTAGCGGTACAGACGCAAGTACCTATCCTGTTTCTTTCAATAACGATGTAATTGGCACTATAGATGAATCAGGCAACTATGTTGTGGCTGTAGCGACCCCAGGTACTCTGACGATTAATCCGAAAACACTGACCATCACACCTGATGCTGACCAGTACAAGGGTTTTGGCGATGATGACCCAGTGTTAACCTATACCTATTCGGGACTTGTTGAAGGAGACGAAATCGCGTTCAATGGCGCATTAGGTCGTGAGGAAGGTGAGGATGTCGGTACTTATGAAATCAACTTATATAATTTAACCTCAGCCAATTCTAACTATGTTTTAGCACTTACAGAAGAACCCGTAGTATATTTCACCATTATGAAATCCGTCGGTAACGAGTCCATGGCTGAAGGTTTTAAGCTTGAAATCGGTGCAGGAGGTGACATCATCTTAAAAGATGGTGAAACTGTGCTTACAAAAGATATTGATTATGAAATCGAGAGCGAATCTCCTTCTGCATCTGGTAAATATACCGAGCGAACAGTTTCCGGTTCCGGCAGCTACACGGGTTCTTTTACTTTCACGAATGCTAATGTCAGTTTCCAGACTGACGCCAATGAATTGGAATGGTCAGCCACGTTTGTAGCAGAACCTATTGGAGGAGGGGACGCAGACGACACAAAGGGACATGCTTTGCCTGATGGAATGAAAGCATTTATCATCACAGACATCGATGGCGATTGGGCCATTCCCGAACAACTGACTTACATACCTGAGGGGGTACCTGTGCTATTGGTATCAGATAAGGAATCCGGAGGGTTCATCGTGGAAGATGCTACTCCTACTGACGAACAGAAAATCAAAGGAACTCAAAAGGAGGCCAATATGTTAAAAGTGACAACTTCGACAACTCACTTCGACATAAAAACTATTTTTCTGCTTTACAAAAATGAGTTTATCTATAACATGTCTGGTGATTTAGCCGCAGGCAAGGTATATCTGAATCCTCCGTCAGGTTCGAGCCCTGCCCCATCACGTCTGAGAATCAAGAAGAAAGATGATACAGGGATAGAAGACACTCACTTCTTACCTCTTACCTCTCACCTCTCAGATGTATGGTACACCCTTGACGGAAGGAAGCTCAACGGGAAGCCTGTACAGAAGGGATTGTATATCATTGAAGGAAAGAAAATATTTATAAAATAGATAATATTCATAAAGAAGAAGATATAAACAAAACAAGATATGAGAACTGGAAAGTATATAGTCATGATGTTGATGCTCCTGATGTGTGGAGCAGGTGAAGTGTGGGCAGATGACATTACTGTCTATGTTGAGAAGTCAGATGGGTCATCACAAACCATAACAGGGTCTGGAGGCTCTGTGAATACTGGTATTACAGGTGGTTCTATTTCTGTTGCCATTTCAGGAAGGGAAGTAACACTTACTGTGACACCTGTTACAGGTTATTATATCAAAGTATCGGATATTGTGGTGGAACCATTGGTGGATCCAGCTAATGCCAATGTACCGAACCGTCGCCGTGTACCCGAACTGGCAAATCGGATTGTGGGAAAGATGTATAACCATGCAACCTTGAGAGAAGCTGAAAATGTAATCAATAGCATTACAGGCACGAACATTGCATACTATGTCTTCACGGTTCCTAACCAATATGATGGTGTGTATGTCAGTGCAACGTTCACTTCGTTAAGTGCAGGAGGAACACGAATACCCGGTAGCGCCATCACTTATGATGAAAATGGACATTATATCCTTGTGGATGATATTAATGCATCTGATCTTACTGCTTTGTTTACGGGAAGCCAAACAACGGCTTTCTCTGGTACTTTCGAGGGCGAAGCCAAAGCCGATGGCACCTACCCGAAGATTACAGGATTAAGCTCTCCTTTGTTTGAAACTGCTACAGGTGCTACGATTCGCAATATTACACTTGACGGAGTAGCCATTAGGGGTCACAGTGGTAATACCGGCGCTATTGCCGGCACTGCTAAAGGAGCCACCCGTATCTACAATGTCGGTATTCTGAGTGGCGAAGTCGGTGGTACGGAAAATACTGGTGGACTTGTTGGATTACTCGATGGCACTGCTCGTGTCATCAATTGCTATAGCTACGCAAAAATCACTGGCGGCACGAATGTTGGCGGCATCGTGGGTAATAACACTCAGACGACTACCGCTAGTAGCATTAAAACCATGGTGATGAACTGTATGTTCTATGGTGATATCACGGGTGGCACAACAAAATCGCCTGTATATGGTGGCACAAATATCAATAATTTGAACAGCGGAGGTCTGAATACCTTCAACTACTATGCATACGAGCAATTACCTACCAGCCATATCACCTCGGGCAAGTATAATTGTGCTTTGGCCGTAGAAACAAAATACCTGAACCGTTTTGAGTTCTACCGCTTGTTGCTGAACAGTAATAAGAAACTGGCAACCTTTTATGTTACAGGAAATGCAAATGATGCCAACCTTATGGCTAAATGGGTACTCGAAACAGCAGATAGAACCATCGAAAATCCAAAACCCTATCCTATCTTGAAAGCACAAGGCTACTATCCTTCCATCATTAATCCTGACTTCGAGAATGCTCCTGATAGTGCTACTGTTGGACGCAAGCATGGTGGAAAACTTGGCCGCACCTTGACAGTAACCATTAGCGGTGTAGGCAATAATGCCCCAGCAGGAGCCACCATTGTGAAGGGCCGCCTCTCTCTGGTCCGTACGGATAAGGACTTCGACCGTTTCAACTACAACTACGATAAGGTGCAGTTACCTTATTACAACGATGTGGGCACGGGTAACTATACAGGCAATCGCGTAGTGACAGGATGGAAGATTACAGCCATTACTGCTGTGTCCGGTGACCCTTACACCGCATCAAACTATCCCACCACAGGAATCAAAGATTACCCCGACCATAACTATGCAGACAGAAAGAGTTCCAACAAAGACCTCTACTCTGTCAGCAAGCGCGTATTCTCGCAGGGAGCCTACTTCGACGTCCCTTATGGCGTGACCTCTATCACAATCGAGCCCTATTGGGGCAAGGCAGTATATCTTGCCGATAAAAATTACGATGTGGTTTACAAGGCCGACTATTCCGGCAAGCAGGATGTGACCCAGACGGGCACGCAGGCGACCGCGGGTACCACGCTGTTTGATGGACAAAGTGTTCAAACTAGTATTGTGCCAGCTTTGAACTACATCAGAGACAATTTGGGTGGGGAAGGTTCAACCGTTTACGACAATGCTCTCGTGCTTGTGGGCAATTATCATTTGGATGGTGTGCCGTTAAACGGAGACAGAGCTTTCACCATGATGTCGGTGGACACGGACAATGACCATGAGCCAGACTGCAGCCTCATATATCACCATAAGAGCAGACAGAATATAACCCCTATACGTTTCGACTTCCTAAACATCCCTGGCACAGCACAGGCACAGAAGCCCAATACCGCCAGTCTTATCTGTAATTTCACTATCTTCAAGACAAGAGGATGGTTTGAGATTACTAACACGGCACTTGTGCATTCCGACCAGTTGGAGTATGAAAACGGAGCATTGGATGGGCCTACAAAAATTGATGCCCCGCTCATTCTTCTTGGTGGTATCTTTGATCAGTTTGTGTCAACACAGTCTTCCACTGTCAATGGTCATACTATATATATTCATGTGGGTAGCAATGTATGGATTAAAGAATTTGGTATGGGCACCCACAGCGACGGCAAACAGTCCACACCCCACGTACCCGTGTCGGTGACAGGCGGCGAATTCCCGGGCTTCTATCTCACGGGTACCTACAACCAGAATGCCGCTGAAAGATCAGACAATGCCGAATGTTACATCAGTGGTGGATACTTCAATGAAGTGGCAGGAGCAGCACAGGAGGGCATCAACGGCAATGTGCAGTGGCAAATCTACAATGCCGATATTGAAGAGTTCTTTGGCGGCGGCATCAATGATGCCAAGCCTATCAGGGGCGATGTTACTGTCGATATTTACAACAGCCATGTTGGTACGTTCTGCGGTGGGCCAAAGTTTGGCAACATGCAGGCGGAAAAGAAAGTCACCACCAATGCTGAGGGTTGTGTCTTCGGACAGTATTTCGGTGCTGGCTACGGCGGCAACTCCATCAGCAGAAAGAAATATTACGATTTAGACGGTGATCAAAACTGGGCAACGCTTCAAGGCTACTATACCAGCGATAGAGGCAAATATTTTGATGGAAACAAAACCAGAGCCGACGCTGATGGTGGTCATCCCGACTATGGTTTTAAGGGTCCTGGCGTGGCCACCGACTTCGACTATGAGTTCTTCGTATGGAGTAGCGGTAAGACGGGTGCCCGACTATTTGTCAAGTTTACCTCTTTCTCTTTGGCACAATGCAACGACGTGGAGTCAAACTTAAAGAAATGCGTCATCGAGAACAATTTCTATGGTGGCGGAAGCCTTGGAAAAGTGGCAGGTAGTGTAAATTCGGAATTAGAGGATTGCACAGTGAAAGGTAATGTGTTCGGCGCAGGTTATTCCGCAACATTGCCTCAGATACCAGTGAGAAATGCCGGTTTTACCAAGAATCCGAACTTCAACAAGAATTCTGGTATGTTTGAGCCAGGAGAATTTACAGACACATTGCATTTTACTTGGGAACAAGTCCGCAATTATCCGTCGGAAGGTACCGCTGGTTTTCTCAACAATAATGATGAATATAGTATTGTAAACGGCAAGAAAGTCGTTACCACAATTGATATCACCAAAGCCAGTCTTGGTTCGGTGGGTGGTAACATAACCCTCACACTTAAGGATACCACAGTGGGCACATCTGAAGCAGATGCCAGCACAAATGGTACAGGAAATGTATATGGTGGCGGTGACGAGAGTTATGTAACCAACACCACAGCAACGACTGCATCCACTACCATCAACATCACAGGCGACACTGAGATATTCGGTAATGTCTTTGGTGGCGGTAACAAGGGTTTGGTAAGCGGTAATGCAACCATAAACATTCAGGAAGCGGTAGCGCAACCGTA
>Ga0265299_10006816_pt1 | contig 10336 bp, 10 predicted proteins | sample AusTroGonzalo_MG_4_FD_193485 | JGI IMG/M metagenome (GOLD analysis project Ga0265299, IMG submission 193485) | Bovine rumen microbial communities from tropical cattle in Woodstock, Queensland, Australia - Gonzalo_02 | ecosystem: Host-associated > Mammals > Digestive system > Stomach > Rumen ...
TAGAGTTGCCCATGGATCAGGTAATGGTAAACATTGAGCACTTTGGTAACACCTCAGCTGCTACCATTCCCTTGGCACTCTGGGAATATGAGTCAAAACTAAAGAAAGGTGATAATATCATCATGACCGCCTTCGGAGCAGGTTTCGTTCATGGAGCCAACTATCTCCGCTGGGCTTACGACGGTAAATAAACACAACCATTACAAGCATAAGAGAGGCGAAGCATCACACAGGTGTTTCGCCTCTTTTTTCTTTCTTTGTCAAAGGTCGATAGGTTTCTTGCATTTTTCAGCAAAAAGTAGTACCTTTGCAGCGCAATAGCAAAACTAAATTAACTTGGAACAATGAAATTCTTTCTTACCATTCTTCTCACTTTTCTCAGTACACATGCCTTCTCTATAGATTATACCTCTTCTACGGGAGCGGAAGCCTGGGGCGGAAGACAAAAGATAAAAATGGGGAGAAACCGCTTTCAACTGCGTTTGCTGAACCATTGGGACAACCTGGATGGAAGCATTGAACGCGGCTATGCAGGAAGTAGTCTATGGAAATGGGATGAATTACCAGAGAAAGTAAGCGACCGCGTCAGAGAGTATGCGCGTTTAAATGCCAGCATAGGTATCAATGGTATCGTGTTGAACAATGTAAATGCAGATCCGCGTATCCTTCGTAAAGACTATCTTGAGAAGGTCAAGGCTTTAGCCGATGTGTTTCGTGAGTATGATATCAAAGTATATCTTACCGCGAACTTCGCTGCCTGCCTGAAACCTTCAAAGACACCGAACGAATGGAAAAACTGGGGCGGTGTGGGGACACTTGATACGGCCGACCCATTAAAACCAGAGGTGGAAGCATGGTGGAAACAGAAAGCAGCAGAGATTTACAGTATGATACCCGACTTTGGCGGTTTCCTTGTCAAAGCCGACTCAGAGGGAATGCCAGGGCCGCAGACCTACGGACGTTCACATGCAGAAGGAGCCAATATGCTGGCACGTGCCCTGAAGCCTTATGGAGGATTGGTCATGTGGCGCACATTCGTGTATAATCCAGAAGTTGACAAAGATCGCATCAAGCGCTGTTACAAGGAGTTTGTGAAACTGGATGGGCAGTTTATGGATAATGTCATCCTACAAGTGAAAAACGGCGGACTTGATTTCCAAGCCTCAGAGCCTGTACAACCGCTGTTCTTTGCCATGAAGCATACACGCCTCATGCCTGAGCTGCAAATCACGCAAGAATATACGGGACAATCAACCTATCTTGTGAACCTATTGCCTATGTGGCGTCATTTCCTGCATGACTTAGGAAAGAAGAACATCAAGAAGATGGCAGGCATTGCCGGTGTGGCAAACGTTGGTAGTGATGCCAACTGGACGGGAAATCTCTTTGCCCAGTTCAACTGGTACGCTTTCGGACGCTTGTCTGCAAATCCCGACATCTCCGACGATGAGATATACCATGACTGGATAACACAGACGTTCCATGTAGATAGTGTAACCGAGAAGATTATCAGACAGATTATGGAACCCACATGGTGGGACTACACACAGAGCCACAGCCCCTACGGACTTGGCTTTACACTGAAACGCGAAGATCATCTTACCGCAGGTTTTGAGGAACGCGTGGGCACAGAATGGCAGTGCGACACATGGGGCATTGGCTACGACAGAACAGAAACGGGCTCAAACTACATCAGTCAGTTTCCTGCTAAAATGCAGTCGCTTTACGCCAATCCAGAAACATGCCCGGATGCCTACCTACTCTGCTTTCACAAACTGCCTTGGACCTTTAAGATGAAGGATGGACGATTCCTGCGCGAAGCCTTTCTAGAAGGGCTACAGCAAGGAGAACGCCGCGCCACAGAAAACAGAGAGTTGTGGAAATCTATCAAGGACAGACTGCCGAATAATGTCTACGAACAAGTATTAGAGAACTTTGACAACGAGATAGAGGCCGCAAAAGAATTCTACCGCAGTGCCATGAATTTCTTCAGTCCTATAATACACAGTAAGAAAAGTGCCACTTTACCGTAAGAAAAGTACTGCTTTACTACCAGAAAAGTGGCACTTTAGTTACGGGAAACCTACACTTTACTTTCTGAAGGGAAGAACTCGTATAAAAAATTTGGTTCTTTCCATGCTTATTCGTACCTTTGCATCCAATATGCTAAACGATATTCTTACACAGGAGGAATGCCAACTGATGGCAAACCTTATTAGAGGAAGCGAAAACATTGTTCTGACATGTCACCAAAACCCCGACGGTGATGCTCTTGGCTCATGCTTAGGATGGGCAGAGTATCTGCGTGTGGTTTTCGGGAAAGAGGCACAGATTATTATCCCCGACCAGTACCCAGACTACCTGCAGTGGTTACCTAATACGCAGAAGATTGTGCGTTACGACAAGTTCCAACAAGGATGTGACTGGACCCTGAAGAACTGCGACCTTATATTTTGTCTGGACTTTAATACTGCATCGCGCGTAGACCAAATGCAACAAGCGCTATGCACATCGCCAGCAAAGAAAGTGCTGATAGACCATCATCCCAATCCCGATGTAGATACGGTACTGACGATATCCCATCCCAAGGCGTCGTCAACCAGTGAACTGGTGTTCCGTCTGGTTTGGCAAATGGGAGGATTTGAACAGTTGGAGAGGAACTTCGCCATTCCCGTATATTGCGGCATGATGACAGACACGGGTGGTTTTACCTATAATTCCAATGACCCAGACATTTTCTATATCATTGGCGAGCTGTTGACCAAGCACATCAACAAGGATAAGATTTACCGCAACGTTTACCACAATTTCTCTGAGAATCGCATAAGACTGATGGGCTATGTGATGTATGAGAGTTTGGTTGTAGACTCCGCACGCCATGCAAGTTTCTTCACCTTGACACGCGACATGCTGAAAAAGTTCAATTTCGTGAAGGGCGATGCTGAAGGACTTGTAAACATGCCTCTACAGATTAAAGGGCACAAACTGAGTATATCCCTGCGAGAAGACACGGAAAAAGACAACACCATCTGGGTAAGCCTGCGCAGTGTGGATCAGTTCCCTTGCAACGAGATGGCAGCCAAGTTCTTCAATGGTGGTGGACACCTGAATGCGTCTGGTGGACGACTCTTCTGCTCGATGGACGAAGCCATCAACATAACGAAGACTGCTATACTGGCTTTTGAAAAGCAGTTAATATGAAGAAAATAACCGTTAAATAAACACAAGCGATAGAAATTTCCTCACTCTACACTCTTTTCACTTCACTTTTATTTCGTAACTTTGCATCCGAATAAAAGCAAGACAAAACAATGAGACAAACAATCATAGCACTACTGTCGCTCCTCTGTCTGGCCACCACGTTTGTGGCGTGCAACGACTATGAGACTTACGGTGACAAAAAGAAGAAAGAACGCTCTGCCATCAGTCAGTTCTTGGCAGACTCAGCCATCACCGTCATCAGCGAGGATGCCTTCCATAAGCAAGGAGACGTAACAGACACAGCCAAGAATGAATTCGTGTATATGAACAACACGGGTGTCTACATGCAGATTGTACATAAGGGTTGCGGCACGCCTCTTCGCGATGGCGAGAACAGCGACTTGCTGGTACGCTTTCTGGAGTTGTGCCTACTCGACTCTACTGCGATATACAACGACACGGCCCCCTATGACGTTGACGTAATGAACGTGCGTCGTCAAGGTAATACTTTCACAGCCTCACTGACAGATGGCGTGATGTTGTCGGCCTATGGATCAGAGTCGGTACCCACTGGTTGGCTCGTTCCTCTGAAATACGTCAACGTAGGACGTCCACGTTCTGAAGACGACCACATTGCCAAGGTGCGACTCATCGTACCTCATACACAAGGTCACACTATAGCAAGCAGCTATGTCTATCCTTACTATTACGAAATTAGTTTTGTACGTTCAATAGATATATGACACTTATTAAATCTATTTCTGGTATCCGCGGAACTATCGGCGGACATACGGGCGACACGCTCAATCCTTTGGATATCGTCAAGTTTACCACAGCCTACGCAACCTTCATCGGTGGCAAGCGCATCGTGGTTGGTCGCGATGGCCGTATTTCCGGCCCCATGGTTCGCGACGTAGTTTGTGGAACATTGGTTGGCATGGGCTATGAAGTCATTGACATTGGCCTGGCTACTACACCTACTACAGAGTTAGCAGTGCGTTGGCACAAGGCCGATGGTGGTATCATCATTACAGCCAGTCACAACCCCACACAGTGGAATGCCTTGAAGTTGCTGAATAGCGAGGGCGAATTCCTCACCGCTGCAGATGGTGCAGAGGTTCTGCGCATTGCAGAAGCAGAGGACTTCAACTATGCACCCGTAGAGAAACTGGGACGCGTCATTACCGATGACACCATGAACCAGCAGCATATCCAGTCTGTACTCGATTTAAGACTGGTAGACGTAGAAGCCATCAAACAGCGTAAGTTCCGTGTATGTGCCGATACCATCAATTCCGTTGGCGGCATCATTCTGCCCGAACTTTTCAAGGCATTAGGCGTGGACTTCGAGATACTCAATGGTGAATGTACTGGACAATTTGCCCATAACCCCGAACCACTAGAAAAGAACCTGCAAGGCATCATGGACAAGATGCGTCAGGGCGGTTTCGATCTGGGTATTGTGGTTGACCCTGATGTAGACCGCTTGGCATTCATCTGCGAAGACGGAAAAATGTTTGGCGAGGAATACACACTGGTTAGTGTGGCTGATTACGTGCTTGCACACGACAAAGGTAATACCGTTTCTAACCTCTCTTCTACCCGTGCTCTGCGCGATGTGACTGAGAAACATGGCGGAAAATACACTGCAGCTGCTGTAGGTGAAGTCAACGTAACCACCAAGATGAAAGAAGTTGGCGCAGTGATTGGCGGAGAAGGCAATGGCGGCGTTATCTATCCCGAAAGCCACTACGGTCGTGACGCATTGGTTGGCATCGGTCTGTTCCTAAGCAGTCTGGCGCAAAAAGGCATGACTGCCAGCGAACTGCGAAAGACATTCCCCGACTATCAGATTGCCAAGAACCGCATAGACCTGACACCCGAAACCGACGTGGATGCCATCCTTGTGAAGGTAAAGGAGATGTTTGCAGGCGATCCCGAAGCCTCAGTCAACGATATCGATGGTGTAAAAATCGACTTCCCGACCATGTGGGTACACCTGCGCAAGTCAAACACGGAACCAATCATCCGTGTATATAGCGAAGCACAGACCATGGAAGAAGCTGATGCCATTGGCAAGAAGCTGATGCAGGTAGTATACGATATGCAATAAGAAGTATCACAATCCAATAATAAGAACAGCCGTTTTACCCTGGTAAAGCGGCTGTTTTATTATGCTTACATGAACAGATGTTCCAATGACGGGATTTCTATACGTCCACGAAACAAGCGAACAAGCCCTTCTTCCTGCATGGCATTTAACTCTCGCGACACATCCAGACGGCTATCGCCAACCTCCTGTGCCAAGTTTCTCATGAGTATATGAAATGTTTTCTGTCCAGCAGGATAGGTACAATGGTCTAATAGGAAACGGACAATTCGTTCACGGAGGTTCTTAGGTGCCCGACGCCAAGGCAAATGGGCGCGTCGTTGCGACTGTGTAGACAAAAGGTTCAGCATGTTCAGTCGGAATATCAGGAAGTCGTCAAGCAGTCGCAACACCTCATCTTTCGAGAGAATAATGAAATGCGCTTCTGTCAAAGTGTTGACTGTATAGTCATAATGTGGATGTGCACCAAACAGCACATCTGGTTGTACCAACCAAGGTGCATGCACCTGTTCACTTACAGAATAGGAATAATCGTCACCCTGACGAATAAATTCTAGCCTACCACTAACCAAAAAGAGTAGCTGACTACAACTATCTCCTTCACGAAGGATTGTCTTATGAGGCGGATGTTTTTGGAATTCGAACTTCGTATTACCAGCCATCTGTAGCAGTTCCGCACGGCTCATACCTTGGAACAGAGGAAACTGTTGCAGCTGATCGTAGATATGCATATGACTACTTTGCAATCAAATCCTTAACATTGTCAGTGTACCACACAACTGGCTCACCATCATCACCATTATATATGAGATAAGCAGCAAGCTCAGGATGACGAGCTAAGATTTCCTTGGCCTTCTCTACGCCAAGCACCATAAACGAAGTGGCATAAGCATCGGCTGTGGCACAGTTATCGGCAAGAACAGTGGCCGATAGCAGAGTCAACTGAACAGGATAGCCCGTACGTGGATCAATAGTGTGAGCATACTTCTTTCCATCCTTATAATAGAAGTTACGATAGTTGCCACTCGTGGCCATAGCCTTATCCGTAATGCTCAATACCTCCTGCAACTCACCATCGATATGCAGAGAGTCATCTACTGGTTTCATCACGCCAATGCGCCAAGGTGTAGCATTAGGACTCTGCCCCTTAACCACTACTTCGCCGCCAATCTCAACCATATAGTCAGTAACGCCCTTGGCATCAAGCATACGTGCCACCTGGTCACAACCAAATCCCTTGGCAATAGCACTGAAGTCTAACTGGTCTCTTATCTGTAATAGGCTATCGACCTGTGCCTCGGTAGGCAGCTGTTCATGTTTAAAGCCAAAGCCCCATGCATTAACCAATGGAGCCACCGTAATATCAAATGCCCCCTCCGTGTCTTTGTTTACATCCTGAGCCAGATGATAGAGTTCCTTGAACATCTCACTTTGGGGATAGTCCTCACCACGGTTCAAATGAGATACCGTAGACTCTTCGTTAAACATCGAGAATTCTTGATCAACAGCCATCAAAGCCTTTTCAATCTCCGGCTGCAGATCTTCATGAAAGGCATAGGTAACATGATAGACAGTACCAAAGACAAGTCCATTGTTCTTCTGATAGTCATGCGACTGACAAGCAGTCAGAAAAGCAGCGAAAAGCGCTACGAATAAAACATACGTCTGCTTCATGTCTAAATATCAATGATTACATTGAACGTACCACCAAGATTACCGCTGTCCTGCAAACCAAAGCCTGGCACATACCACGCCTGACCAATCTGATTGTCATTGTGAGCTAAACGCATGCGATAACGAACGCTCCAACCCAAATGCAGCGGTCCCGCAATCTTAGCATCGATACCAAAGAGAGCTTCAGCCCAGTGCTGATAGAGGCGCATATCCTTCACGTCGAAAGATGTTTCCCACTGCCACGCAGGGTCGACAAATGCACGCTGGGAAATGTTCACCTTATAATTAGTATATGCATAGCGCACGCCAGCGAAAATACGGTTTCCCGTATGTTTCTTTTTCATGATATTCACATCTACACCAAAACGAAAAAATGGTGCCTCTGTGCGATAAGAGATACCTGTCACATCGTCCTCTTCATGATTAGCCTTGCCATAACCGACCTCTACAACAGGAAAGTATTGATTGTGAAGATTCAGACGGAAAGCGCCCTCATACTGTCCGTAGTCACTCAACATCATCTGCGCAACGCCGACCAAATCCGCCGATACGGCAAAACCCTGAAAGAAAGGTACTGTATCCCGTTCCAATTTCAAGAAGCCCTGAGCAGACACCGTCTGTTGAGCAAAGAGCATCAGCAGACTAATTACGCCCCTTGAAATGAATCTCAATATGTTTTGCTGATGTATCATATGTCACAGAAGGGTTAAGAATAAATATCGTATCAACGGCTACATGCGTTGCATGTACCTGCGTAATACGATGGAAGAAATGAGCAGCACAATCGACCGACTCGAAATGAGGAATATCGTCTTTCTTCATCCATACCGTGTCAATCGTTGTCGTTTTCTGCTTGTCTTTAATCATCAAAATAAGCGTATCTTCCGGATGAGCATAACTCACTGGCAATGCAAACTTCGTCAAGTCAATACCCCTATTCAGCAGAAGCGTATCCGTACCATCTGCTCTCTTTGAAAGAACGTACAACGTATCCTTCAACGTGTCGGGCATTACATAGTTCACCTCAACAGTGGTCTGAATAGGACAGTCGATGCTTGAACATGCTGTAAAACCTGCCACCATCAACATCCACAAAGCCACAAGTTTCAGTCGTATCATATCTTTGTCTCTATCTGATAGTCATTACGATTATTGGATGAACGACTCACCAAATCACCTAGGAAGCCAGTCAAGAAGAACTGGGTACCCATCATCATCATAGTCAATGAGATATAGAAGAAAGGAGAATCGGTGACCAAACGTTCTGGAATGCCGGCAGCCAGACAATAGAGCTTATTAGCGCCAATGATAAAGGCAGAAACAAATCCGACAAGGAACATCAGAGTTCCCAGGAAACCAAACACATGCATGGGTTTCTTGCCAAAAGTAGAAAGGAACCATAGCGTAAGAAGATCCAAATAACCATTCACGAAACGATTCCATCCCATGAACTTTGATGTACCATACTTACGTGCCTGATGATGTACCACCTTCTCACCAATCTTATTGAAGCCAGCTTGCTTTGCCAAATAAGGAATATAGCGATGCATCTCTCCATACACCTCTATATTCTTCACCACATCTCGGCGATAGGCCTTCAGTCCACAATTGAAGTCATGCAGATTGCTGATACCACTCACCTTACGGGCTGTTGCATTAAACAGCTTCGTAGGTAAGGTCTTTGAAATAGGATCATAGCGTTTTTGCTTATAGCCACTCACCAGATCATACTTCTCCTCCTTTATCATACGATAGAGAGCAGGTATCTCATCAGGAGAGTCCTGCAAGTCAGCATCCATCGTAATCACCACGTCACCCTGTGCCTCTGCGAAACCGCAATAAAGCGCAGGACTCTTACCATAGTTACGACGGAACTTAATGCCTTTCACCTGAGGTGAGCGAGCCTGGAGCTGTTTGATAATCTCCCAGGAACCATCTGTAGAGCCATCGCTGATGAAAATCACCTCATACGAGAAATGATTTTCCTGCATCACGCGCTCTATCCAACTATAAAGCTCACCTATTGATTCCTCCTCATTATAAAGAGGTATTACAACTGATATATCCATGATTTTCTATTTTAAATGCAATCCGGAACTTTTAGCTTTCAACATTCACCTTACGCTGTAGCAAACCAGCAATAGGCATGCCCACAATGACACCCAACATCATATTAGTAGTTAGCATGTTCAATGACAAGTCTATGGGTCGCATGGCACCTAACGTATTCAGGGCTTCATCCAACATTTGTTGCAAACCCGCCTCTTTTATAACTGCTGCATTCTCCGGAAGAGATATCATCTGCGTATACATACTCAACAGGTATCCCTGATCCAGATAATAGAAATAGCAGAACTGGGCTATCGCAAAAAGCAGAGAGCCATAAAAGAACAATAAGATGATGTAAGCCCAGCCACGAAGAAAAGAGATATGCCCATCCAGACCAAAGTCACGGAAGTTCTTCAGGCGTTTCCACACCAATAGTGGTGTACTAAAAGCTAAGAGCAATGCTAAAAGGCTATAGCCTGGCGTTGCAAGGCCAAGAATATAAAATGAAAAGCTAGCTATCCATAAAAGAGCCAACCATAGCCCATCCACACGGGCAAAAGCCTTTAACTGTATGTAGTCGTTTGGAGTCAATTAATTAACTATTTTGAATTATAATACTAAAAACGTTGCAAATATACGCATTTTCTCGCACATAACACGGGAGACCACTCAAAAAATAGTTAAAATCTGAAAAATCTCAAGTGTTAATTCGTATTTCTAAAATTTATTGCGTACCTTTGCACCCGCAAAAAGCCAATACGGGTAAGTCCTGTACGGCCAGCTCCCTTGGAATCCCCCAGGACGGGAACGTAGCAAGGGTACTTGGTTGTAGCGGCGCGATATAGATCGCTTACCCACCCGCCTCTTTAGCTCAGTTGGCCAGAGCACGTGATTTGTAATCTCGGGGTCGTTGGTTCGAATCCGACAAGAGGCTCAAAAAAGGATAGGTTAATCGCCTATCCTTTTTTTATATCATTTTATCAAGTCTACTAGGTTCACTAGACGCACTAGGTTTTACTAGTTATACTAGTTTTTACTAGTTATACTAGCTTTTACTAGGTTCACTAGATCAAAAGACCAATAGAGCCAATAGACCTGCTAGGTTCACTAGTTATACTAGTTACACTAGACATGCTAGTTACACTAGTTTTACTAGTTATACTAGGTTTACAAGATTTACTAGATTTAAAGCCCGCCGAACCTACCAACAACAAAAAAGCCCTGACTCATTTCTGAATCAGGGCTCTCACAGTAAAGATGGCGGCCTCCTACTCTCCCGCATTGCATTGCAGTACCATCGGC
>Ga0265299_10006818_pt1 | contig 10335 bp, 6 predicted proteins | sample AusTroGonzalo_MG_4_FD_193485 | JGI IMG/M metagenome (GOLD analysis project Ga0265299, IMG submission 193485) | Bovine rumen microbial communities from tropical cattle in Woodstock, Queensland, Australia - Gonzalo_02 | ecosystem: Host-associated > Mammals > Digestive system > Stomach > Rumen ...
GCCACCGTATTCAACACGATGGCAGGCGGACGCATCTGGGGAACTCTGTTCTTCCTGTTCATGGTCTTTGCAGCTTTCTCAACAGAGCTTGCTGTTTTCGAGAACATCCTGGCCTGTATCAGAGAGCTCACAGGATGGAGCCGTCCCAAGGGATGCGTTGTATGCGGAGTAGGGATCTTCCTTCTTTCTCTGACAACAGCTCTGGGCTACAGTGTCTTCCACTTCCAGCCGTTCTCTGAAGGAACCGCATGGCTTGATTTCTGGGATTTCATCGTAAGTACGAACCTTCTGCCGCTTGGTGCTTTGGTGTTCTCGATCTTCTGCTGCTACAAAATCGGCTGGAGCTGGGACAAGTTCATCATCGAGGCCAATGCCGGAAAGGGTATGAAGGTCAGACCTTGGATGAAGCCTGTTTTCAAGTACTTCGTTCCGATCTGTATCGGTGCTCTTTACCTGTACGGAATGTTCACGTTCAAGTGGAAATAATTAAGACTGAAACTTCCCGATAAGTGAGATTTACTTCTGTCATTGGCGGTGTTAGGATTCTAATATACTGCTAACCCAATAAGGAGTAAAAAATGACAGGAGTACCACTTATTATTGCCTTTGTACTGGCAATAGCTCTGATGATTATTGCCATTTCAAAGTGGCACATTCATCCGTTCCTTTCAATCATGTGTGTATCTATCCTTCTTGCACTCGTTGCAGGAATCAAGATAGACACAATTCCAACCGTCGTCGGACAGGGATTCTCCGGTACCTTCACATCAATCGGTATCGTCATCATCCTCGGCGCTCTGGTCGGAACTCTTCTGGAGAAGACCGGTGCCGCACTTAAGATGGCGGACTGCGTCGTAAAGCTTGTCGGAAAGAAGAAACCCGAGCTTGCAATGCTTCTCATGGGATGGATCGTTTCCATTCCGGTCTTCTGTGACAGCGGATTCGTTATCCTGAACCCAATCAGAAAGTCTCTGGTCCAGCGCACTCAGAAGAGCTCAGTCGCCAGTACCGTTGCTCTTGCCATGGGTCTTTACATCGCACACTGCTTCATCCCGCCGACACCGGGTCCGATTGCTGCTGCCAACACACTGTACGGACAGGGCCTCGGAATGGAGGCAAACCTCATCCAGGTCATGGGAATCGGTGCTCTGTGCTCAATCTTCCCGATGATCGCAGCCTATTTCTTCGCTCTCTATATTGGAAAGCGCGTCAAGGCCAAGGACGAGCCCACCGGAGAGGATGCAACAAAGCAGACTTATGAAGAGCTTGTCGCTTCCTACGGAAAGCTTCCCAGCGGCTTCGCATCATTTGCTCCGATCATCGTTCCTATCATCCTCATGGGTCTGTCCTCAGCACTCAGCATGGCAGGAAAGTCTGTTCCGTTCTTCACATTCCTCGGAACTCCTATCATCGCTCTTGCTGTCGGCGTCATCCTGGGTGTCGTTCTTCTTTTCCAGTCCGGAAAGATCAAGGACTTCTATCAGATCACAAATGAGACTCTCAAGACTGTCGGACCGATTCTCTTCGTCACAGCAGCCGGTGGAGTTCTCGGAAAGGTCATCTCTTCAAGTAACCTGATCGACTTCATCAAGAACAATGCTGAAGTACTGAAGACAATGGGCTATCTGTTCCCGTTCCTGCTTGCTGCAATCCTCAAGACTGCACAGGGTTCATCAACAGTCGCCATCACAACCAGTGCCGGAATCATCGCTCCGATCATGCAGAGCATCGGTTTTGTAACACCGATTGAAGCTGCTCTGGTCGTTGTCGCAATCGGTGCAGGTGCAATGACAGTCTCACATGCAAACGACTCATACTTCTGGGTTGTCACAAACTTCGGAGAGATGGATACCTCTCAGGGTTACAAGACACAGACACTCGGAACATTGATCATCGGTATCGCCTCACTCATCGAGGTTCTGATCCTTTCAATTTTCTTCTGAGATAATTCTTGGATGTGTTTTGAAAAAGAAGGCCTGATTAACTTCAGGCCTTCTCTTTTTTTACTTTTTACATTCGAAGCACATCATCGTGATGTCATCGAACTGCTCGGCATCGCCGACGAACTTATCAACAGAATCATGAACTGTCTTGATCAAGCCCTCGGGACTCTGATTCGGGTCGATGTTCAGAGCCTCGACCAGACGGTCTGTTCCGAAGAGAACGTTCTTGCTGTCAGTGGCCTCGGGGACTCCGTCGGTATAAAGGAAAATCTTGTCTCCTTTTTCCATCTGAATGGTGTAGGGAGTGTAGACGGTATCCACCATTCCGGCGACGAACAGGCTGTGATTATCCTTCAGAAGCTCAAAGCCTTTGCCGTTTCTGAGCACAATAGGGAACTCGTGACCTGCGTTGCAGGCGGTGAGCTTTGCCGTGCTGAACTCGAAGATTCCCATCCAGATGGTGACGAACATATCTGTCTTGTTATTCTTGCACAAGGCCTCATTGGTCTTTGAGATAATCTCTGCTACATCCTTTCCGAGCATGGCACAGCTCTGAACGATAACTTTCGTAATCATCATGAACAGTGCGGCCGGAACTCCTTTTCCGCTGACATCGGCCATGACGAGTGCAAGGTGATCGTCATCGATGAGGAAGAAGTCGTAGAAGTCGCCACCGACCTCGCGTGCCGGTTTCATTGAGGCGAAGATGTCAAAGTCGGTGCGGTCCGGGAAAGCGGGGAACGTAGTCGGAAGGATGGATGTCTGGATTTTGTTGGCCATCGAAAGCTCGACTCCGATGCGCTGCTTTTCCGCATTCACCTTGAGTATCGTTTCCTCGTACTCGGAAAGGCTCTTTTCCATGTTGGCCATAGTGGTACTAAGGTTCTCGAGCTCCATGCTGGCATTGATGTTAAGTGAGGCGAACCGGTTGGTTGTCGGGATTCCGGACTTCTTATCCTTGACGTATTTGTTGGCTGCATCCGCAATCTCGTTGATCGGGGTTATGACCTTCTTTTTCATGTAACCTGTCAGAACCCAAGTCACCACTGCTGTGGCAAGTATGACGGCTAGAGAGATCTGAAGGGTATAGAGGAACATCGTGAACAGGATGTTATCGGCTCCGACATCGGTGAGGACGAAGGCGGTCAGCACACCGTCATCGTCATAAAGCGGAAGACCTGCCGTGCAAAGCCATCCGTAGCGCGTAGTGACGCTGATGTCATAAAGATCTCCGATTCCGTTCCATTGGAGGAACTTCATAACCTCTTCGTGTTCGACAGGCTCCCATTCTCCGATCATGAACCTGTTGGTAGTTTCAGGTTCTGCTATGTAGACAAGGGCATCGTTTTTCTCATCGAACATAGCTATGTAGACATCGTCCACATCTTCGGATTGGAGAAAATTCTGCGTTATATGTGTGAGAACGCTGTACGTGCTGCCTGTCTGCGTTTCGATGGAAGAGAAGAACTGGCTGTATTCGGGAGTTCCCGTCATATTGCGCTGCTCTTCCGTCAGGCTGTAGTAGATGCCCATTACCTGCTTGGCAAGGCCTATGGTGTCAGCTCCGTGGGATACTGACATACGGGCATTGTTTGCAATCTCATTGGCACGGCGGATGTACTGTTTTGTCAGGGAACGGTTGTAAATAAAAAGACCTGCGCCCATTGCTGTCATTCCTAAAAGAATGCAGCTTATTGCAATGGCACCGATTGTGCTGGTTGCAAGAGAACGTTTCTTCTTTTGTTTACCCTTTTTCTGACCTTTGATCATAATAATTCCTAGTTTGATACTTTCGCACCTATATTATTCTTTGTCCAGTTCTATGAACTGAGAATTGTACAGGTCCGCATATATGCCGTTTTTCTTAAGAAGCTGCTCGTGTGTTCCCGATTCGGCTATTCCCTTGTCCTGGATGACAAGAATCCGGTCCGATTTGACAATTGTAGAAAGCCTGTGGGCGACAACGAAGCTGGTGCGGCCTTTCATCAGGATGGACATTCCTTTCTGCACAAGTTCCTCGGTTCTTGTATCAATTGCACTTGTAGCCTCATCCAGAAGGAGGATTTTTGGATCCGCAATCAGGGTTCTTGCAAGGGCTATCAGCTGCTTTTGGCCCTGAGACAGTGTGTCCTGGTCAAGATGGCTGTCAAAGCCCTGAGGCAGAGATAAAATCATATCATCAAGACCCAGTTCGGTGCAGGCATCTTTCATCTGCTCTTCACTGGCCTGTGGATTTCCGTAAAGAAGATTCTCTTTCACCGTGCCGGAAAAGAGGAAGGAATCCTGTGTCATAACTCCGATGTTGGACCTAAGCGATGCCAATGTGACCTTTGAAATATCCTGACCATCTATCAAAACCTTTCCCTTCACAGGATCGTAGAATCTGGCAATCAGGTTGATTATGGTCGTCTTTCCCGCACCTGTTGGACCTACCAGTGCAATCATCTGCCCTGGATTCACGTGGAGGTTCAAGTTCTCAATGATCCGGACATCAGGTTCGTCCGGGTATGCAAAGGTGATGTCCTTAAATTCAACCTCGCCCTCTGTGACATTCAGCTTTGTAGCATCCGGGACCTCTTGCAGTATAGGCTGTGTGTCCAGAAGCTCAAAGACTCTCTGAGCGCTTGTAAGCTGGTTTGTGAACTGATTCAACGTTGAGGCTATGGATTTCACAGGTTCCCAGAACAATGCGATGTAGGAAGCAAATGCAATCAGCTGGCCCACAGAGCTCTGTCCGAGTTTGAGCCATCTGACGGCAAAGAGATAGAGAATGAAGTATCCGATTCCCATTGACCAGAAGATTACGAAATTCAGAAGGTCGGCACGCCTTACGGCTCTGTTCCAGGCTTTTTCCACATCCTTGACGATTCTGTCAGCCTCGTCGATGGTTTCTTTCTCTGCCCCGAACGCCTGAATGACCTTGATTCCCGTATAGGCCTCATGGGTATAGGCGTTCATGTTCGAGTTCTTGTGTCTGAACGACATCCAGTTCTTGAAACCTCTGATTGTGATGAAGTATATGCTCAGAATCAGAAGGGGAAGAAGGATTACTGCCGACAGGCTGAGGGCAGGGTTTGTTCTTACCATTATGACCAAAACCGATAGTACCAGGGCCACATTCGGAATCAGTGTGGTAATCAGCTTGGTGAACATCTCCTTAAGCGACGAGACATCGCCTATGAGTCTGCTGAGGATCTTTCCCGTGGGTCGGGAATCAAAGTAGAACAGAGACAGTGTCTGAAGGTGGTCAAAAGCCTCGCGCCTGATATCGTAGACAATCCTGTTGGTGACATCGGCAAGGATTCTCTTGTATCCCAAGGTAAGAAGCCAGCTGAGAACTACCAAAGAGGCGCCTGTGATTATGGTCCTTATCAAGGCTTTTGCATCACCGCTTGCGATATTCACATCCACGGCATACTCACAGATTATGGGCACAATGGCCACAATCAGGGTTTGGACCAAGATCATGGCTATTGAGATGATGGTTCGTCCTCTATAGCCTTTCAGATAGCCCAGTGTTCTTGTGAGGGTTTTGAAGTTGCTGACATCGGAGGTTTTCTCATCCTGTCTGTATGTGTTAACAGCCATCAGTTCACCTCCTTTTTTTTGTCCGGATACTGTGAAATAAAGGTTTTGTAGTAGTTACCCTTAAGAGCCATGAGACTTTTATGATTTCCACGCTCAACAATGCGTCCGTGGTCCAATATTATGATTTCATCTGCTTCCCTTACTGCGGAAATCCTATGGGCGATTATCATCATTGTCCTGTTGGCATGGGATGCTATGGCCTTCTGAACCTTCTTTTCTGTCTCCATATCCAAGGCCGATGTGGCATCATCGAAAATCAGAAGGGGCCTTTCTGAGGCAAAAGCTCTGGCAATTGAGACCCTCTGCTTCTGGCCGCCTGAAAGTCCCACTCCTTTTTCTCCTATGACCGTATCATAGCCTTCGGAAAGCTTTGTGATAAAATCATGTGCCGCCGCATCGGTTGCAGAGCGGACTATCAGATCCTGAGAAAGAAGTCCTTTTCTTCCTTTATCCAGATTTGCTGTTATGGTATCGGAAAAGAGGAAGATGTCCTGTGTGACAATTGCCTTGCCGCATCTGGCACTTTCAAGATCAAGATCCCTAAGATCAAATCCGTCTGTTTTAACAGATCCGGAAGTAGGGTCTATAAAGCGCATGGCAAGGTTTGCAATTGTGGTCTTTCCGCTGCCTGTAGCTCCCATTATGCCCAAAGTTTTTCCACTTCTAAGATGAAATGAGACATCATCCAGGATTTTTACTCCGTTGTTTCCGACCAATGTCACATGGTCAAACTCAAGGTCTCCCGTCTGCTTTTCAAGATGCTTAGGCCCATCCTTTATCAGCGGCTTTGAGTCTACGATGGCGGAGATTTTCTTAAGCGATGCACGGGCTGAGGCAAATTCAGAAAGAATCCATCCGATTTCCATCATCGGCCAGGACAGCTCTCCTGTGTAGACGACTATGGCTGAAAGCTCTCCCAAGGTCATGCTTCCGTTTATCACCTGAAGTCCGCAAAAGAGGACAGAGGCCAGAAGCATGATTCTTCCAAGTGCCTCCATCGGTGAAATCCAGTTTGCCCAAAGATAGTCGAGTCTCAGAAAATGTCTGTTGTATGAGCAGTGGCTTTTATCGAATCTTCTGGCTTCTTCACGCTCTCGGCCAAAGGCCTTGACTGTGCGGATTCCGCTTAGAGTCTCCGTTGCGCTTTGGTTCATGGCGGCAATATCGTCGGATTTCTTTTCAGAAAGTCGTACACCCTTGGGCTCGGAAAGAATTGCAAGAATTCCGATTACAGGCATGATGATCAAAGCGGGCAGGGAGCCTTTGAGACTCAGCCTTATCATGCAGTACGACATGTAGATCAGATGGATGACGATGTATGAGAAGAACATGAAGATGAAGCCGCAGGAGAAACCGATGTTCTCGATATCCTGCTTTGTGCGGCTCATAAGTTCTCCGGGGTTGTTGTCATGAAAGAAGTGCTGGTCCTGGGCCATCACGCTTCTGAAGGTTTCCTCTCTGAAACAAGTCTGCATGGCGGATGTGAGGCAGTCTGACGAGTATTCCTGAATATAGTTTGCAAGGCCTGCGATGACATACACTGCAAGTAGCGGAACGGCGAGGGAAAAGAATAGTTCCCCATGGCCTCCCACGATGCATGTATCAATGATTTTCTGTATGTATTTCGGCCCTGAAGCGACAAAGAAGACACCGAAGAATGTAAAGACTGCGGATGTCAGATAAAGCTTCCAGTTTCTGAGGGCGTATTTAAATATCCTGCGCATAAAAAAAGATAATCAGTTTTCAGAATGCTAGAACCATATTGACCTTATTGTCGTGTGGTTGCTGGGGCAGATCTCCCACCAGCTGAGAACTCCTGCAGATTCCTATAGCTGTGAAACCTGCCAAGGTGGATTTCTTCATCATGGCAAGAACCTGGTCATAGTATCCTGCACCTCTTCCCAATCTGGCTCCGAATTCTGTGAAGGCAAGTCCGGGTACCAGGATAATTCCTTGTATAGGATGAAATATATCATCGCACTCTTTTATGTTCAATATACGTCCGCTTTCGACGGTTTTTGTTCTGTTTCCAAGCGTTTTCAGATGCATCCGCCAGTTTCTGTCTGCAATGTCAAAGACTCCTGGCTGATTGTCAGGGAAGGCCACTGTTTTTCCTTCTTCTATGGCCTTGTCTATGAAAAGGGAAATGTCTACTTCGCTTTTCAGGGGAACATATGCAAGAACGACTTTGGCGTTTTTGTACTGCTTAAGAGTGCAGATTCTGTCCGACACAACAGAAGGGTCCGGGCCAGGAACTTCTGAGAGTTCCTTGAGAATTGTTTTTCGCATCTCATTCTTGTCCATGACCCCTCCGCATGGGAAAAACAAAGGGCAGCTTGTTAGCTGCCCTTGTCTGCCGTCTCCAGGAATTGAACCAGGGACACATGGATTTTCAGTCCATTGCTCTACCTACTGAGCTAAAACGGCGTGCAGAAGTATGTATAACCCAAAGCAGGATAACTGTCAAGTACCGAAACAGAAGAAATCAAGGCAAGAAAACAGTGGAGGGAAAAGGCTTTTTCATTATACAATTCTCCTATGGACAGCTACCAGAAAGCTCTGAATTACGAGACAGTCGCATACATTCTCAAAAAGTCCGATTCGTACTGCATGGATATTTTCGAAGGCATATCCCAGAGGTGCAGTACCCGTGAGGAGCTTCCGTACAATATCCAGATCTATGCTGAGGAGCTTGAGGTTGATACCTCGCTTGTCAGCGAAGCCTATATCAGATGCAGAGCTGCCTTTGAACGCCTTGATCCCAAGACCATCGTAATTGAGCCTGAAAGCCCTGTCTGGCCGGCCTCCGTCACAGGCGTTCCGTTTCTCTATCTTCTGGGAGACCCGAATCTTCTGGCGACCGTGGGAATCAGTGTTGTCGGAACAAGAACACCGTCTGACAGGGGAGTGAAACTCACACAGGAAGTGGTGGACTCTCTGGGTGCGGGGGATCTGACCATAATCAGCGGACTTGCCATGGGAATAGACGGGGTGGCTCACATCGAGTCCCTTGCCAAAGATTTCAGGACAATAGGTGTTATAGGAACTCCGGTGTGCGATGTCTATCCGCCCAAACATGCAAAGCTTCAGAGTCTTGTCGCCGAGCACGGACTTCTTGTTTCCCAGTTCGCTCCGAGCCGCAAAGTCCAGAGGTATTTCTTCATGCAGCGCAACCTTCTGATGGCCCAGATAGCACAGGGAAGCTTTGTAATCGAGTCACGAGACGGAGGCGGCGGTGTTAAGCAGGCCCAGTACAGCGAGCGGCTTGGCAAGAAGGTCTTCATCCTCAGGGAAACCTATGACAACCGCACATTCCTCTGGCCCAGACAGTTCAAGGATCCTGTCGTAATCAGTCTCACAGGCAATGCCGGATCGCTTGTAAAACGTGCGATCCAGATACCGAGAACCTTCGGTCACAGGGCTGTGAAGGACATTCAGCCGACTCTGTTCTAATACCATAATATTGACTGTTTTTTTACAGGTAGATAATATCTAGAACATCATGAAATCACTTACAGCAAACGAACTCAGAAAGAAATTCATCGACTTTTTCGTATCCAAGGGCCACGTCCAGATCAGTGGTGCCTCCGTCATCCCTGAAAACGACCCGACCGTCCTTTTCACGACAGCCGGAATGCATCCGCTTGTACCGTACATTCTGGGCCAGCCTCATCCGGCAGGAACAAGACTGACCGACTATCAGAAGTGTATCAGAACCGGAGACATCGACAGCGTCGGCGATCCGCATCACCTCACATGTTTTGAGATGCTCGGAAACTGGTCACTTGGCGATTACTTCAAAAAGGAGATGATTCCATGGAGCTACGAGTTCCTGACAAAGGAACTGGGCATCGACCCTGAGAAGCTGTCTGTGACTGTCTTCGAAGGCGAAGAGGGAATTCCCCGTGACGAGGAGAGCGCCGAAATCTGGCACAGATGCGGCATTCCTTACGAGAGAATCTACTTCATGCCGCGTGAAGACAACTGGTGGGGACCTGCAGGTGAAACAGGACCTTGCGGACCCGATACAGAGATGTTCATCGATACTGGAAGACCAAAGTGCGGTCCGAACTGCAAGCCGGGCTGCGGCTGCGGTAAGTACTTCGAGGTCTGGAACGACGTTCTTATGGGCTATCAGAAGACCAAGGACGGCAAGTTCATCGAGATGAAGAGAAAGTGCATCGACACCGGAATGGGAATCGAGAGAACCATCGCCATCCTCCAGGGAAAGAAGAGCGTCTATGAGACAGAGGTCATGCAGCCGATTCTCAAGAAGATCGGAGAGCTTTCAGGAGTCACATACGGCTCAGATGAGAAGACCGATACTTCAATGAGAATCATCGCCGACCACATCAGAACCAGCACATTCATCCTCGGAGACCAGAGAGGAGTATCACCTTCCAACGTCGGACAGGGCTACATCCTCAGAAGACTCATCAGACGAGCTGTCAGAAACGGAAAGCACCTCGGAATCGAGGGCACATTCCTTGCCAAGGTCGCCGAGGTTGTCATCGACCTTTACGGCGAGCCCTATCCTGAGCTTGTCCAGAACAAGGACAGAGTCTACAGCGAGCTCACAGCCGAAGAGGTCAAGTTCAGCGAGACCCTGGAGAAGGGCGAGAAGCAGTTCGACAAGATGACATACTTCCTGGAGAAGCAGGGTGTCAAGGAGATCGCCGGAGGCTCAGCCTTCAAGCTCTACGACACATACGGTTTCCCGATTGAGCTTACCAAGGAGCTTGCAGCCGAGAAGGGCTTCACCGTCGACGAGAAGGGCTTCGCAGAGGCCTTCGCCAAACACCAG
>Ga0265299_10006819_pt1 | contig 10335 bp, 6 predicted proteins | sample AusTroGonzalo_MG_4_FD_193485 | JGI IMG/M metagenome (GOLD analysis project Ga0265299, IMG submission 193485) | Bovine rumen microbial communities from tropical cattle in Woodstock, Queensland, Australia - Gonzalo_02 | ecosystem: Host-associated > Mammals > Digestive system > Stomach > Rumen ...
CACGAGGATGAACGGGATGAGCGCCAGATAGAACTGCGGCTTGCGGAACATGGAGCGGCCTTCCTTCGTGAAGAGCAGCGGGATGCCCACGCAGAGGTACATCGCCGGCGCGAAATACTTCACCATGAGGGAAAGACCCGCGAAGAACCCGGCGCACAGCCAGTACGCCCATCTGTTTTTCTCCTCGCCGCGGACGCCGAGGTAGACGAACAGCATCGTGAGCGGCCAGGCCGCGTGTTCCATGATATCGTCGCAAAGCTCCGTGGCTTTGATGCCGTAAAAATTGATGACCAGGAGCGTGACGGCCGCCAGAAACGCCGTCCGGGGCGGAAAGATGCGTTTCGCGACCAGATACACGCTGAAAATGCCGATGAACACGCACACCTGGCTTGCCAGGAAGCTTGAGAAGAATGCTTTGCCGCTGAGCTGCCACACCCCGACGCCGAAGAACGCTCCGGCATACGGGTTCTTGTCGAATCCGAACTGGAAATGACGCCCCCATACGATGTTCTCCAGCACGTCGACGAAATCGTTCGCCAGCGAAATGCACGGGAGTACGGTCCAGAACACCAGCCAGCAGAGCAGGATGACGAGCAGGATGCGCGTGTAGTTGACTTTTTCCTGCGCATCGTCCTTCTCGTCGTCGAAAAGATAGTGGCGGAGGAAAGACTGAAAACGGGAAGGCTTTTTTTCTTCGGATGGCGTAGAGGTATTGTATGTCATGGCTTCGGAAATCCTGCGGAGGGTAAGGAGACTGCCGGAAAGGGATTCGGATTGTGCGGATCGAGCCGGATTTCAGGCGGAGAGAAGATTCCGACATTCCCTTCCGCCGTAAAACCGATTCAAAAAATATAGCATGCTTTTCCTGACAATTCAAACCGGAAGAGGGAAAACACCCCGTCAAATGGAGGAATGCCCGCCGGTCACAACAGTCATAATCCCCGCTGCAATGCAATATGGCAGCAGCAGTACATCGCCCACGATCGCAAAAGGCGTCATCAGGACGCATGCTCCGTACCACAGCGGATCGCAGGAATCCCGGAGCTGCCTGGTTTCCTCTATGACATCCTTCTGGACTTTTTCATCGAAGGCGGACACTGCCGGATACGCCAGCATTTCGCATGGGCGGCCGTCCGCGGTTTGCGATTGCGGAAATACGAGACAGTAATAATAGCCAAAATCAAGCCCGGTCGTAAGCTGGTTGTCCATCGGCGGGTAGCCCAATTCAAACAGGCACGGTTCGGACAGGACCGGATAATCCTCGGGGGAGATCCGCAGCCGGATCGTATCGCCGGGGCGAACACCGGATTCGGCGCTTATCGTTTGGGCATCGACATACTCTCCATCCCGGAACAAATCCGCTACCTCAAAACGGTTTGCCGTCCTTGCCCCGTCTTTGCTCCTGCGCTGCATGTGGGAATACGTCGAATATGGTTCTTTTTCCAGAACGACGGGAATCATATCTTTTCGGGCGGAGTCCAAATCGATGCTTAAAAAGACAGGCTCATACGTGTCATGCGTCAGGAAGAACGGCAGGGAGAGTTCCGTCTTCTTGAGACAGGTATAAATGAACTCGCTCCTGTCCGCGGAGTATTCGTAATACCGGTCGTCAAGAGTCGCCGTCCGGTCTCCGATGCTCCAGGCATTCCTGATGCAGCAGCCCGTCCCGCACAAGCAGACGGCGAGAAGCGTGAACAGGAAAGGCGGCAGACGCTTCATGACTTTGCTCCTTTCCCGGTTCAGCTTGGTGCGTTTTATTCGATATTGGGGAGATATTGCGAATGTGGTTTCCCGGCTCCATTTGGACCGGCCAACACATAGCAATGAGGCTGTTTCCCGTGTTTCATGCATCGTCCTCCATGATTCTGGGCTCTGAATGAAACAATATAGTTATGTAAATCAGACTTTTCGATCTGTTATTGCATTTGACCGTCTGATTATCCCGGTTATCCGAAGGTCGTCTCTGCGCAGGTTTTCTCGGAAGCGATCGGCTGTCAGCGGCTTCCGCCGGGCAGTCTGCCGCCGGGCATCCGACGGCCGGGTCCGTACCCCTGCCCGGGCTGCTGTCCCGTGCGGCGGCCCGGCTGAAGCGGTTGAGGCCGGCCTTGCGTCTGCGGCTGGGATTGCTGCCGGGGTTGCTGCGGCTGAGCCTGGACCTGTGGGCGCGGCCGGAGATTGTTCGGGTCGGGACCGATGGTGAGGATGAGGTCGCGGCCGTCGACTTCGATGTTGGAGATGTCAAGCCCGGAGGGCGAACCGTCCCACCAGAGGCTGTCCGGCTTCGAGGTGTCGTTGAAAACGACGCGGTCCGGGGGATAGAAGTAATCGGTGGCGATGCCGTTGCAGTCCCGCCCGTGCGTCTGATGCCCGAACGTCCCCGGGCAGGTTTTCTCGAGAAGCGGGACTCCGCCGGCCTGTTCGAGCGAGATCTCGTAGTGTTTCTCCTTCGTCATCTCCTCGTCTTCCTCCTGGTCGGTCACGGCATCGTCGACGTGCCAGATGGCGAGCCCGTGCGAGGGAAGCGCCCGGTAAAACGACGTGTCGGCGTTGCGGTTTTCGAGCAGGAAGTATTCGTCCGGGTTCTGCGGATTGCGGTAGATGTAGCCGTACTCGCTGGAGGCGGGAATCCGGACTTTGCCCTTCGAAGGCAGCGGGAGCGCCTTCAGCCAGCCGAGGCGATAGCGGAACGGCCCGGCGAGCGCGGTCGGGTTGGTCTGAAGTCCGGTGATGCGGTCGTACATGCCGATGCCCATGATGCAGTGGTTGCCGAGGCCGTGGGAGACTTTCTGTTCGCCTTTCGGCGTCTTGTCGCTTTTCTCGCCGTAGTCGACGTAGTCCAGGATGCCGAATGTCTGGTGCATGATCTCGTGGATCAGGATGCTGACCGTGGGGCTGTCCTGGATCCCGCAGATCAGCACCTGCATGCTGTGAAGCCCGCCGGGCAGCCGGATCTGGTCCATCTGGGTGAACCAGTGCGCCTGCGGCCAGAGGCCGTCGAACGAGCTGTTGCGCGAATAGAGCACGCACGCGGACCGGATGGTGCCGTCGGGCGACCGAGAAACGGCCGAGAGGTCGAAATCCTTCGGAAGCTTCGCCATAGCCTCCTTGATGAGCATGTCGGCTCCGCGGTAATTGAGCGCCTTCTGGTAGTAGTCGCGGTCGTGGTCGGCCATGACATAGTCCGAGACCAGATACTTGAGCTCGCATCTGCCGTAGGACTGGTCGTCGACAAAATCGAAGATCGAGCAGGAATTGCCGTAGCCGCGGTATTTCTTCTCGTTCAGGAAGTATTCCACTTTTTCCTTCGGGATGATGACGTCCGGCGGATCGTCCGGGAATTTGACGAGCACGGCCAGGCCGGTGATCCTGTCCGGGTGAAGCGGGGTCCGATCGTACTGGACGGGCGTCTTCGGGATGTCGTCGGCAGGCTTCAGGACGAGGCGGAAGCCGGCATTGAACACCGGGACGGAGGCATCGACGGGCAGGCAGGCTGCCGCGGTGCAGTCCTTCGGCGAATCGTGCCAGGAGCCGCCGCGGCGGGCGCAGAGCTCGCCTTTGTACGCGGACGAGAAATCGCGCATGAACCAGTCGAGGCAGAGTTCCTGCACGTTCCCGTGCATGTCGTACAGCCCCCAGGCATTGGGCGCCTTCAGGCCGACGCCGGATGCGGACGGAGCGGAAACAAACGAATTTCCCCGATACCAGGCGACCGCGGCAAGCGCGTCGGACCGGTTGCCCGGGGCGCGAAGGTCGCGGCCGCTGTTGAGCTCGGTCGTCGTTCCCGCGCGGCAGGCGTATTCCCATTCGGCCTCGTTCGGGAGAGTGAACCGATACCGGAATGAAGAGGGAAGCGACCTGTTCAGGCGGGCGCAGAACTCCTTCGCCTGCTCGGCGGATACGTCGTACACCGGGAGGTCGGGGCCGACGCCGTAGAGCGGGCCGCCCGGCCTCGCCGCCGCGGAAAGCTCCTCCTGCGACATCCGCATAACGGCCTTCCACTGCGCCTGCGTCACCTCGTATTTCCCGACGGAAAGCGTGTTCTCCTTGAACTTGTAGACCACACGGCCGTCCTTCCCGACCGTCTCGCCCGGCTGAGGCTTCCGGTTGACCTGCATCGCGATCGCCCCCGCGGGCAGCGTGACAAGCTCGAGCGGGATCTCGCCCGGCAGCATGAACCGGATGGACGGCAGTGCGCCGGCTTTGTGCTCGTAGACGGGCGTGATGGCGGATGCGCAGGATGCGCACAGAAACCACACTGCAAAGAGGATGCTGGCGAGTAAAGTTGTACGGAAGCGCAGCAGAGGGACGATGTATGTCATGAGGCGAGTCTCTACTTGTCGGAGGGAAGCGAAATCATTTTTATATTATAGCATCCCCGTCCGGTTTTGTCAAGCGCGGAAAAGATGCGTTTTCCGTTTTTGCCAGGCGCGGAAAAAGTGCAATGAGGAGGGGCCGGAATACAGCCGTCCTTCCCGCGGACGCCGGCGTCCGGCCAAAACATGTACAGCAAACTTGACCATGTGACGTTTTCCGCCGTCTTTTCCGAAGAAACTGTGTTCCGCAAAGGAAATGCCGCTGGAAAAAACTCTTCGGGCAATTTATAGTAATCGGAAACGGGCACACTGACTCCGCGGGGGAAGCGGAGCAGGGAAAACCGCCCGAACCTAACCACAGGAGGGAACTCACCCATGAAAGGTCTCACCCAGAAACAGAAAAACATCATCGAATTCATCAACGAGTTCATGACCACGCAGGAAATGGCGCCGACCATCTACGAGATCGCCGAGCATTTCCACATCAAAACATCGACCGTGTTCGCGCATATCCGCGCCCTGCAGAAGAAAAACTACCTCACGCGCAGCTCGAAAGCCCGCAGCATCAGCCTCTCCCATCCGAAGAAGCGCACGCGCTTTCCCGCCGGAGTCCAGTCCATCCCGTTCCGCAAGATCGGCGAAGCCGCTGCGGCGGAACACGGCGACAAGGCGCTGGTCTGCGACGTGGCGCAACTGCTGGAAAGCCCCGCGAAAGAAGATCTGTACGCCGTCCATGTGCATGGTTCCAGCCTCATCGGCAACGGCATTTTCGACGGTGATATCCTCATCGTGAAGAGCAACCCGGAAACCGTCGGAGCCGGAGATATCGTGGTGGCCGAGGAGAACGGCCGCGAAATCCTCAAACAGGCAAAGGACGCCGTCGTGAACGGCACTCCGGACGATCTCCCGCATTTCAAGGGCGTCGTCGTCGGCCTTCAGCGGAGGATCGCCAAGGTCTGAACCCCATTTCCACATTTTTTCCCGGTCCGCGAAATCTCATCGGGACCGGTCCGCGAAACCCGCCTGCCCCTTCGGAACGGCGGGTTTTTTACGCCTATCTTCGCATTTTCACTTGACATTAAACGCAACAGGGGCTATATTACTTAGCAAGTAATCCTTTTTGAAGACTTGAATCATTAGTTCGTAACCTAATTGAACGAACGAGGCGATCATGAAGCATACTGCTCCTCTCCTTCTCCTGGCCGCCGGAGTCCTCTGCCTCTCCGCAGCCTGTTCCAAACTCGCACAGAAAGACAACGCGAACTCCGAAAACGCATACAAGGTCAAAGTCCAGACAGCAAAGCCCCAAACGCATCATTTCCGCAAGCAGGTCCGCGTGCAGGGCACGGTTCAGGCGTACATCCTCGCGGACGTCGCCGCGCGTGTGGCTGGCAATATGGATTTGAAGGTGGACGACGGCGACGCGATTAAAAAAGGGCAGGTCCTGTTCACCATCGACCAGGACAACCTGAAGAACCGCGTGGCGCAGGCACAGCAGGCGCTGAAAGTGGTCGAGGAGACATACCATACCACGCAGCTGGACGTCGAAATCGCGAAGACCTCGCTCGACAAGGCGCAGAAGGACTACGACCGCAACAAGAGGCTTCACGAGGAGCACGCCGTGTCCGACAACGTGTTCGAGACTTACGAAGTCGCGCTCGACAAGGCGCAGAAGTCCTATGAGAAGGCCGAGGCCGCGCTCCGCTACACGGAGGCGAAGGTCGACCAGGCCAAGCTCGACCTGGCGATTTGCAGCAAAGACCTGAACGACGCTACGGAAAAAGCCCCCTACGACGGCGTCGTCGCCGTCAAGTACCACGAGAACGGCGAGTTCATCGGCAGGGGCGTGAACGTGATCCGCATCAACGACCCGCGCCGCCTCCGCGTCGCCTGCCTCATCAGCGCCGTGTATTTCGAAACGATCAAACCGGGCGAGACCCCGATCACCGTGGGTTTCCACGGCCAGGAAATCGGGTCGAAAGCCGACTGGTGCAGCCCGATCATCGACCCCCTCAGCCGCACCTTCACGATGCGTTCGTATCTCCCGGAGGGGACCCCGCTCCTCGACGGCATGCTGGTCGACGTCGACATCCTGCTTGCCGAACGCGACGGCCTGGGCGTGCCGCGGGACGCCGTGATCCTGAAAAAGGGCGGCAAGTCCGCGGTATTCACGGTGCATGACGGCAAAGCGCAGGAGATCGAGGTGGAGACCGGCATCGCTTCCGACGGCCTCATCGAGATCCTGAACCCCGAGGCCGTCGAAGGCCGCGAGATCATCGTTTCCGGCCAGTATTTCGTCAATGACGGCTCCCTCGTGAACGTCACGGCCGCACAGTGAGCGGGAGGGCTTCCCCATGACTCTGAGCCAGTTCTCCGTCCGCCGCAAGATCGCCATGACCTGCATCATCCTGATGCTGGCGATCCTCGGCGTTTTCGCCTACCGGAAGATCGGCATCGACCTGCTGCCGAAATTCGATGTGCCTTACGTGCAAATCACCGCGATCTATCCGGGCGCGTCACCCGAGGAAATCGAGGTCGACGTGGCGCGCCGCATCGAGGACACGATCGCCTCGATCGAGGGCCTCAAGCACATCACGACCGTCTGCATGGAAAACGCCGCAGCCCTTACGCTCGAATTCGAGCTCGGCACCGACGTCGACGTCATGATCCACCAGGTCCGCGAAAAACTCAATGCCATCGCCGACGACTTCCCCGAGGCCGTCGAAACTCCGCAGCTCAGCAAAATCAACATCAACGCCATCCCGGTCGTCACGCTCTACCTCACGGGAACGCGCTCGCTGGACGAGATGTACGATTATGTCGACGACAAGCTCTCCGACCAGTTCTCCTCCATCCCCGGCGTCGGCGAGGTCCGCGTCCACGGCGGAAACGAGGTCCAGCTTCACATTGTCCTCAACCGTGAAAAGATGGCCGCTGCCAACCTCACGGTCGCCGAAGTCCTCCAGAAGGTCGCGAAGAACAACATCAAGCTTCCCGTCGGCCGCGTCCGCGAGGACGGCCGCGAGATCAACCTCACCTACAACGCCGAGTTCCGCGACGTCGAGGACATCAAGGCGCTGGAAGTCGGCAACCAGACCGGAAAGCGCCTCTACCTCGGCGACATCGCCGACGTGAAGCTCGTCTCCAAGGAGATCCGCCAGGAGGGCTATTCCGGCAACGAACTCGGCATCTGCATTGAGATCGTCAAGCGCAGCGACGCCAACGCCGTGAAGGTCATCGACGCCGTCCGCGAAAAATACGAATCCCTGAGCAAGCCGGGCGGGCTCCCCGGCGGCATGCACCTCACATGGTTCAAGGACACCGGCAGTTTCATCCGCGCCTCGGTGGCGGATTCCTGGCAGAGCGTGCTGCTCGGCATCCTGCTGACCGCGATCCTCATCTTCCTGTTTCTCCACGAATTGCGCCCCACGCTCATCATCTCCGTCACCATGCCGCTCTCCGTCGTGATCACATTCGCGGCAATGGACCTGCTGCATTACACGTTCGATATGATGACGCTGGTGGCCATCGGGTGTTCCGCAGGCATCCTGGTGGCGAACTCGGTCGTGGTGATCGAAAACATCATCAAGAAGCAGCACGAGGGACTGCCGCCCGCCGATGCTGCGTCGAAGGGCACCGACGAGGTGCTTGTGGCCGTGGCGGCCTCCGCGCTGACCAACGTGGTGGTGTTCGTCCCCGTGGCCCTGATGAAATCGGTCATCGGACTCCTGATCGCGCCGTTCGCCGGCGTGATGGTCATCGCCACGGTCGTCTCGCTCTTCGTGAGCTTCACGCTGACTCCGCTGCTGGCTTCGATCCTGCTGAAAAACACGACCGGACCGCAAGCGTGGCAGAAGGCGCTCTTCTGGCTGTGGGACAAGGTCTACGACGCGATCACGGCCGCCTACGGGCGCACGCTGGACGTCATCCGCAGATGCAGCGGCATCGTGATCATTCTCATTTTTGCCGGCTGTTTCCTCATCATGCGCGTGGTGCTGCCGAACGTGAGCATGTCGTTTGTACCCGACAACGACAAGGGCGAAGTCACCATTTCGCTCGAATTCCCCGCGAACTACGACCTGAACGAGACGCGCGCCCGCACCGCCGAGATCCTGAAAGACATCCAGGCACTGCCGTGGGTGGTGAAGACCGGGACGACCGTCGGCTACCGCAACGTCATGCCCGGCCAGGTGCCGGAAGGCGTGCACCTCGCGGAAATCGCCATCATCGGCCTGCCGAAGAACAAACGCGCCCCGATGGACGACCTGGTCGCCGAACTCCACGAACTGCTGGAAACGAAGTATGAAAACGTGCTGTACTCGCTGATTCTCCCGAAGGCGACCGGCATTTCCGGCGTGGAAATGACGGCATTCGTCTCCGGCGACGACTTCGACAAGCTTGAGGAATACGCTCTGCTCGGCGCGAAGATCCTGCGCGAGTCCGGCATGGCGCAGGACATCGACACCAGCGTCCGCACCCGCAAGCCGCGCATCGTCCTGACACCGAACCGGACCGTCATCAAGGACCTCGGCGTGGACGCCGCTACGCTCGGCACCTCGCTCGTCGGCTATTACGAGGGCATCGAGTCCGGCACGTTCAAGGTCGGCGGCCGCAGTTACGACGTCCGCGTGAAGACCGAAGAGGTTCCCGGTTTCGACCAGGCCGCGAACATTGTTGCCGGCTCCGTCAAAGGCAAGCCCATCGACCTGGACGTCGTCGCCTCGCTCGAGACCGACCCGGTCTCCATCGCCCTCATGCGCGAGGACAAGATGCGCGGCGGCTGGATCTACGCGAACTCCGCCCCCGGATACACGATGGACGACATCATGAAGCTGCTGGAACGCAAGCTGGCGCCGGAACTGGACCAGGGCTACGAACTGAGGTTTTTCGGACAGGCGGAAATGATGCGCGACGGCGCAGCCGAATTCGTTGACGTCTTCGCCATCGCGATCATCATGACCTACCTGCTGATCGCCGCGCTGCTCGAGTCCTGGTTCCGCCCGGTCCTCATCATGTTTACCGTTCCGCTCGGGTTCGTCGGCCTTTTCCTCATCATCTTCCTCGCGCATTCCTCGCTCTCCATGGTCGGCATGCTCGGCGCCGTCATGATGATCGGCATCGTGGTGAACAACGCCATCCTGATCCTGGACGAAACGCGCAGTCTGGAGGCGTCCGGCATGACTTCGCACGCCGCCATGACCCAGGCCGCGAAGAACAAGTTCCGCCCCGTCGTGATGACCTCCATCGCCAGTGTCGCAGGCATGCTCCCGATGGCGTTCGGACGCGGTCTCGGCTCCGAACTGCGCTCCAGCTGCGGTCTCGGCGTGGTCGGCGGCCTCGCGTTTGCCTCGGTCCTCACTGTCTACCTGATTCCCGCGCTCTTCTATAAATTCGTTTACGACACCGCGCTCCCGAAAGCCACCTTCGGACGCCGTCTGATGTGTTTCTTCGGGTTCCGGCCGAAGGCCTGACGCCGCGGAGGGCTTGCCCTCCCGTGCCGGGCGCAAAAAACCGCGAGAATACTCGGAAAGCGCGAAAAAAACGCGAAAGAGGCTTGAAAGAGGCGGAAATGGGTGTATATTATATGATGCAATTGTCGAAAAAACATACAATTCAATACTCAAATACAGCTCGGAGGAACCCATCATGAGCAACGTCTGCGAAATTTGCGGAAAGCACAAAGTCCAGGGCGGACACATCATCCGTCGCGGTCTGGCCAAGAAAAAAGGCGGCATCGGTATGCACGTCGTGAAAAACACCACCCGCACTTTCACCCCGAACATCCAGACCATCCGCGTGGTCGAAAACGGTAACACCGTCCGGAAAAAAGTCTGCACTGCTTGCATCCGGAGCGGAAAAGTCCAGAAAGCCTGCTGAGGAATCCTTTCTCCCACAGGTCCTTTCACGGATCGTTCGCCGAAGCCGCTTCGGACGCAGGCAAAGCGTCCCGGAGCGGTTTTGTTTTTTAAAGATTCCAATCCCGTCCGCACGGCCCGGAACGCTGGAAGCGTTCCGCCATAAA
>Ga0265299_10006820_pt1 | contig 10334 bp, 12 predicted proteins | sample AusTroGonzalo_MG_4_FD_193485 | JGI IMG/M metagenome (GOLD analysis project Ga0265299, IMG submission 193485) | Bovine rumen microbial communities from tropical cattle in Woodstock, Queensland, Australia - Gonzalo_02 | ecosystem: Host-associated > Mammals > Digestive system > Stomach > Rumen ...
TGTGAGCTGGACATCTACGAGACCCGACATGCAGGACTCGGAGAGCCCGGACACGTCGACGTTCGCCTGGTACGCGCACCCGTCGGGCAGCCTCACGAAGCACGGCCCCGCATAGGATGCAAGATCCCTGATCGCGGCCTGCTCCTCCTCGGAGCCGATCCTGATGAGGTCCGTCGAGAGCGATGCGTCCCTGCTGGACCCCTCGTTCCAGAAGCCCGGCCTCGATCCGTCGAGGTGCTGCCTGCGCTCGAACTCCTTGCTCCACGAGTCCTGCCGCACGATGCTGTAGGGCAGCTCGACGTTGGACTCGCCCCAGTCGATGCGCATGCTGCTGCACTTCATCTCGTAGTCGGCGTCGAGCCAGTCGACGTCGCCGTCCTTGGTGCGGGTTGCTATCCGGTAGGTGCCGCCGAACGGCGCGTAGCGGTCGGAGACCGCCGAGCCGTACAGGAGCCCCTGGGCTATCATGTCCACCCCGTCGGGCGTCACGCGGTACACGTCGAACACGTCGTCGGAGGTCGCCCCCGAAGGAGCTGTCGGCGTCACGACCGCGACCCTGTCAGAAAGGTACGTTGTGACGGTCGCGCTGGCGGGCGCGCCGGCCTGGTGGGACCACGCCACCTTGAACGCGATGGGCTCCATCTCGGACACGAGGCCCGTCGTGCGGTTCCTCGCCCAGCACTCGAGCGTGTAGGAGCCGTTGTCCACGAGCTCCAGCCCCTCTGGGAGATCGAGGTCGGCCAGCACGTCGCTCTGGCCCAGGTACCACTCTGGCAGCGTCCACGCGTCGAACACGACGTAGCCTGCGGTCTGGTCGGCATCTCCGGACGGTGTGGCGTTGGTCACGCCATCGGAGACGACCCTGACCCTGACCTCCTCGTCGCCCGTGCTGTTCGCGAGCGAAAGAGAGATCGGCTGGGCGGTCAGGTTGCCGCTCGAGAGCTCCATGTCGACCGTGACCCCGGGAGGATCCGCGAACCTGACGGTGCAATGGTCCGAGTATGCCCACCCGCTGCCTGTGGTTACGGCGACGTAGATCTCCGCCGAGTCCATGCCGTCGAACCTGTCGGCGGGGACGGTGCATGCTCCGTATGCGTCATTGCCAGATGCTATGACCTCGTCCTCGGCGCCGGCGAGCCATACGGCCCAGCCGGTCTGCTCGGATGAGGCGTCGAACGTCCAGGAGAGCGGCACGTCCGACCCCCTCGTGATGTAGCTCGGGGCCGTGAGCGCCGCGCTGCGCGGGGCGACGGTTGGGATGAACGGGTAGTACGCGGTCCCAGGCGAGCAGTAGTCGCCGTACGTCCTGCCGGAGTCGGTCTCGAGGTAGCGGCGCGCCCTGATGTAGTACGCGGTCCCCTGCTCGAGGCCGTAGATGGTGAAGGACGCCGACCGGTTCTTGCCTGGGACCTGGCTCGTCGGGTCCTTCCACGTGATGTTCGCGGACGTCGGCGGCATGGACGACTCCCATGCGTCCTCGGGCGCCGACCAGGACACCTCGGTGCCCGTGTATTCCGTCGACTCTGCGTTCCACCCCATGACGAGCCTGATGCCGTCGGCTTCTGCCGTCGGCTCGACCGTGTCGAACGTGATGGCGCTGCCCTTGGGGAGCGCCCTGTACAGGCACGTGGCGTCGAACGCCTCGGAGTAGAGAACGTACGAGTCGTGCATCGCCTTGACCCTGTAGTACACGTGGGTGCCCGCGCTGACTCCCGATAGTGCGTCGTCGGCCGAGTCAGAGAAGCCGCTCGACGTGCCGTTGTCGCGTCCCGTCGCGACCGCCGTCCAGCTCCCCGACTCGCCCTTGCGGCGCTCGAGCTGGATCGAGTCGACCGGCGCGTACTTCGAGGAGCGCGTGTTGACCTTGACGGTGACGATGCCGCCCGCGGAGAGCGACGATGCAGTCACCTTCGTGATGACCGGCTGCGCCGGCCATGCGAAGACGTGCGACTTGGAAGCAACCGCGGAATCGCCGGCCATGCCCCTCGAGTAAGCCTCGAACCTCACCTCTGCCCACTGGCCCTGCCCGAGCGAGTCGAAGTCCGCGACGTCGACGTAGGGCTCGATCTGGTCGGCCTGCGATGACGTCCAGTTGCGCAGCGCGGCGAAGCTCTTGTAGCTCGTGCTGAAGGAGTCCTGCCTGAGGATCCTGTACATGGTGTCGTAGCGTTCCGCCCTACCCTCGCTCTTGAGGTTCATCGCGCACGAGAGCCTGCCGTTCGACGTGTCGAGCTCGCAGTCCTCGAGTGCCGGTACCTTGGGCAGCTCGAAGCGGTAGGTCGCCATGGCGTCCGGTCCGCGTCCCGATGCGTTGCGGTCGTCTGGGTTCCATCCGCCGACGCCCGAGGCGTTGCCGCCGTGCACGCTTACCGCCACGTCGTAGCAGTACGCCCCCTTAGAGACTGGGTGGAACCTGCTGCGGTTGTACGGCTTGTCGTATGACGTGTGCAGGCCGATGCCCTTGACCCAGTAGAAGTCGTAGCCGGTGTACGTTATCGGCAACGCGCCAGCTGGAGGGTCGGAATCTGGATGCCATACCTGGCCTGATGGGTGCGTATTGCGCTGGGCGTTGAAGTTGATGTTCGAATCGAGCCACGTCGCCCTATCCGCGCGGTTCTCGTCGGTTAGCGACGACGGTATCTTCCATGATACCTTCATCGTGTTGCCGTTGCGATCGACGGAGAGGGCCGTGACCTTCCCCGTCACGCGCTTCGTGTTTTCGACTGCCATGCTATCCCTCCATCATCGCGGACGTGCGGAGCGCGAATCCGAGGTCGCGCACGATCTTGTTGGCGTCGTCGCCCGCCTTGTAGTCGAGCGTGATGTTGTAGTTGTTGACGGTGCCCATGCCGCCGAGCATGCCGGCTATCGCCTCCGCGTATGGTTTCAGGTAGCGCCGGTTCTCGATCGGCACGATCGAGACGGTTCCGTCGGCGTGGCGCTTGATCCACTCGCGGCCGTCCTCTCCGGCGATGTGCGTGACGCCGTAGCTGTCGCGCCCGAGGTTGACGGGGCCGTTCGTGATGAAGTCGCCTGCTGCGTGGAGCTGGTAGAATCCGCCCGCAGCGTCTCCGATTCCGAGCTTGCTGACCGCCACCTCGGCGTACTTGATTGCAGGCTGCCACAGGTTCCATGCCGACTTTGCGTTGTCGATGGAGCTGGTGTCGACTTGCACGGACGCGTGCTTGCTGTTGAGCTCCGTGCCGTTCCAAGTGACCACGTTGCCCTGGGCGTCCATCAGTTCCTTCTGGTCGACGACGACGTTGCCGTCCTTGTCCACGAGGGCCGTGCCGTTCCACGTGTAGAGGTTGCCCTGGGCGTCGACGAGCTGGCTGTCCTCGAGCGTCACCTTTGCGTACTGGTCCCGCAGCTCGACCTCGTTCGCGCTCTCGATCTTGCCGGTGTAGCTGTCGACGGCAAGGCCGACGGATGCGAGCGCGGACTCCATGTCGCCGCCGTTCGTGCGGTACGCCGCGGCGACCTGGCGCATCGTGGCGTCGGACAGCCTGCCGTACTCGCGCGTGGTGGTCCCGAGGTCCTCGAGGTCCTGCTTGAACGTTCCCGCCTCCTTGGAGGCGACGTGCCACGTCTCTGGGTTGGTGATCTCGAGCGGCTCTCCGCCGTTCGCTGCGATGACCTCGCCCTCGATGCTCTTGAGCTTGTCGTAGAACTCGCCGAGCGCCTCGAGGCAGTTTCCGAGGACCTCGAAGAACCCGGTGAAGTCGGCGCTCGATACCGCGTCGCCGACGTTGTAGATGGCGGTCGCGATGTCATCCAGGACGCCGGATGCGGCAGCCTGGTCGACTACCCTTCCGAAGCCGTCGGCGACCTTGCCGATGCCGCCAGCGATCCTGTCGAATATCGTGGCCCACTCGGGGGAGATCTCCCCTATTGCGCCGCTGATTGCGCCGACTAGTGCGGGGCCGATCTTGTCGGCAATCTCCTGGATGCGCGGCAGCGCGTTGTCCACCACGTTGCCGATGGCCTCCACGAGGTCGTCGGTGAGCTTGCCCATGTCGGCGTTCTCGTCGCCGATTCCCGTCAGGAAGTTGGACCAGGCCGACTGCATGCCGGCTATCGAGCCGGAGATCGTCTTGGCGGTCTCTGCTGCCGTGTTGCCGTACAGGCCGAGCTGGACCGTGCCCTGCTCGAGCATGCCGACGAGCGCCCTCTGGTACTCGTCTATCGGCACCTCGGTGAGCTTCTTGTACTCCTCTGAGAGCAGGCCGGCGGCCTGCGCCTGGGCCAGGAAGTCCGCGCTCGTCGCCGGCAGTATGCCGCTGAACTGGTCGGCGATCGACTGGTACGAGCTCGTGGCGCGCGTGATCATCGCGAACTTCTGGTTGAGCACGTCGATGTTCTTGCCCGTGCCGCTCGCGTAGTCGCTGATGGCCTTCATGCCCTTGCGGGCTGCGTCGTATGCGGCCTCGTCGCCCATCGTGGCGCTGAACATTGCGCCGACGTCGTTGATGGTCGCCAGGTAGTCGTTCGCGCTCATGTTCAGGTCGCGCCATGCGTTTTCGGCGTCGGCGAACACGCGCGAGTTGTCCATGTCGTTGAATATCTTCTCGACGCCGCCGGAAAGCTGCTCGAAGGCTGCGAAGTTCGTGAACGCGCCCGCGAACACCTCCGTGGCGGCCTGTGATGCCTTCTCCACCCCTTTCAGGATGGCGCTGGACATGATGTTGCCTATGGCGACGGTCTTGGCGGACATGCCGCCCTGGAAGGTCTTGGCGAAGGTGGAGCTGCCGGACTCGCCGGCCTTGGACAGCTCCGTGTCGAGCGCGTCCTTGTCCATCTTCGGCACGACCTGCAGGTATCCCCTGCCGATGACGGCATCAGCCATCCGACGCCTCCTTCCTGAACATTGCGAGCTTCTCGTCGTAGCTGTTCACTGCGACTGGCTCGGCGGTAGAGAAACGCGCCACGTCGCCCGGGCGCGTCATCGGTTCGTAGTCCTTTGCGAACAGTGAGCCGAGCATGTCGGCGATGTTCGCCATCATGTGGGTCTCCTGCGTCCACCTCGCCCTGGGGCTCAGCTCGCGCAGGAGCACGGAATCGTACGGCAGGTGGCGCAGGAAGAGGGCGACGGCGTCCCAGCCTATGGTTGCCGGGACGTCGCGCAGCCTGACGCGCCACCTGTCGAACAGGTCGAAGTCGAGAGCGTCGCCATGGTTCCTTATGGCCTCGGCGACGCCTACGATTCCCCCATCGTGATGCCGCTGCCCTCGGCCAGGGCGTTGAACAGGCTCATGTAGCCCATGTCGCTGAGCGGCTCTTCCTCGAGCTCGGGGCACAGCCCGAGCAGGAACTTGCGCACGGCGCGCAGCTTGTCGGGCAGCGCCAGCTTGGTCATGTCGGCCATGCCCTCGATCTGGTCGGCGTTGAGGTTGCGCATGCGCGGAAGCTCGTAGGTGCCGTTGACGCCCTCGACTACGAACGGGACGGGCTTCTCGATGGTGAAATCGGCCATGTTACGCTCCAGTCGTCGTGGTGGTCGACACGGGGGCCAGCTTCTTGAAGTAGCCGCCGATGGTCGAATCGTAGAGCGCCTGGAACGTTACGGTGTCGACGATCAGGCTGCCCTTGGAGTGCGTGCCGAACGTGATCTCCTGCGGCACGCAGTTCGGGTAGACGTAGCGCACGAGCGACTTGGGGTCGCCGTTCGCGTCGTTGTGGAGCTCGTCGATGATGACGACCCACGCGTCGGTCGTACCGTCGAACACGGCGTTGCCGTTGCTGTCGACCTTCGATGCGCCGTAGCGCAGCTTGTCTGCTGCGACGGAGTTGTCGATGATCGGGACGGCAAGCGTCGCGGACGGGGAGCCGGGCGCGCTGAGCACGTCCTTGCCCGCCCAGTCCTTTGCAGGATCGCTCTTGCCGAGGTTGACGGCAGGCGTGATGCCGTCCTCCGAGACGCGCACGGTCTCGTAACCGGAGAGGGTGGCGTTGGAGGTCGTCGGGATGGTGGGGTTGGCGGAAACCAGCGCCACCGAGAAGTAGGTCTCGTCGTTCGGACGGCCGAACGATGCGAGGCCCGTGTTGGATGCTGTCATATCTTCCTCCTAGTTCTGCGCGCTACCAGAGCGCGTCCATCGTGAAAACGGACTGGAACCAGCGGTGCGATCCGTCGTAGCCGAGTGGCACGGGTTCCGTGTAGCCCGACATGGAGTCGTTCGCGCGCATTGCGTCGCAGACCTCGCGCGCCAGCTGCTCCGCCGCGTCGTAGGTGGTCGCCCACGACTGGACGGCGAACTGCGGATGGCGCTCGTCGAGCGTGGAGTAGCCTCCGACCGGGTCGACGAGCACGAAGACCTGAGGGCGCGCTGCGGGCGCCTGTGCGGACACGGGCACGTCCAGTTCCCCATCGAGGTACGTCACGACCTCTTCAAGTACTGAGCGCATGGCGTCACCTCGATTTCAGGATGGTGTTGTTGATTGAGTTGTCGTAGCGGCCCAGCTCGGTCATGCAGACCACCTTGCCGATGGCGGTGTGGTCGGCGACGTCGACGTACGAGCCGTAGGGCGGCATCTTCGGCGTGCCGCTGAACTTGACGTTCTGGACGGTGCCGTTGCGCACCCTCAGGGGCACGCGGTCACCGGCCTTGAGGCCGAAGTTCGCGTTGGCGGAAGCGGCTATGGGCGACACGACGGCGTCGAGCGCCGACTGCATCCCCCCGGACTTGAAGATCTGCTCGATGCCGCTCGGGAAGATGACGAGCCCGTAGATGCCGTCAGCCATCGTGGACACCCACCAGCACGATCATGTTGTACCGGTTCGCCTGGAGCCTGGGACCGTGGGTCGGCTCGCCGGCGACGCGCAGCTCGCGGCCGCGCACGGTCACCTTCGCGCCGCGCAGGTCGAGGCCGCAGTCGTACGGGAACGCCATCTTGTAGACGCACTCGATGCCGTCGGGGCGCGTGTGCGACTGGTCGTCGTCGGTCGCGTCGTTCACCAGCACATGGTTCACCGCGACCGGCTCCGCCCAGCTGTCCACCGCGTTGTTGAACTTGTCGGTGGCCGCCTGCGAGCGGACCGCGACGTGGACGGTCTCGCCGTCGAACACCCGCCGCATGTCACTCACCCCCGAGCCACGAGCCGAACCCGATGGACGAGCCGAGGCCGAGCATCTTGCGCTCGGACGGCAGCAGGTTGAACCCGCCGGCCGTGTCGTGGTAGGTGAACATCTCCTGGAAGCCGTTCGCGGTCTGCTGGAAGCTGTCGATTCCCATGCCGGCGAGCGGGCTCGCGTCGATGCGCTTCACCAGCTCGATGTTCACGTAGGCGAGCGCGGCGAGCTGCGACTCGTCATCGGTGTCCAGATGGTCGCCCATCTGCACGTCGAGCCACGCGGATGCACGTTCGAGCCACGCTTCCAGCCGCTCTTCGGTCATGTCTGTGTCGTAGATCGCGAGGTAGTCCTCGGTGGTAGCGTAGCTCATGGTCCTACTCCTTGGGTTTCGTTGAGCGCCGCTTGCGCTGCGGCAGCTTCTTCGCCACGCCCTTCTCGACGAGCTCCGCGATGCGCTCGGCTGTGCCCTCGTACACGTCGCCGGGTTGGTACGTGTTCTCGGGCACGTTGCCGAGCCCAGTGGTCAGGTCGAAGAAGGGGGCGGTCACTTCCGCCTTCATGGCTTAAGCGCCGGTCGTGGTGGTGGTTGCGGTGTCGCCCGTGAGCAGGATGAACTCGTCCGCGCTCTTGACGGCGAACGCGACCTCGATCTCGAAGCGCACGGCGAACATGTTGTTCTGGAACAGCGAGATGGTGCTCGAGTCGGCGAGGGTCAGCGTCGCCTGGTCGGAGATGGCCATCTTGATGCCCTCGACCGAACCCCAGACAGCGTCGTCCCAGTCGCCTGCGATGCCGACGATTGCAGCCGCATCGGCGGTGCCGGCCTTGTAGACGCCCTTCTTGACGACGACGTTGGCGCCGAGGATGTCGCCGACCGTGTTGGAGCCGACGCCGGGGGTGAACAGCGGACGGCCCTGGCCGTCGACAGCTGCGAGGACCTTGGACTTGCCCTGCGGGGCGAGCGCGATGCCGTTCATGATGCCGTCGGCAGCGGCAATCGCTGCGTCGACCTCGATGAACTGGCCGTAGACGGTCTCGCCGGCGCCCGGGTTCAGGCTGATCTTCTGGCAGTTGCCCAGGACGTCGAAGCCGGTGCCGGGAGCACTGGTCCCGATGATGGTCGAGTCGAACTTCTTGGCGAGGGCGTAGGGCAAGCGGCGCACGCACTCGGCGTACAGGGCGGCCTTGTCGCGGCGGAACTCGTCGGAGAACGGCTCGATGACGGCCAGCTTGTACGGACGGATGACCTTCTTGTTGAAGGTGTGGACGCTGACGGGCTTGGCTTCGGTCTCTCCGACCCAGTTCGCGGTAGGTTCGCCGGTGATGGTCTGGATGTCGACGCCGGGGCCGGGCATGGCGATGCGGCGCGCCAGCTGCATGAAGGCGGACTCTTCGAGGACCTTGCCCCAGATCTCCTTGCTTACCTCTGCGGGCAGCAGGACGTTGGACGTTCCACGGTAAATGTCGGTTGCAGTCATTTCTGACTCCTTACTCTTGGCTTATTGCTTGTGCGAAAAGTTCGGCGGTGGTCAGCTTCGGCTTGGTCTTCGCCTCGCCGCCGTCGTGCACGGGCGCGTACTTGGGCCGCTCGGAGAGCCACTTCGCGTTCTCCTCCACATCGGCGCCTTCCATCCGCGCCAGGTACTCGGCGTCCACGCCGTACTTGGTTGCGGCGGCCTTGACCGCCTCCGCGCGTGCCTTCTCGGCTTTCAGCGCGTCGAGCTCCGACTTGATGGAGTCGTAGTCGCTTTTCGCGGCCAGGGCCTCCTCTGCGGCCTCCTGCGCCTTCCTGTTGGCTTTCGCGCGGTCTTCCCACTTCCTCGCCTCGGCCTTCCAGTCGGTCGCGTCGCCTTGCGGCTCAACGGCCTCCGTCAGTTCCTCGGTCTGTGCGGTGGTCTCGTTCTCTTCGGGCATACAGCCCTCCTTCCACCCGTGCGGGCATCGGATTCGCCCCGTGCGGGGCCTTGGCATGAAAAAAGGGCCTCTCGGCCCTTGGTTCATCGTGGTAGGTGAAGCGGTTTACTTGCTGCGCCGCTCCTTGCGGAGCTGCAGTATCTCGTCCCACGACTTGTCGCGGTACAGCTTCAGGTACTCGCGGCGCGGGAGATGCGGGTTCTCCGTCCAGTCCATGTGGCCGACGAAGTGCTGGATGGCCGGGTTGTCGGTGTAGCCCGTCGCCCTGTTCTCGTTGAAGCGCACGGGCATGTCGACCGACTTGCCCTGCTTCGTGCCGAGGATGTCGAGCGCATCCTGCTCGATGCAGCTCATCCGCCGCATGTTGAGCAACTTGACCATCTCGGTCTGGGCGCCGTCCGCCCTCATCTGCGCGAGGTTCAGCAGGCACACGCCGACGTTCTTGTAGGCGCCCGAGCGGTACGGGTCGTATCCGCTCAGCCATTCCGTCGTCGCCGCGAACCACTTGCCGTCCATCGGCAGGTCCCACAGCTCGTCGACGTCGTCCAGGACGACCGTGTCGATGTCCAACTGCAGGATCAGGTCGATGTCTGGGAACAGCGTCGGGTAGCAGATGCGCACCATGGCCATCTTGGTGAAATGCGTCTTGGCGTTGGCGCCGCTGTCGGGGAACGTGGTCTCCCTATACTCGGCGACGTTCATGAAGTCGCAGAAGTCGGGCATCTCGTACGGGAACTCGTCGTCCTCGATGAGGAAGTGGATCTCGTCGACCGAGCTGTTCGCCACGAGCGACTTGGCCGACCAGACCATGCCCTCGTAGAGGTTGCGGGTCCCGCAGTAGACGGCGTGCTTCTTCGGTTTGCTCACCCTGGCCATTTGACCTCCCTGAACTCGTGGCCGCACGCGACGCGCGTGTCGGCGGCTATCTCTATGCCCGCGTCTGCGCAGGCGATGCAGAACTCTATGTCCTCGCCGCCCGACTGGAACTTGTCGGTACACGAGTACGCGTCGATTGCGAAGTACTCCTCGTGGTCGATGTCCTTCCACTTGAACCACGGGAACTCGATCCGCTCGAACACGCTCGGCTTCAGCAGGGCGCAGCCGAGGCCGCCGCCCTTGACCTTGATGCGGTGCTCTCCACGTTCGCGAAGCTGCACGAGTTCGGCTGCGTCGTACATCTTCCAGTCGTAGCCGACCTTGTACAGCGTCGTGTACCGGTTCTCGCCGCGGGCGTAGCGGTTCAGGTAGTAGCCCATCACGAAGTCCGCGTCGTGCTCCAGGAGGTTCCTGAGCGCGTCCTGCGGGAGCGTTATGTCGTTGTCAACCATCATCACGCGGTCGTACCGC
>Ga0265299_10006823_pt1 | contig 10330 bp, 6 predicted proteins | sample AusTroGonzalo_MG_4_FD_193485 | JGI IMG/M metagenome (GOLD analysis project Ga0265299, IMG submission 193485) | Bovine rumen microbial communities from tropical cattle in Woodstock, Queensland, Australia - Gonzalo_02 | ecosystem: Host-associated > Mammals > Digestive system > Stomach > Rumen ...
CCAGTATCGGGATTCGCCACCGCATCCAGTTCAGGCGACGAATCAAGGCCGATGAACCTTCCGTTCCCGCGTGGCTTCATGCCATAACTTAGGAAACTTTCCACCGTCATCGGCACCTGACGTCGGCGGAGATGCTTGACCGCTCCAGGCGAAAGAACCCGAGTTCCGTCCTCGGCCTTGCCGTTATCCGCCAGCATCCTGAAGAACACGTAGACATCGCGGATGGTAGTTGGCAGTTGGTAGTTGGTAGCGGGTAGGGCGCGATCTCCGAGCGAGCCGCAAATCCCAAGCGGCTTCCAGAACCGCTCCGCCAGCATGTCATCGACTTTCTTGCCAGTAATCTTCTCAAGACACGGCTCAACGATGTCGCTCGCAAAACGGTCTCCAGCCGGATACACCATTGCCTCTCGCAGCGTCAGCTTCTTGAAGCCAGGAAGAAAGTCTGACACCAGCTGATCTGGGTCAACGACTTCCTCTTCCTGCAACTGCGCAAAGAGACACCCGACGGCGGCGACCCTGAACGCCGGATTGCAGACCTTCGTCTCCAAGGTGCCGGCGGTCTTCTCCGTCACCTTCCCGTTATGGTCGCGCACGATCGAGACGTAGGCGGCTGGCTCCGCAACAGCCGCCCAAGCCAGCATCACAAGGACGGAAAACGCAATCATCTTGCTCATGGGGAACCTACGGCAGAAGCTTCAAGTCCGGCATATAGCCGCAGAATCGCCAGGCGCGGAAAACCTCGGCGTATTTGCAGTCGTAGCGCAGCCCGTAGAACGCGGCGCGGATGCGCATGCTTTCGGTGAAGCGGTTGTTGCCGAATTCGGACATCCACGGGAACTGGCTCTTGTGGCATTCCAGCGCCTTGACCTTCGTGTCGAACTCGTCGGTGATATCGACGGCGACCTCGGGAACGAAGCCGATGCCACGGCTTGTCTCCCACATAAACACCGTCGGGCGCTTCTTGCACGGCTTTTCATTGGACTGCTGGTTTATGCCCGGCATGGAGGGAATCATGCTGCGCACGAGCTGCGAGGTCATCCTGTGGTCGATGCTTTCGTCGTTGTCAGCATGGGTGAACACGATGTCCGGCTCGGCCCAGCGCAGTGCGTCCAGCACCTGCGTGCGCGTCTCGTTGGTATCGAGAAGGCGTTCGTCGTCGTTGCGCAGGAACCTCACCTTTGCGCCGTAGAACTTCGCCGCCTCGAGAGCCTCTTTCTCCCTCGTCTCGCCGATAAGCTTCGTATCGGTCATCTCGTTCGAGCCAGTGTTGCCGCTCGTCGTGTACGCTATGAAGATGTTGTGGCCCGCCTTCTTGTACTTGAGCAGTGTACCTCCGACGTTGAGCTCTACGTCGTCAGGGTGTGCCGAGACGGCGAGGATGTTCAGCTTTCCCGCCGGCGTTTCCGCCATCGTCTCCATCGCGACCATGATTCCGGCTGCGACACACGCCGCAATCGCCATTCGTCTTGTTGTCTTCATTCTGTCGTTTTGCCTTTCGTTCACTGGCGGTACAGCTCTCGGGCGAGCTCCCTCGTAGCCTCGATCATCTCCGGATGCGGATTGTCGGTGACGTCCATCACGCCGGTGCAGTAGTTTTCGCCGTCCAGCCAGCCGGTGAGCGGCATGTCGTGCCAGTAGAACCAGTGGGTGCCGACGATGCGCTCGTCCTTGATGGCGTAGCGCACGTACCGCTTGTACTTCTCCATGCGCTCGGCCATGTCGCGGCTAGGCTGAAGCCCGGCGTTCATGGAGCCGCGGTCGAGCGAGCCGAAGTGGAACTCGCCGATGATCACGGGCTTGTCGACAATGTCGTCGGCGGGACGCGGCGCGATGGGCAGCTCGTCGTAGATATTGTAGCTCACCACGTCGCAATGCCTGGCCGCGGCGCGGATCGCGTCGGGGAAGCCCTTGCAGAAACGGCAGCCTAGGTAGAGACGGCCGGGCGCAACGGTTTCGATCGCTTTCTTGACGGTGCTGAAATACCGTTCGGCAATGTCGGCGGTGAACGCCCGGACATCGTCGCGCGTCGCATCCTTGAACGTGGCGTCCGGCCCGTGCGCCGCCTTGATGCGGCGCAGGTACTCGATTCGCGCGGGCTGGTCTTCGGGGGAGTCGGCCACCGACTTTGCCAAGTCTTCGCCGATGCCCTTCCAGCCGGTTCCCCAGTGCAGTTCGTTCTCGACGAACCAGCCGATGCACCAAGGATCGGTGCGAGACTTCTTCCTGACCGCCGTAGAGGCGCGCTTGATCACATTCGCCTCGAAGTCGGACGCATAGACGTCCGGGAACTTGCGCCAGACGCTCTTCATGTCGCCTGCGATCCTGCGAACGCCGTCGAGATTGAAATAGTCAAAGTACGGCGTGCGGCTCATGTGCATGATATCGGGGTCGGACCAGTTGCCCATCGACGTAAAGCCCCACGACCTCATGCGACGGTGCTGGCGCTCGTTGAACTTCGCCTTCCAGTCCGCGCCGTAGAGCCGTATCTGGTTCGCCATCGCGAAGTCGAACTGCGTCACCGAGCCCTTGCCCTGGTAGAAGCACCTGCTCTGCCACTTAAGCACGGCTGTTGACCAGCAGTCGGCGAACTGCGGATCGTCCTTGTCCGGCAGCCACGCGAAGAAGTTCTCGCGGTCCGTCACGGGCGTCTGGCACTGGAGCCTCACATAGCAGCATCCAAGCGAGAAGAAGATGTGCCCGTCGGGATCGACAAGCCACCAGCGTCCGTTCCACTTCTCGGTGCGGAACTTCCCAGTCGCCTTCAGCTGCGGACCCGCCCCCCAGCCGCCGAAGCGGTCCGCTCCCGGGATCGGCGACTCGGGATGGGCGGCAAGCTCCGCCTCCTCCGCCTTCGCCGCAGCCGTCATTTCCTCTAGCGAATGGGCCTTGCCCGGCCATTCCGCGTGGGCGAACTGGCCGAACTGGTCGACGAACGGGAAGAACGCGTCGTCGATATTCAACGTCATGCCAGGCCGCTCGCCATCGACCCACAGGCGCTTTACGTCGAACTGCGCCGGCGCTTCCTCGAACGTCCTGAAGATGATGATGGAAAGTATGCTGTCGCTTTTGTCGAGGTGGTCTGCGCGGAATTCCAGATCGTATCCGTTCACGCCGGGAAGACCCTTGCTTCCGGGCGCCACCGTATAGCTCTTGCGGTTGCAGGGTGCCTTGATGACCTTGCTCTCGCCCGGGCCGAGAGAGAACTTCGCATTGGCGAACCGCTTGGACGTGCCCTTGGCGATGCCGTGAGCGATGAAGTCCAGCGTCCGGTCGGTCCGGTTGGAGACTTCCGCGCACCAGACGTCGTAGCGGTTCAGCGCAAACGGCTCGGGGAAGACGAAGTTCACGCCGCTGAACTTGTGGCTGGCGGCCACATCGACAACAGCAGTGCTACCCTCGACGCGCACTTTCGCGCCGTCGTATCCCTCTGGCTTTGTACCCTTGTCCGCCGCAGGGAAAAGTACCTGCGTGACGGCTAAGACAACCGCAAGTGTATTCATGCCGCTTACTTTATGAGAATGACAGACCCGCCGACTTCCTTGGCGACGACCGCAAACCAGCCGAGGTTAGCCGACGCAACAGAGGTCTTTGCAAGAACGCCGCCGATGCGGTAGTTGTTCGCCGCCGCTTCCTCGGCAGGATAGGAGGCTAACTTTTTCCACTTAGTGCCATCATACTGATACAGACCGATTACAAAGTTGCGCGAAGTATTTCCCTGCGCATTCATGAGTTCGTCAAGCCGCCACTGGTCATAGCGGATGAGCGTATCGGCAGTGGCAAAGCTGGAGGTCTTGCCACCGCAATTACCCCTCCAGACACCAAGCCGACGGTTCTTGGCATCGTCCTCAACGAGTCCAGCGGGAATGTCGGTACGATCGGGAGCGTACAGCTCGACAGTGAATTTACGATGCGTTGTAATTTCGGCGTCGTTGTTGTCCTTGAGAAGAATCCGCATCGAGTTGACGAACTTCGGAGCCACATCATAATTAAGTCGGGCATAGTCACCGACGAAGCGCACGAGCTCAGCGTCGCGATTCGGATAAATGAGTCGACCCTTATTGATCGCGTACCAACCGTTTGTGCCAGAACTGTTAAGCTTGGTACGACCATCGCCGATTGACCCGCCAAGGCGCGCAAAGGTTCCAAAGTCAAGGTCACGCTCCACACCCTCGCCATCTGCAGTGACCGAACCACCGCGAAGATCGAGACGGCTCCAGAGTGTTCTGGCTGAGTCCCCTTGGTTGGTGATGCAGCCATAGCCGACAAAACGGCTGGTACAAGCCACGTTGTTGTTGTCGTTGGTGCTTCCGAGAACAAGAGCACCACGAATGCCGAGGCCGATCGTGCCGCCACGCAAGCGAATCGTCGCGTCTCCAGACCTCATAGAGTCTCGGGCGACGTTGATCCTGTTGGTTTCCCATGCGTTGTCGCGAAGCCAGAGACTGGCATTGTCCGCAATCTCCAGCTCCGCACGGGTGTACAAATTGGAACCAACGTACATATCCCCGATGTCGCAGACCTTGGCATTGCCCGAGAGCTTCATCCTTGTCGTGCCAACATTGGCGCTGTTGTCAGTATAACCGGCATTCAAGACAAGCATATTGACGTTCGAGACAACTGCGGTGTCATACACCTCGAACGAGTTGTCAGTCATGCCGTTGCCGAGCATTAACAACGAAAGATCGCTTAGCTTCGCGTTGTCGTAAAGCGCAATCCTCGCCGTTGCATTTCTGTTTATGGCAGCGGTGAGTGCCTTGCCCCCGCGAGAAAGCGAAGCATTGTTCGTAATTACGAGTTCGCCGATTGAATGGCTAGAATTGTTCCAATCGTTTCGCGCCAATCCAAACGAACCGCCGGTGAAAACCGTCTCTGTGTCCCCGGCAAGCTCAAGATAACCTTTGCCGAGATATCCTACATACACGGAATCTACAAAGGATAGATTCCCGGCTGAATGACGCAGATATCCCTCGGAATAGTCTTCGCGGGCAATTAGACATTGGGCCCCCATGGTCAGGTTGCCGGTGTTCTCTACCCTTCCAACGGTGTTCGTACGATAACCGATCAGCGCATCTCCGGCCACAGAAAGTGTTCCCGAATTCGTAATGACCGAAACGATATCGCCTTGTTCAACCACATTCGTCCAGACACCAAGTTGAAGTTTCCCTGCAATGCTCACAGTGCCTTTGTTGTCCAGCAGGGATGTTCCACCCCTCTGATGTCCCATATACAAATAGGAAGCCGTTGTAAAGCTCGAATCGGAATCCGCGATAATAAGCTTGGCGTCGAAGACATGTCGTTGAGAACTGCTCGAGCTTTCGTTGTTATAGCCGATATACGTAGCGGTCTTGGCTTCAAACGTTCCTCCGTTCTGCACGGTCAAGACGCCTGGGCTTTTCTGACCAACGTATGCAAGGCCATAAGTCGTCAACGATCCTCCGTCTATTATCAAGATCATCGGTTTCGCATTTGATGAACCATTCGCAATTTTTAAGAACTTGGTGGTTGCGGCAGTGGCGGAGTCTATGTAAAGTGGAACATTTCTAAGATTCTGGTGAGTCATCCATGTATCGTCGTCTTTCGTCGGCAGACTGTTACGAAGCGTATCACCACCATACCAGTACGACGGCGTATTCCAGTTGTAGGAAGTCGCCGTAGCCTGCGGCTTGAACTCAAATGTCACAGCCGAAGCGCTCATCGCCGCCGCGAAGACCACAAACACACTCAGGATCGATTTCATTTTCATGACCTTTCCCATCTTTTCCTTGTTTTATTTACAAAAACACCACAAGCTTGAACGAGCTTCAAGCTCATCTGCAAGAATTATAACACAGTACTGCCGCAATGACAATGCGAAATGCGCAAAAATTATCGTGCGAGATGCGCAAGACGGTATTCGCGCAACGACAGACTCGTCGTCATGCGAAACGCGCGCCGCAGGGATGACGGATCTTCGTATCCGCATCTGGCGTAGATCATGTCTATCGGCACGGAAGGATCCGCCAGCAACGCCTTCGCCGTCTCTATACGCACGGATGTTATCTCCTCCCCGATAGAACGCCCCGTAAAATCGCGAAACCGCACCTCCGCCGACCGCCGGCTACCGCCGACGAGCTTCAGCACCTCCGCCGGAGAAATCCCACGGCAGGCGTTGAGCCTCACATATTCTACGGCATCGCGAATGGCGGCATACCCCTGCTTGAAAACACGCGTTGAATTGCGCCGCACAACCCTCTGGCAGCCGTAGCGGACGACCTCTGGCCGCCGCGACGGACGCTTCATGATCTTGTCTAAAAGCTCGGCGGCCTTGTATCCACACCCCTCGAAGTCCGGTCTGACGCTCGTGAGCGTCGGCTCCGCGTTCTCGCAGATGGTCTCGTCGTCGTCGACGCCGATGACGGCGATGGACTCGGGAACGGCGATGTTTTCAATGCGGCACGCACTCAAGACCATCTCGGCCACTCTGTCGTTCGCCGCAAAGATTCCGCATGGACGCGGAAGCGACGCTATCCACGAATCAAGTCCGCCATAGAAGGCGTCTTTCCTGCCACGGTTTTCCACGCCTTCGAGGAAAACATGTCCCTTTTTCCCTGCCTTTGCGATGCGCGTTTCGAATATCTTGCGCCGCAACTCCGCCCATTCGGTCTGCTCCATGAAGCCGACGTATGCGTAATTGCCGTAGCCGAGCGACAGCAGCTCGTCCATCGCCAGCCTTGCACATTCCGCAGCGTCGTTTTCGACACCAGAATAGGGGCGGGTCATGTTCGCCCGGCTGGCGTCGATAAACACCGTCGGCAGGTCGCCAAACACATCCTGCTTCCAGCCGATCCTATCCAGGAACGGGCCGTCCACGATGCAGCCGTCCGCGCGCCAGCCCTCGATGGCCTGCCGGGGCGACGGCGCGTTCCTGCCGCACTCGATCATCCTCACTCGCCAGCCGGCGTTTTTCGCATACTGGTATATCCCGTTGGTGGAACGTGAACTCAGCCTCCAGAGACGCCTGAAGAAAAGAACCGTCTTCATGGAGCCACAGCGGCGGAGATGATGTCCTCGTGGGCCTTCTTCAGCGCCTCTGCGTCGTATTTAAGCACCTTGCGGTCGTAGGTCATCAGCCCGTTGACCTCGTTCTCCACGTCCGTTGTCTGCGTATAGACGCTTCCTGCCAGGCCCTTCGCGGCGAGTTCCTTCACCTGGTCCATCAATCCGAGATAGGTCTTGTGGAGGCCTTCCCGCGTGGCGGTGTCCTCCATGCCCTTATAGCCCCATATCTTGCGCTCGCTCTGCCACACGTGGTTGGAGACTGCATGTCCAAGGCCGCCGAACTCGCCGAGGAAGGTGGCGCGGCGGTCGTTCACCGCGAACATGGCGGGGCCGCGGTAGAGATGCATGTCGACCGTATCCGCCGCCTCGCACACGCCGGCGGGCTTGTGCTTTGTCTCGACGCGCGTCTCCCATTTCCACCCCTGTGGTATGAGATGGCCGCCTTCCCAGTCCCAGCAGCCGGAAGGTCCGCTGACGACGCGCGTGCGGTCGTAGCGGCGAACGAAGTCCAGCATCGCATGCGTCAGGTACTCGCCCGGCTGACCCCAGCCCTCGTTGTAGGGTATCCACGCCACGATGCAGGGCACCTTTCCGAGGTTGTCCATCATCGCCTTCATCTCGTAGCGCTGGAAGCCGTAGCACTTCACGATATCCGGTTCCATCGGCGAACGCCATGTGGCGGTGCAGCAGGGAAGGTCCTGCATGACGAGAATGCCGATCTTGTCGCAGAGATGGTAGTAGCGCCGCGGTTCCACCTTGATGTGCTTGCGCATCATGTTGAAGCCGCACTTCTTGAGCGTCTCGATGTCGAAACGCATCGCATCGTCGGAAGGCGGCGTCAGGAATCCGTCGGGCCACCAGCCCTGGTCGAGCGTGCCGATCGGATAGTATGCCTTGTTGTTCAGGTGGAAGCGGAGGATTCCCTTCGCGTCCTTCTTCACCTCGAACTTGCGCATCCCGAAGTAGCCTGCGATGCGGTCGGAGCCGTAGTCGGCCGTGAAATCGTAGAGGCTGGGCGATTCGGGGCTCCAGAGCTGCACCGGAGCGGGAAGCGCGACCGTGCATTCGCCGTCAAGCCCGAAAGTGCCGCGCGCGACGGCTTCGCCCGCGCGCGTGATGCAGACGCGCCCGTCCAGGCCCAGCCTGGCCGTCTTCAGCGACGCCTCGGAAAGCTTGAACTTGAACTTGACCGTGCCATTGTCGATGTCGGGCGTGACGGAATAGTCGACGATGTGGACGTCCGGCACCTCTTCCATCCACACGGTCTGCCAGATTCCGCTCACGCGCGTATAGTGGCATCCGAACGGCTTGCGCTCCTGCTTTCCGCGGGACTGTATGAAGCCGTCGGTCGGATCCCACACGCAAACCGTAAGCTCGTTTTCGCCTTCCTTCACGTAGTCGGTGATGTCGAGCGTAAACGGCTCCTGCGCGCCGGCGTGCGGGACGTCCGTCACTTCGTCGTGCCCGATGTACACCTGGGCGCGGAAGTCAACGCCGTCGAAGTGCAGTAGCGTGCGGAAGCCATTCTTCGGATGCACCGTGATCTTGCGAGTATACCAGAGGAAGTCTTCCGCCTCGAGGAACTTCCCCACGCCCGACAAAGGCGTCTCCAGCGCATACGGAACGCGTATCTTGCCGTCCCATTTCTCGGGGCGCCCCGTGGTGTTCGTTACGGACGTGACGGCGTAGTCCCAGTCGCCGTTCAGGCAGGTCCAGCTCTTGCGGACCATCTGCGGACGCGGATACTCGCGCCAGGCGTTGTCGCTCGTTACCTTCTCGCCCCATTCCGTCATCATCGGCGTGGCCGCCCATGCCGCACAGGGAATCATCCAAAATGCCTTCATCAGTTTTTTCATGTCGTTTTCCTTTCTTTTTCTTTCGCAAGCTCGCAAGCTCACCACTTTGCCACGATGAACGAATAAGGCGGCAGGGAGGTCGGCAGCTCGCATTCCTCCCATGTGCGCGATCCGTCAGTGATGCGGCACCACGACACCTTGCGTCCGCCGAGGTCAAGCGCAAATGGAACTTCCCTGTTCCTGAAGTTCACCACCATCGCCGCGACGCCTTCCGCGCCCTTCGCCGCCGCAACCCATACGTCCGGATCGTCGGATTCCGCCGCAACCGCCGTCCCCGCCTTGCGCAGCTCGTTGAACGCCATAAAGGCATAGTACGCCTTGTGTGGCTTGTACGTGAGCGGATTGAAAAGCGGACTGTAGTTCCCGATGCCGCACCGCGCATCGTAGATGGCCGCCGAATCGACAGGACCGTTCTGGAAGCCGACCAGCACCGCCGCAATCTCGGACGCCTGCTGCGCCGTGCCGAGCTTGTCGTGGTTCGGCGACGGCAGCCACTCGTCAAAGCACGTCTCAAGGCCCTTGAACCCAGCCTCGTCCAGCGTCTTGCGCACATATTCCGCCTGCTCTATCATCGGCTTCACCCATGAATAGCTGTGATACGAGAAATAGTCTATCGGGCAATTATGCTCTTTGATGTACTTGAGGAAGGCGTGGAAGCAGTCGAACTGGAACTTCGCGCGGGGGTTCTTGTCCTTGCGGTTGATCCAGGTGACGCCGCAGCTCGCGAAGCCACCGATCTTGAGGTGCGGGAACTTCGCCTTCAGATGCTTGGAGGAGACGTCGTACAGGCGGCAGTACTCCTCGAACGTGCCGTGCCACATCTCGTTCTTCTCGATGGTCTCCCAGTTCTCCGGCTCGTTCCATATCTCCCAGTAGGTGATCTTGTACTTGAAGCCGTCCGCCCATCCCTCCGTGTAGTGGCGGATTACATGCTCGCAGATGCGCGCCCACTTCGCGAAGTCCTTGGGAGGATCGATGCGGTAGCGCCTGAACGTTGCGTAGTTCTCAATCGTCACGCCCAGGCGGAAGAACGGCTCCACGCCGTTCTCGACGAGCGCGGAGACGAGCCGGTCCGTGAAGACGAAGTCGTAGTTCTTCGGGTCGGTCTCGTCCGCGTCGAAGTCGCGGAAGAGGTTCGGGATGTCAACGAACACGTTGCGAGCGAACATCCCGCCCACGTCATGCAGGCGCGAGAACGGGATTCCTGCTTCCTTCAGGTACTTGAACATCGGGAACTGCCTGTAACCGAGCATGGGCGGCTGCCCGACCCCATTCACCGGCTTGACGATGCCGATTTCCCTAGAAGGATCGACTTTCACTTCGACGGCAGGGCACACATGCGCGACGCCCATCACGACAGCGGCCAACGCCAGGCATGCAAAACCAACATTACGAGTCTCTTTCAGCATATCCGCTTCTCCTTTAATTTAAGGAGC
>Ga0265299_10006824_pt1 | contig 10330 bp, 3 predicted proteins | sample AusTroGonzalo_MG_4_FD_193485 | JGI IMG/M metagenome (GOLD analysis project Ga0265299, IMG submission 193485) | Bovine rumen microbial communities from tropical cattle in Woodstock, Queensland, Australia - Gonzalo_02 | ecosystem: Host-associated > Mammals > Digestive system > Stomach > Rumen ...
CAGCCGCTTGACATGGAACAGGTCGGGTGTCCACCGCCCGTACTACTGGGGCGATACCTTGTCTATCTAGGACAACGACTTCATCGAGATGGGTGCCCGTGCTGTCAACCGCACTTTCCATATCGAGCCGGATCTCAGTCGCGCGATGTACCGTCTGTATGTCGTGCATACCGAGTTGCTGACCTCCGATGCCGCGCGTGCATTGCAGGACAATACGAATACCGACGAGACCTCGCTCATGTACCGCCAGATGGGTTCGTCCTTCCTCAACCCCTTCCACCGGCTCGGTGATGCCTTCACCTATATCCGTACGCTCCGCCTCAAAGACCCCATGTATCGCAACAAGCGCTTTGAGGTGTATCTCGGACAAGGCGAGTATGTGCCCTACTACAACGCCTTCGGCGAGGAGGACCATGTCCATACCAACACCTTCGCCATTCCGGAGGCGGTAACCGTCATCGGCGGTGTCGACCACCTGGCTTCCGGCCACAACTATTGCCAGGCGGGCTACTACGACCGTTATACGATGCGGGCGGAAGGACCCTTGGGCGGTGATGCGGACGTAGTGGTGACGACACCGGAAGGCACCTTCACGCTCAACAACGCGTCCATCGAGGAGATTCAGAACGACCGCTCGATGGAGGATTTCAACAAGAACTCCGTCATCGAACCTTGGGAGTTTGAGAAACGCTCCATCCTCACCGGCAACACCGTGGACAACGACGAACCGACCCACGTCTATCATGTGGTCACCTGTTTCGCCGACTCCACACAGCTCGGACCGCTGCCTGTCAAATATAGAAACTACGACCGCCTGGCCGGCACTTTCTCCAATCCTATCAGCAGCAAGGATGTGGAGCATTTCCATGAGGAGTGCGAGCAATCCAAGGGAGCACGCTCTATCATCATCGACGGCGTCACCGTGCAGGGCGGGTATGCCAACCAGATCGACCAGACCGACTACGACGGCCATCGCTACAACAAGAAGACCTATTTCCGCGGAGGCGGCATATTCGTGGACGGCAACTGGACCCAGGACTTCGAGGAGCAGGAGTACTCCATCCCGAATGTGACGGACCCTGCCCAGCATAATATCCTGCTGGTGATCCGCAACTGCGAGTTCAAGGACAATATGGCGGGTAATGGCGGCGCTATCTATTCCAACGGCGACCTGCATATCCACCGCAGCCATTTCGCGCAGAACTTCGCCCAGGGCCCGATGTCGGTGCTCGACCAGTCGCTCATACCCTGGTCCGCCGGAGGATGTATCGCTACCAATGCCATCTGCGGTGTGGCCAACTGTCTGTTTGACAACAACGAAGCCAGACGAGGCAAATATCCTATCACGATCGACCAGGAGAGCGAGGAGTTTATCGAGGACGCCGATGTGCGTCAGGGCTTCGCGGGCGTGATAAGTGCGGCGCGACAGTCCAAGGTCAAGGCCATCAACTGCCATTTTGTCAAGAACAAAGCCGTGGCTTATCCCGCCATCTTCAATTTCCGCGGCAACCAGATCTACTCCACCGCCGACTCCATGCACTTTGCCTTCAACTGCGTCTTCTGGGGTAACGAAGGCATCGGCCTCGACCATACCAACGCCTCTGCCGAAGCCAAGGCGCTGTTCAACGCCAAGTACAACCACCAGCGAAGCGGCATCATGCATTACGAGAAGGCGGAGTATGACCGCTACAACGAACTCTACGACCGCTATCTGGCGATGGTGGAGGACAACTATCTCAACCCCGACATACCCGATACGCTCGATGCACTCCGCGCCCTGGCGAACCATATAGAGGGTATCTATTTCTCCGCCTACGAAGAGGGCAAGGGACTGGGTGTGGCGATGCCCAAACCCGATGCGTTCGTCAAGCACGAAGGCGAGGTCATCGAGGAATACCGTGCGATGCCGATGCCTACCAAGGGCGACGGCACAGCGAATCTGGACGACCTCTTCACACGCGTCAAGGGCAACCACAACGTGCTCGTAGCCGATGACAACGACGCCAACTCCGGACTCCATTTCGTCCAACCCTCCACCATCACCGGCGTGGACGGATTTGAGGAGACCGCCAACTGGCTCATGGCGCGTATCAATCCCGCTACCGACAACGGCTGGGGATTCTGCCATCAGGAGGTCACGCGTACCGTCGACTGGTATGAGATTTACAGCCCTGCCAACGATTCGTATGTCTCCGCCCATTACGCACCCAACGAGGCCGGTCGAGCCGAGGCGGAGACCGCGCTTACTATCCTCCAGAACGACGATGTGGACGGCTATGTGGCGGACCCCGAGGCCTTCATCTTCCCCGTCTATGGCGTGGATACGGCGCAACTGCAGTCAACAGACAACGTGGCGTTGTACAACTACTACAGCCGCGAACTCAACGAGCGCTTCGGTACGCTGCTCATGCCTTCCGGCACCGATCATTTCATGAGCTATACCCGCGAGGGCGACAGCGGCACCAACGATATGTTGCGTATCTCCTCCTATCCCAAACAGGGCATCGACTCCGTCTTTATCGACATGGGTATCTACGAATACCAGTACGTCCAGCTGCGGCTGCCCGGTAGCGAGATAGATACGATGTGGGTCACGACCACCCCGAGAGCCGATGTCGTCGCCGACGGTACATCTTGGGAGCGGGCTACCGACCGCCTCCAGGATGCCATCGACTGGCTCATGCTCTCCCATAACAACCACGACAAGTATATCTGTCTGCTTGGCGGCACCTATACGCCGCAGACGCTCTTCGACAACTGCTATTCCTTCCGCGTCACGGTGCCCACCGACCCGATGCGCCTCTTCCTGCCCGAAGATGCGCAGAACGACAGGGACTACAGTATCCCCTCCATCACTTTCCTCGGAGGATGGAGCACCGAGTCCGAAGGCGAGGGACGAGATATCGAGAAATATCCTACCGTCCTGGAGATGCGCGACCATGTCGTACCCGAGGCGCAGAACCAGCTCTTCGTCATCAGTGATATGACGCGCCAGTTCATGCAGCGTACGTTCCGCTCTACCGATTTCCGCCGCGACACCACCGTCATCCCTGTCGCCTTCGACGGTATCACCTTTGTCAATCCCCATGCCATCCAGGACCTCGATGACGGCGTGAATGCCAATATCCTCACCGAGAACGGAGGAGGTGCTATCTACTATCGTTTCCAGCGCCAGTATCACGACCAGGGTGGTATGCTCACGCCGGACATGCATACGCCCCTCTATCCGCGCAAGGAGGTCATCACGGGCTCATTGAAGATCGAGTTGCCCAAACTGACAGTCAGCAACTGTATCTTCATGGACAACGGCCGCCGGACGGTAGGAGCCGCCCAGCGTGCATCCGCCCTGCGTATCGACCAGGGTGGCGGAGATGCGCTGATTGTCAACTGTCTCTTCCATTCCAATGCCGGAGCTCCGATTTTCGCCCCTGTGCCGCAGAACGCAGCCGACCTGGCGGACGTGCCTAACCGCGTGCGTATCGTCAACTCCACCTTCGCCCTCAACGACGGACATATCACCCTCGGTTATGACGGCTGCGAGATCCACAACTCGCTCATATGGATGGACGACCTGCTCGCCGACACGCTCACCCAGTTCTCTATCGGTGCCACCGGTTACAACCGCGGCAGCAGCACCGCAGCCAACGACAGCATCACCAACAATGCCGTCTATGGCGTCTTTGCCAACGACGAGACCTATCACAACGAATCGCTCAGTGCCACCAACAAGGATGTGTATGTCGGACCTAACTTCGTAGAGCCCGACCCGGATGCCAATACCCAGGAGACACGACGTGCGCGCGACTTCCACCTCAACCCTGCCGTCCGTACGATGAATATGGCGGATACCGCGCTCTACAAACGCAAGGTCTTTGCCTGCCAATACGCACCTGTGCCCTCCGCTACCGACTATTGGGCACGCGCCGTAGGTATACACCATCCCGTCACGCGCATCGGCGACGACACCGAACTCTCTACCCACTCCCGTCTCCACGGCAGGGGCATGGAGCGTGGCGCCTACGAGTGCCAGGCACTGCTCCAGCGCGTGCTCTATGTCCAGCCTACCAAACTCGCCGGACTCGCCGGTGACGGCTCCTCGTGGCAGAACGCCTTCGGACAGGGCCAACTCCAGAATGCCATCGATGTCGCTTCCGTCTATTCCTACCTCAACCGCACTGCACCCAACCTCGAGGACAGGCGCGCTTTCGTCTTCGTCAAAGGCTCCTATGATGCCGAGCCCGAAGATGTGATCTATGCCCGCGACGGCGTATATATATACGGTTCGCTGCCCAACCGGTTCAACGACACTATCTTCCTCAACGACGAGAACGAGTTCGACAATTTCGAATGTGTGCGCTTCAACCATCAGGTGCGTGCACAGCGTGCCGAAGTGGCTTCGCCTAACGCCACGCCTACGCGTATCCGCGGGGTGGAGACCTCCGGCGAGGAGTTCCTGTCCGGATTCGCAATGGACGGCTTCGTCATCGACGGAACGGGTATGGACTACGACCACTCGCCTGTCGTCATCGACAACGACTCGATGGCGATGCGCAACTGTATCATCACAAATTGCCATACCTCCGGTGCGCCTGTGGTCAATCTCCATCACGGCCTCATCTACAACACGCTCGTCTATGGCAACGACGCGCCTGTGGCCGTGGAGGTGGGCGCAGAAGGACTCCTGCTGAATGCTACCGTCATCAATGACACACCCGACGGCGTCGCACTCGATATCACCCACGCCCGCGACGGCAATGTGCGCAATACGATTGCCTGCGGAGCGGATGACAGCCGCGCGATGTTCGCTCCCTATCTGACGACAGGCAATGTCTATGCCCTGCCTGCGTATATCACCCGTCATCCCCAACTGGCCTACCAACTCCATGAGCATAGCGCCCATATCAATGCCGCTGACGGCGCGGAGGACCTGCCTGCCCAGTTCAACGACTATCTGCGCAGCGGATTTGTCCATTTTGCCGTCGACCGTGATATACTCGGCAACCCCAGAATCATCGGCGGACAGGTGGACAACGGCGCATTTGAGACATGGCGCGTCGAACCCAACACCGTGGTGGAAATCACCTCGATGACCAATGCTATGCTCGATGAGTTCGAGATACGCGATGCGATGAGAGAGCATTGGGATACCGAGCGCAGAAACTCCTTCAACGACCATTTCGGCGGCAACCAGTATCCCCACCAGGGCTCTGTGGTCTATCTCATGGACAGCAGTGCGATGACCATGGCGTATGCCGAACCCGAAGATTTCGAGGATATCATCCTGCGTCCGGGCTATATGCTGCTCAAACCCGGTGCTTCGTTCTACGGCAACGGCCATGAGGTACAGTTCTACTACCTCGCTGCCGAGAAGCGGTTTGTCCACCAGCGCTACTCCATGACCGCCTTCCCCTTCTCCTACAGCGTAGCCAATATCACATCCACACAATACGATGAGCCCCACGATTCCCTCATCACTCAACCCTCAACTCTCAACCCTCAACCCTCAACCTTCACCACCTATCAGTACAACGGTGCCGCACGCTCGCAGAAGGATTATGTCTTCCGCACCGACAACTCCGCCCTCTGGATCCCTGTCGATACGCTCAACCGTACCGCTACCGAGGGCTATCTCATGGATTTCGGTACCGCCGTCGATACCGTCCTCCGCTTCACAGCCTTTGCGCCTTCGGGACAATATGTCTATACCGAAGATTCCGACGACAAGACGGTGTGTCTCACCCAGTATGACAACCGCACTGCCGGCTACGGAGACGAACTGAACTTCACCCGCCAGGAAGATATGGGTTGGAACATGAAGGGCCTGCCGTGGCTCGTGTCCGGCTATCGCACCGATACCATCCTCCAGGAAGGCAATTTCCAGCGCCAGATGTTCATACCCCATGTCTTCTACCAGATGGACGGTGCCGGCGAATACCTCACTGCCGGTGACCATATCTATACCTCCCGTTCATGGGATAGAGGCGCAACGATGTCTATGGGCAATGCTTTCTTCACCCAGACCGCCACACGCTCCGAACAGGAGACCGTCGTCTTCCATCTGCCCTATTACGGTTTCAACCAACCCGTCTCCCGTCCCGTCATCCGCCTCTCCGCCGCCCGTCCATCCGGCGCTCCAACCCTCAACGCTCAACGCTCAACGCTCAACGCCGACTTCCTCACCCTCTTCCCCGACAGCGCCGCGGCGTCCAACGTCAGCTACACCTACGGCCGTGACGGCGTCAAATGGATCAGCGATGCTCGCGAACCGCAACTCTACTTGCTCGACTCCAAGCGACTCTCGCGTCTCTCCCTGCTCGATGCCGCCCCTACCGAAGTGGATATACCGCTCGGCGTCTCGGTGCCCGAGGAGGCGGAATATACTTTCTCCGTGCCCGACAAGAACGCCTTTGCCGATTATGCCTATGTATGGCTCATCGACTATGCACACAACCGCTATGTCAACCTGCTCGAAGAGGACTATACGCCTGTGCTCGAGGCGGGAGAGAACAACACACGCCTGGCGGTTCGTATAGGCGGCTTCCCCAAGACTGATGAGAAAGGCCGGCGACAGTACGTCGTCTTCATGTTCGACGGCACGCTCCATGTGCGCGGACTCGTCAAAGGAGACCGTATCACGGTCTATGCCCCCTCTGGACAGATGATCTGTTCCGCCGTCGCCCGTACGTCCGAATGGTCCGTCCCGCTCCCCTCTCAGACCGGCTACGTCGTCTCCGTCAACGGCCGTTCCTACAAGGTCCTGGACAAACTCTGATTTTATAATCGCCACTCTGATCCTCACTCCTGAAATCCTCCGATACGTAGTCCGATCGGAGGCGGAACGATATCGGAACCTAGTCAAACCGTATGCAACCCGAATGTGTTTTTATACAAAAACGCCTAATTAGCCTAAATTTTCGAAAATTTGTCCCAACTATTGCGTATGTCAAAAAAAAGCAGTAATTTTGTAGCGGATTTTCTTGAAAAATCGGAAGTAGTACTCCGGATTTTCTTGAAAAATCGGAAGTTGTAATTCGTATTTTCAAATAAATATATGTAGTATGATCAGCCGTTATTATCAGTTAGACAAGGAGTTAGATGGCAGTGTTTTCCTGTTTGGAGCACGGCAAACCGGAAAAAGTACCTTTCTGGAGGCGCAGTTCCCTGATGCTGCGTACATTGACCTGCTGGATAGCCAGTTGCGTCGTCGTTTTAAGGCGAAGCCGGAACTGCTGTTTGAGATGCTGCAAGACAGGCCAGAGGGAAGTATTGTCGTGATAGACGAGATTCCGTTAGTGCCGGAGTTGCTGAATGAGGTGCACCGCCTCATCCAGAAGAAAGGACTGCGGTTCGTACTATGCGGCAGCAGTGCACGCAAACTCAAGCGCAAAGGGCATGATACCTTAGGCGGACGGGCGCTTCCCTGCTATTTCTATCCTTTTGTCAGCGCGGAGATAGCCGACCTGGACTTGGATAAGGCATTGTTGTATGGTATGTTGCCGCCTCATTACTTGGCTAAAAAACCGGAACGGCTGTTGGACGGATATATTGATGTCTATCTGCGCGAGGAGATCAAGGAAGAGTCGCTTGTGCGTAATTTAGATGCCTTTGAGCGATTCATGGAAGTGGCGGCTACCTGCGATGGTGATATTGTCAGCTATGAGAAAATCGCCAACGACTGTCAAGTCTCCGCCAAGACGGTGAAAGAATACTTCAGCATTTTGGCGGATACACTGATAGGCTACACTATTCCTGCCTATACCAAGGTGGTGAAACGCAAAGTGGTGCAAGCTCCTAAGTTCTATTACTTCGATGTGGGAGTCTACAACCATCTGCTCAACCGTACATCGCTGGCACCGGGCACTTCGGAATACGGGCATTGCTTTGAGCATTTCGTGATACAGGAATTGGTGGCGTATATCGGCTATACGCACAGCAGCAAGAAGCTCAGCTACTGGCATACCTATAACGGCAAAGAAGTGGATGCGGTCATCGGAGAAGCGGAAATAGGTATTGAGATCAAATCGACGGAAGAGGTACAAAGCAAGCATCTGAGCAATTTCAAGGAGTATGGCGAAGAGTTCCCGAATAGCCGATGCATCGTGGTGTCACGCGACCCTATTACGCGCCGTGTTGGTAATGTGGAAGTAATCTATATCTCTGACTTTCTTCAAAAACTATGGGCTGGAGAGATATTCTAAGGTCATACTTCTGACCTTCAAAAAGGGTTAGAGGCCTTCAACTTTTAGACGCTGTAGGTGATTAGACTGGAAAAAGGCGAGTTTCGACTCGCTTTTTTTCGTACCCTCTCAACCCTCAAGATTTGACTTAGTCAAATAATCGTGCCCCTTGGGGCTAAGAACCCTCATTCTCTCTTCTCTATTCTCTATTCTCTATTCACTATTCTCTATGACAGTCTACGACTATCTGCTCAAAAAAAAGAATCAGGAGAACTGAGCATCCTCCTCCAAATCGGCCTGCCAGTACACCTGGTTTCGTACTTGGAAATATGTGCCTATCATTTAGAACATCCGGACTTAAGCCAATGGCAAGTAGCACTGCATTTCAACACCAGCAAACGCCGAGTCTGGAACGCATATAGACTGTTCCAAGAAGCACCTGACAGCCATTAATTAGTTTTTTTCGTTCTTTTTATAAAAAAATCAATTTATTTTTGGCCGTATCGATTATTTTTTGTACCTTTGTGGCCAAAAATAAATTACTGCGATTTTATGCAACTGATTGGTAGAGAAAGAGAAACGAAAGAATTGACCCGATTGAAAGAGTCAAATCAAGCAGAGTTTGTTGTGCTGTATGGAAGGCGTCGTGTGGGGAAGACTTTCCTTGTACGAAGCTTTTTCGAGGACAAATTCTCATTCTATTGTACAGGTTTAGCCAAAGGAACGAGGCAACAACAATTGGAGAACTTTGGAAAACAACTCTCCTCATATAGCGGACAGACCTCTCAGCCCAAAGATTGGTTTGAGGCGTTTGACTGCATGAAGGGCATTATTTCTCGTTCTCGTCTACGTCGCAAAGTAGTGTTTCTCGATGAAGTGCCGTGGATGGATACGCAGAAATCCGAATTCAAACAGGCATTGGATTTGTTTTGGAACGGATGGGGTATGATGCAGGACAATCTCCTCTTTATCATCTGCGGTAGTGCTGCCTCATGGATGGTAAAAAATGTCATCAACGACAAAGGTGGCTTGCACAACCGATTGACATGCCGACTACACCTGATGCCTTTTACCCTGAAAGATACGAAAGCGTACTTGCGAGCGCAGGGTATCCGATGGAAAGACGAGATGATAGCTAACTGCTATATGATATTAGGGGGAATACCCTATTATCTCCATTTGTTGGACAAGTCACTTAGTCTTGCGCAAAATGTCGACCGTCTGTTCTTTGACGAGTCTGCGCTATTAGCCGATGAGTTTGGCAATCTATATGCCTCACTGTTCAAGAATGCGGATGACTATATAAAGATTATCACACAACTCAGCAAAAAGAAAAGCGGCTATACGCGCTCTGAATTATCTGACTTGCTCAAGCAAAAGACAGGAGGAGGCTTCACTCGCCGTTTGGAAGAGTTGGAGCAATGCGGATTCATTAGAAAATTCATGCCGATTAGTGGGAAAGAGCATATCTATCAATTAATCGATTTCTTCACCCTTTTCTATTTGCAGTTTGGCGGTGAGAAAGAAACCTACGACAACAACATGTGGTTGCACATCCAAAGCTCAAGCAAATATACCACGTGGCTGGGACTAAGCTTTGAGCGACTTTGTTTCGCACATATTCGCCCAATTCAACAAGCTTTAGGTATCTCGGGAATCGCCACTAAGACATACGCTTTGCGCACCTCTTCGGCGCAGATGGATATGGTTATTGACCGTGCAGACGGTCTTGTCAACCTATGTGAGATGAAATATACAGGAGAGGCTTATACACTTACGAAAGGAGAAGCTGAAAAACTTCAGAAGCGAATAAATGAGTTATCCGGCAAACTCAATAGAAAGAGCATCATCTCTGTGCTCGTTACAAACAACTCAGCAAAGAGGAACGATTATTATAATCAGCTAATCTACAACAATATAACGCTAAAAGAAATGTTTTTATAATAATTTATTTTTGGCCGTATGACTTCAAAAATCGCCTCTTACGGCCAAAAATAATAGTTTCTTATTAGGTGATTTTTGAGCGGCGCGCGATTGTGCGTCGCTCATTTCTATTATTTTTCGTACCTTTGCATCGGATTCCACAAAAGAGTCCGTAGCTTTGATTATGAAAGACAAGAACCGACAAGAAGTGGTATGTGACTACATCTACG
>Ga0265299_10006826_pt1 | contig 10327 bp, 7 predicted proteins | sample AusTroGonzalo_MG_4_FD_193485 | JGI IMG/M metagenome (GOLD analysis project Ga0265299, IMG submission 193485) | Bovine rumen microbial communities from tropical cattle in Woodstock, Queensland, Australia - Gonzalo_02 | ecosystem: Host-associated > Mammals > Digestive system > Stomach > Rumen ...
GTTCGCAAACGACGCATCGCCTATGACGGCGACGACATGCTCCTTGCCGCCGCGCCTGTCGCGCGCGGCGGCAAGCCCCTCGGCGACGGAAAGCGCGACGCCCGCATGCCCCGCAATGGCGGCATCGGCCTTGGATTCTGCGGGATTGGGGAAGCCGGAGATGCCGCCCAGCTTGCGGAGCGTCGGGAAGGAGTCGTCGCGTCCGGTGAGTATCTTCCACGCGTAGGCCTGGTGGCCGACGTCCCACACGATGCGGTCGGTCTCCGGGTCGAAGACATCCGCAAGGGCCATCGCGATCTCGACGGCGCCGAGAGAAGACGCAAGATGCCCGCCGTTCTTCGAAACGGTCTCGAGGATCCTGTGTCTCACTTCGATCGGCTTCACCTGTCCGCCCCCTCGTCCTTGCGTTTCAGTATGAGCAGGGACGTGGCGTTCTGCCCGAAGTTGTCGACTTTCTGCACGAGGTCGTAGTTCTTCTTGAGAAGATGGAAATACTCTATCTGGCGCTCGACCGGCGTCTCGCCGCAGCGGGGCGGGTCTATCGCGAACGAATAGCCAGAAAGCGCGGCAACCTTGCACGGCGCCGACGAGAGGAGCTTGCGCCATTCCTCGTCGGAAAGCATGCTGAACGGCCCCATCTCAAGACCGTCGGGGACCTTGCGCCCAGTCTCGATTGCGAGATAGAGGTCCTGGGTAAGAAGCATCTCTCCGTTCGGGTCTTCCTCCTCGATGTAGCGGGCGACGTCGCGAAGCTGGGCGAGCTCGCACTGGTCCTTCTTAATCGTCCAGAACCTGTCCTGACCGTTCGTCGTCCACTTCTCGAGAAGCGGCGAGCCAAACGCCGTCGCCCACGAAAGCCCGAGAACGAGGAGAAAGCGTTTGGCACACGGCGCCTGCGCCTCGCCAAGAAAGTTGACGGCGGCAAACACGGCGAGAAGCCCCATCACCGGCACCTGGTAGTCCTCGTAGGGGAAAGGAGCGAGCATCTGGACGAGAAAGACGGCGACGGCGCTCCAGAGCATAATTCGCCCGCCGCGGAAGTTCCCAAGGCCAAGGACTATGAAGAGGGGGAGATACCACCTGACGAGCCGCGATACGGAGCCGACGGTGAAAACGGGGTCAAAGCCGCCGCGAGCGGCGTGGTAGGCCTGTGCGGCAAAAAGTCCGGCGCGCGCGGCGGGATCCGCAAGAAAGAACCCGTAGACGGCGGCAAGACCGACCATGCCGCCGATGCCGAACCAGAGGAACGTCCAACGCATGCGCTTGAACGAGAAAAGGAGCGAGAAGCCAACGACTGGGAGGATGATGCCGAGACTGATGCGAGTGCCCGAGGCAAGCGCAAGCGAGAGGCCGCCCGCCGCGGCGAACACCGCGCCGCGCCGCCCGCCCTCGCGTGCGAAGGACAGAAGATAGAAGCCCATCGCGACGAAAAGCGAGGCGAGAGCGTAAGTCTTCGGGATTGCGAGGAAGTAGAGGTGGTAGAGGTTCGAGCCGAGAAGGAAGAAGACGACGAGCGCCGCGGCGCCGCGACGGTCCTCGGATGCAAGCCGCCACGCGAGCGCACACGCGAACAGGATCCCGGCAACGCCGAAGCCGAGCGTCAGGATGCGCGCGCCGAGGAGCCCGAACGAATTCCACACGGACGTGAACGCGGCGTAGACAATCGGCATGACCGGCGCCTGGGTGTAGAAAAAGTCGCGATAGGGAGTCTTCCCCTCGGACACGAGTCTCGCGGCATAAAGGTACCAGCCCTCGTCCTGATTGAGGGCGCCAAGCCATACGGCCGTAAACGCAAGCACGACGAACCCGAAGGCCGCCAAAAACCAATATCGCTTCATTGGGCGATATTATAGCAAATTAGCCCCCAAAACGCGAGGGGAAACGACTATTTAATCCTCTTGCACTCGAACTTCTCGCCCTTAAGCGCACGAAGCGCGAATTCGCCCCAGTAGGGCGTGGGCTTGTAGTCCCAGTTCTCGATCATGCACGGGCCTGCCTTCGGGTGGAAGCACCAGCCCGTCCAGTTGATCCTGTACTTCTGGATGAAGCCGAGCATGTCGGGCGAGAATGTATACGGATCTTCCTTCTGCTCAAGCGGAATGAAAGTCATTTCCTCGCGCGGCGCGGCACCGACTTCTCCGAGGAATATCGGATGCTTCGCCGCGACGGGAAGGATGCGCGCCCAGCCCTTGTGCCAGTGGTAGGTGTGCCAGGCGTACATGATTCCGTTGCCGCCCTTCTCCTCAAGCCTGTAAGACGGCTTCTCGCCCTTCTCTATCGCCTCGCTCTCGATGCCGGTGAGGTCGTTCGCCCAGTGAAGCCCGCCCGCGATCACGACGTTCTTCGCGCCAGTCGAGCGCACCGCGTCCACGAGCGCCTGCATGCCGACAGACTCGAAGCCCTGGTTCTTCTTCTTCTCTTCCTCCGTGAGGAACGCCGACTCGTCGTGCTTGCCCTGCTCGCCGACCCAGCCACCGTTGCGCCACACCTCCCAACTGATTCCATGCGGCTCGTTGAAGAGATCGAATATGACGGCGGGATGGTTCGCATAGCGCGCGGCGCAGTCTTTCCAGAACTCCACGTGCTCCGCCTTAGGCGCGCGGAAGCGATGCAGGTCAATCGCGACATATGCGCCGCGGTTCGCGGCAAGGCGCACGATCTTGTCCACGGTGAGCCGAAACGCATCAGCCGCGCCGTCGCCGCTCTGGTAGACGCCGCGCCCGAACCAGTGCGCCTCGTTGATCGGCAGGCGTATGCAGTTCGCCTTCCATTCGTCGATAGCCACCACCGTCGACTTGACCTGCTGCTCGCCGTTCGGAATCGTCTCCATCCCGCCGGCATTGACGCCCTGAAGCCACACTTCATTCCCGTCCGGGTCGACAAGCCGATTGCCCTGGACGCGCAGCATCTTCGGCCACTTCTCGCGCCTCTCCGGCTCGTCCGGCACATATCGCGCCTTCGCCTGACGCTCCCTTTCCGCGGCAGCCGCGTGCAAAGGCGCAGGATCGGTCGCCACAATCGACATGTCCTTCATCTTGAGCGTTCCCGCCTTCGCCATGAAAAGGCAGGGCATCACGACGAGTCTGACGGCGTTCGACGGAACGAGGAAGGATGTCGTCTTCGACTGCCAGTCCTTCGTGTTTCTGTTTGTCGCCACAGGCCCCGGCTCCTTGCGGACCTCTTTGCCCTCGGCATCCTTGAACTTGAAAAGAACCCTGGCGTCGAACCACGGCTTGTCGCCCGTCTTCAAATCCGAAACGAGCCACGACCAGGAGCACTTTAGCGCAGCGACTCCCTCTGGCAAGTCGTATTCACGGTAGCCGTTAACCATCTTGCCCGGCTCCTTTACCGCGAGATCGACGTAAAGTTCTCCGTCCTTTGCGGGCGGCACCAGCGAGCCGTCCTTGCCGAGCCGGTCCTTCGCGGCCGCGCGGCGCTTCGCCACATTTGCCGCCACCTTGCGTTCGCGCTCCTCGCGCGCCGCCTTTTCCTCTGGAAGTTCCTCGTATTTCTCCTGGGGCTCCACGCAGAGGTTCCTGACGCTCATCGCACCCGACTTCACGTTGAAGAGGCACGGCATCACCGCCATGCCGATGGCTCCTTCAGGAATCTTGACCGACTTCCTGACGGAGAACCAGTCCTTCGTTCCCTTCCATCCGCCGATGTTGGGGCCGCTCTTGAGTTTCTTCCATTCGGCATCGAGGAAGTCAGTCATTATGCGCGCGTCGAACCAGCTCTGCGCGCCCTTCACGACATCGTCGATCTTGACCTCAGCAGAAATCACGGCGCCTTCCGTTCCCGAAGGGAAGCGAACCTGGACATACTTCATGCCCATCTTCCCCTCGCCCTTGAACGGAACCTCGAAGTCGCGCATGTCCTCCCTCACGAGGTTCTCGCCAAACGCCGCAAGCAGCACCACCGAGGCTAAGACCGCAAAACATTTCTTCATGGTTGCTTCCTTTCATTCATTTACCCTGCTTCTCACCGTCTTGAAGTCGACGGTCAGCGTAAGGTTGCCCGATTCCGGCACGGTGGCCGTGTAGAGAAGCTGGCGCATGCCGGGATTCGGCTGCTCCCAGGCGTTCAACGGCTGCGCGGAGCCCTCGGACCACACACCGTGCGCCGTCGATTCGGAAACCTCTATAACCGAAACATTCTTGGTGCATTTCATGGTCGGCACCGTACGCTCGGGCATGGGCGCGAGCGTCGCATCGGTATTCATCGCCCAGCGGACCGCCGTTCCCGGCGCGACACCTTCAATAGTATCGACGATGTGCGCGCCAAGGGACCTGTCTACCGAGACGCACCGCACAACCTTTTTCGCCATTGGATAGACGCTACTTAGGTCGGCGACGATGGTGTCGCCCACGTGGCCGATGGCGTCGACCTCGCGCTCGAGCGTGGCAAAGCCGCGTGGATCCTGTCCCTTGCCGCCAATCATCAGCGTATTGTGGCCTTGCGTGCCGATTCGAAATACTGTCCAGCGCTTCGAATCGGGCTCTGGGGACCAGAGTCCACTCGGACCGATTGCCTTTTCGACCTCGCGATAGTTTTCGGCCCCAAGGTCATAGGCCCAGCGCAACCCCTGGATGTCGAGAACGAAGCTCCCCGCGTCGGCATGGCCATGGTTGTAGGAAGGCGATCCGCCCTTTATGGCCAAGTACGGCTCGATGCGGTTGCTGCGATCCGCTGACACTACGCCAATCGGCACCTCGCCCTGCCCTACCCATACGTTCGGAATCGGAAGCTGCCCCCTGGCCTTCACCCGGTCCTCGCCCACCCAGAAGAGGATGAACGGCAGCGTCCGCGGGAGCTCCTTCGTCGTACCGTCGCAGATTTTGCGGAACGCCTCCACTTCGCCATCGGTGACCGCATCCAAATGCCCTAGTCGCGAGAACCACCACACAGCAGGAGAGCTCCCGCGTGTGCCATGGCTGTCGCTGTAGTTGAACCAGTCGCCTGAAGGCCCCGTCATGAGCGCGGGGTAGAATCCCGTCTCCTGTAAGCCGGTCACCAGCGAAAGGTTAAAGTCGTGGTCGAAGGCCTTGCGCATCATGTCGATGCAGATGACGTTGAAGCTCGTGCCGTAGTTCCAGTATCCCGGGCCTTCCGGATAGACGCCGTCGGGAGCGCACACCGTCTCCGCCTCGGGCAGGCACTCGACAATAGCGGCGAGATGCTCGGCGCAAAGCCGCGGCGTGCGGTCCGCAAGCGCCACGGTCGCGGCCGTGAGGCCCGAGCCAACGACCTGAACCCAGTTATTCTGGAGGCGCGTCCATCCCGCGAACGGGACATCCGCACGCAAGGCATGGCGTTCAAGCGCCGCGGCAACTTCCTCGCGGTCGACCTCGGAAAGCGCGTCGTAGAGCCAGTCGTAGGCCGTCGCGACAGCGAGCGCGATCTCCCCCTGATCAATCGTGTGCCGCGGATTCCAGTTCGGGAACGCGCAAACGGCCTTTAGCTCGCGCGTTGCATCGTCAGCATACTTGCGCGCGCCAGTCATCCGATAGGCAAACGACTCGAGTAGGAGGCGACGGACGGCAAGGCGCGCAACGTCAAGAAGTTCATACCCCTTGAGGCCGTAGGTCGCAACTGGCTTGCCGATCCAATCATCCGCGGCCACAAGCGCGCGATCGATGCCAGCTTTGAGGAGTCCGTCTGTTTTCGCTCGCACCTTGAGCGCGTCGAAATCGGCTGCGGTCGCGAAGACACGCGGATGCTGCAGTTGTGCGGCGCGCTCGATGGCCGCTTCCGCCTTGGCGCGGATCCGCGCGCGGGGGCTTGGACCTGCGGGAGACGCAAGCCACCTCGCGAGCGCGCGACATCTCGCCAACTCTGCTGCGTTTTCGGTCGTCGCGGCCTGAAGCTTGAGTGCTTCTACGCTGATCTTCCCGTTCTCTCCGAGACCGCTGCCGTCGGGTGTCATCATGAAATTCGGGTTGTCGGGTCCGAGCAGATAGCGCCGCGTGTTGATGTAGGTTGAGTTGCCGCGCACGTTCTCGCGAAGCGGCATGGAGAGAATTTCCATTTGGCGCACCAGCGGCGCTCCAACAGCATCGGCGTAGACCGCGTAATACGGCGGCGGCATATTCGTTGTCGCCGCGCCGCATGCGCAGGTAGAGAGGACGAGAATCTGCGCAAGCATTCCCACCAAGGCAAATCCTGTCCGCGCCCTCATCGTGCCTCCTTTGAAAATGATAAAATAGGTCAGACCTATTTTATCAAAACTCGTCACCGAATTATGACATAAAGACCAGAAGTCTTCGGCGTCGCCCAAAGCTCGGTGTTGTTGTTGCGAAGCTCAAGAAGGATAATCCCCTCGCCCTTGACGAAGCTCGCCTCAATCGCAACATCGCTCTTGAGAATGCATTGCGCGTCACGCCACTTTTTGCCCGTTACCTTGGCATTTACCGTCACCGGCCCGCCTGTCACCGCTCCCGCCACGGTCAGGCAAGAGGCAACGCCGTCAACTACCGTCACGGACAGTTTCGCGCCATCGGCAAAGGAGACATCGTTTGTGATGCCGCCCGAACCGCCGAGTGCCGCGCCCGCCGCAACGGTGACGGACGAAGCTGTGAAGTCGCCGTCCACAATCAGCGTTCCGCCAGAAACCGTCGTAGCGCCATTGTGGGTGCAATGTCCAGCGAGACGCTGGGTCCCCGCGCCGATCTTCGTGAACGAGACGGTTGCGTTGGCGCGTTCGATGGCGCCCGTGAAGTCGCCGTCCGCATCATTGTCGCCCACGACGAACGAGGTGGCGTAGGACTGACTGTGCCGAAGCGCGCCGTTTCCGTAGAGCCCGTTCATCGTAACGGGGCCGCCTGTGAACGTCTGGAGGATTCCATTGACGACGACATTGCCAGTGCGTTCGCCATGGGGGAGGAAGTCGGGCGTTGAGATAAACAGCCGGGAATTGATGTAGGTCGTGCCGGTGTAGGTTCCGGTGGCCTCTACGTAGACGCCAGCGCTTCCGTTGCCGTTCTGAACCTGCGCCTGGAAGGTGACGCCGCCTGTACCGGCAATGGTCCCCTTCAGGTAGGCGGTCTTGTCGCCGCGATACGTGATATACGCCGGGACATTACCGAAGACAAGATTGGCATTGAGCGTGATGTTGTCGGTGCCGGTCATTTCGATGGCGCCAGAGGAGACGGTCAGCGTACCGTCGTAGGCCCGCAGCGTGCCGGCCTTGCCTGAGGTGGTGAACTGGAGCGAGTTAACTGTATTAGCACCAGTAAATTCAACAATTTGGCCGCCGCCCAGCGAGACGTAGACGTTTGCTCCCTGGTTGGTGACGGGACCGACGTATCCCGCCTCGTAGCGTTCCTGCTCGGTGTCGCGGTCAAGGATACGAAAGCCGCGCGTGGCGTCGTAGGAAACAAGATAGCCAAACAGGTTGTCGCCGGTCGAATTGTTGTTGGAGGCGCGCGCGAACGGGACGACCGGGGCTGTCACCGTACCAGCCGCACCGTTGCCGATATTCGTAACACCGGCATCCACAATGAAGTTGTTGCCGCTTTCAAACGCTGTCGCGCCGAGAACAAGCGACGGGGAGTGGATGTCGAGCATCGCGCCGGGCTTCATGACGAGCGAGCCCACGCGCAGCGTGTGGTTCTTGAAGTTGGCGTTGTAGTAGTGGATGAACTGCGCCATTCCGCCTTCGGCGACGGTCAGCGCTCCAGGTATCGACTCCGTTACGGCGGCGCCTGAATTGCCCTGCACTTCGATATCCGCACGGTCGAGACGGACGGACGAGGCACGGGTCGCGCCTTTCGAGCCCCAGTCGTTGGAGTGGAAGTAAAGTCCCTTGTTGGGCGACACGGAAACAGCGCCTGGGAAGGTGGCCGCATCACCACGCAGAACGAAAATACGAGCAATGTCTCGCGAACCAGTTACGAGTGCTTCACCTTCCCCGCTAATCGGTTGATAGACCTCCGGCCATGGACCATTGTCGACTTGGAATTCGGGGGCGCACGTGAAGTGGAGCGAAAGGCCCTGGTTGGCTGTTTTGGAGCCAAATACGACGCTCCCTTTCGTGGCGCTGGCAAGGCTAATGACGACAGGGCCGCCCAGCGTGAGCGTCCGATTTCCGCCGTCGCCCCGGAATGTCAGGTTCTGCTCGGCGTTCGTGTAGGCAAGCGTCAGACCGCCCGGAAGCGTCGCGTCATCTGTAAACAATATGGTAGGATATGTCTTACCTGACCCTACGAGCCCCTCGGAGAAGATGCCGTTGATTTCACCATTGACCCAATTGGCAGTATCGGACCAAGTGTAGGTCGTAGATGTCAGCGGCGACTGCCATCCCGTCGTAATGTCGGCGAGAGACGCGGTTGCCCCCGTGAACACACTTGCGAGAATCGCAAAGAGCTTTACTGTCGTTTTCATTGTTATCCCCTTATTTTCTGTTTGTCGTTTTGTTAAATGGTTTCATGGCCTCTTGGAGTTGCGGACAAGCGACTCGCGCTCGACGAGTTCGACCGGCATCTTCACTGTGACGCCAGGCGCCGCCGGCTTTTCGATGCGGGCGACAAGCGCCTTCACGGCCTCGCGCCCCATGGCCCCGAAGTCCTGGCGCACCGTCGTCAGCGGCGGCGACGCCCACTCCGCGATCGGATCGTCGTCGAAGCCGACTATGGACACGTCGCGCGGGACGGAAAGCCCCGCCTCGGCAAATGCCCGCATGGCATGGCGCGCAATCGCGTCGCACGAGCAGAACACAGCCGTCGGACACGACTTGCGCCTGAGCAACCGGGCTACCGCCGCACGAATCTCGATTCCCCAGTCGCCAAGACGATCCTCTCCCTTTATGTCGAACTTGACTGGCTTCGCGCCCGTCTGCTTCTCGGCAAGGCGAGAAAAACCCTCCCAGCGTGCCCGCACGGTGTCAGCCACAAAGTCGCCGATAAACGCGAGGTTCCTGTGCCCAGCGCGAAAGACTCGCTCTGCGACAAGGCGACCGCCAAGCGCGTTATCCGAAAGGACGCAGCTAACGCGGCTCCGCGCGTCCATGCACTCGTCAAGCACCACGAGCGGAAAATCCTTTGCGGCGACGGCGCGGATTGCGTCGTCGAATCTTGAGCCGTGAAGTGAGAAGACAACTGCCGCCGCCGCGCCCGAGTCAGGAAGCGCGGCGATTTCGTCGATCAGCGCGCCCATGTCCCCAGCCGCGTCGCGAAGCTCAACGTCTACGCCGATCTTCGCCGCCTCCCGCCGCACGGCGCTCGCGGCCCTTATCGCCGGATCCCAGAGCAAGTTGCCGGCGACGAACCGCCAGCGCCGCGTGACGGCATTCTTCCCGCGAACGAAGAGCCCTACGCCGGCGCGTCGCTCCACCAGCCCCTCCGCGACAAGCGCATTGACGGCCTTGCGCACCGTCATGCGCGTTACACCGCATTCAGCCGACAATGCGACTTCAGTGCCAAAGGGCTCGCCGGGCTTCATTGTAGCGACACGCTCACGAAGCACATCCGCGATGCGTGCGTTGAGCGACGGCCGCCCCCTGGATTTCCCCTTCTTCGCCATGACGAGAGCAGACTACCACAAATCCGCCCCGCCCGTCAATCAGAAATTATACATGTATAAAAATAAATCCCCCGCCGTCGCCCGCCTATCGCCGCGCCGAACTTCATGTCAGCTCCACCTGCTCCTGCAATCCAAGAGAAGCCAAATATGCGACACTGTCGACTCCATCGAGAATCTGGCGACATCGGCGGACAAAACCGAGCATGTGGTCAATGCGCTGTGCATCCCTCATCATATCGCCACCATGTCTTTTTGCACTTCGTTGGCAAAATACCGTTCGCGTTCCAACGCCTCGGAATCCACTACATCAACACCACATCCGAGAAGTCTTGAAACATCATCCTGCATGCGAACATAGTCAAAAATAGTCGTTTGTGGGCCAAACTTCACAAGCAAGTCCACGTCGCTGTCGGGACGCTCCTCCTTGCGGGCGCACGACCCGAAGACCCAAAGCTTTTCGGCCTTGTGTTTCCTCGCGATGGCGTATATCTCATCACGCTTCGCGCGTATCTCGTCAAGCATGCACATATTTCAAACGCAATCATTATACCAAAATCCGCTCACGGTGGAGCGATGAAATTTTGGCAAAATAGAGACCGCGGACGCGCCACCGCTATGCGAGGCCGACTTGGAGCGAGGGAGAGGCGTCGGCGCGAAGAGCCGCGTCGCCAGAGACGTTTCGCCGGTAGAACGCGAGCCCCGCCACCATCGCGCCGTTGTCGCCCGTAAACTTAGGCTTCGCCATGAGGAGCGGCACATGTGCCGCGGAGCAGACTTTGGTCAAGACGGCGCGAACGCGGCTGTTGAG
>Ga0265299_10006828_pt1 | contig 10326 bp, 6 predicted proteins | sample AusTroGonzalo_MG_4_FD_193485 | JGI IMG/M metagenome (GOLD analysis project Ga0265299, IMG submission 193485) | Bovine rumen microbial communities from tropical cattle in Woodstock, Queensland, Australia - Gonzalo_02 | ecosystem: Host-associated > Mammals > Digestive system > Stomach > Rumen ...
AGTCGATGTCGTAGGTTTTCAGCTCCGCCCGGACGCTGGGCTCCAAACCGGCGCGGTCCCAGGAAATGGTGCCGCCATTGGCCTTGAACTGCAGTTTGTCAGGATAATACCGCCCGTTCACGCCGCTCACAATCAAACTGTCCTTCGCGGAATATCCCCACAGGTCGATATCCTTGAAATCGAAGTACGGCTCCTGGTCAAAGCCCAGATGGTCAGCAAAACCCATGGCCACCCATTTCACGTTGTCGCCTTGGTTGAGGATATTGTCCTGGAAAAAACGCGCATAGAGGTTCATCTTCTCCTGAAAAAACGTGGAGCTATGCCCGATATGGTAATCCAAAATCTTCTGCCACGTTTCCGTTTCATTGGCATACTGACTTTGCAAGAAGATGTCGTAAGTGCGGATAAAGCTCTGAAAATGAGGAATCGGACGATGCTTTTTCTTCAACATCTTGTTGGCCTCCTGAAGGAAAACCGTCTGGTTGTCCAAATCCATGCGCGTGGTCCACATCTGCTCGAACGCCTCCAGAATCTCCTTGGCCTCCTTCTGGCGGTCCTTCGGCACTGAGGCGTAGAACTCCTTCATCTCCTCCACCGTTTTCTCCGGGTTGCCGGAAAAAACGTTAAAACGCTGAGCCTGAGCCAACAAGGTCACACTCAGCAACATACAGATCGTCAAAAACTTCTTCATCATTACATAGAAAAATGGTGCGCAAAAATAATAAAAAAGTTGGCTTGCCAAGATGCCGGCTTATATTCGGATTTTATGTAACTTTGCACTTTCAAAATTTATTGCGTAATGATAAAGAGAATCAACCTTTTGTGCATCGTGATGATGCTTTTTGTCGTGGGCGCGCGTGCCGACGAGGGCATGTGGCTTCCCTACTCCATCAACGGCCAGAATCTGGCTGACATGCAGCGATTGGGCTGCAAGCTGACGGCCGAGCAGATCTTCAGCTTCAACCAACCCAGCCTCAAGGATGCCATCGTGCAATTCGGCGGCGGCTGCACGGGCGAACTGATCTCCCCGGAAGGACTGCTGCTCACCAACCACCATTGCGGCCTGGGGCAGGTGCAGGCCCACTCCTCCGTGGAGCACGACTACCTCAAGGACGGCTTCTGGGCCAGAAGCAAAGACCAGGAACTGCCCAACGAAGGCCTTTCCGTCCTCTTCCTCAGCCACATCGAGGACGTGACCGAGGCGGTGCTCAAGGGCGTGACTGACAAGATGTCCGAGGCCGACCGTGATGCGAAGATTGCTGAAAACAGGAAAAAGCTGACCACGGAGAAGAAAGGCACCCGCGACGTGCGCGTGGAAATCGTCCCCTTCTACCACGGCAACCAATACATCCTGTTTGTGTACGACGTCTACAAGGATGTCCGTTTAGTGGCTTGTCCGCCGTGGGGCATCGGCAAGTTCGGTGCCGACACCGACAACTGGACTTGGCCGCGCCACAAGGGTGACTTCTGCATCTTCCGTGTCTACACCGCCCCGGATGGTTCCCCAGCCGAATACAGCAAGAACAACGTCCCGATGAAGTCGAAACACTACTTGCCGATTTCCTTAAAGGGTGTCCAACCAGGCGATTACACCATGATTTTGGGCTATCCCGGCTCCACCGACCGCTACTCCACCTCCGGTTCCGTGAAGAACGTCATCGAGCTGGAAGACCCTGCTATCGTGGCCTGCCGCACCACCAAACTGGAGCAGTACCGCAAGCACATGGACGCCGATCCTGCCGTCTTCATCCAATATGCCTCCAAACAGGCCAGCGTGAGCAACTATTGGAAATATTCTATTGGACAGATCAAGCAGTTGAAACGTAACAAAGTCTATGAGAAACGGTTGGAACAGGAGCAGGCCTTCCGCCAATGGGCGAATGCAGATCCCCAACGCAAGGCCAAATATGCCGGCATTTTCGACGATTTCGACAAATATTGGAAACATCAGTCCAAATACACCAAAGCGCTGCTTTACCATCGCGAAGCCGGCTGGAACGGCGGCGAGGCTGTTCGTTTCTCGATGAAATTCAGAAGCATCAACTATGCATACGAAGAAAAAGTCCCGCAGGAGAAAATCGCGGCATATACCCCGAAAATGAAAGGCGACGTGGAGGATTTCTTCAAGGATTACAACAAGGAATTAGACCGTGACGCCACTATCGCCTTGTTAAACCTTTTCTATAAAGATGTGGACCACAGCCAGTTGCCTGACATCATCAAGAAGGTTGGCGACAAAACTGGAGGGGATTTCACTGCTTTTGTGAACAAAGCGTTCGACAAGTCCATCTTTGTGGACAAAGGCCGGATGCTAACTTGGATCAGCCATCCGAAGCCCCTTGCCAAAGACCCGATTTTCGCGTTGATGCAGGAGATCGTGAATTCTTATATCGAACTGGGAGAGGCGGCTGAAAAGGTGAACTGCGGCCGTGCCGACCGTTTGTACATGGAGGGCCTGATGGAGATGCAGAAGGACCGCAACTTCTATCCGGATGCCAACTTCACCATGCGCCTCACCTACGGCAGCGTGCAGGATTACCAGCCTGCCGACGGCGTGACATACAACTACTACACCACCTTAGACGGTGTGATGGCGAAGTACATCCCCGGCAACTGGGAGTTTGACGTGCCGAAAGAGCTCATCAAGCTGTGGGAGAACAAGGAGTACGGCCAGTATGCCGACGCGAACGGAGACCTGGTGGTCAACTTCATCACCACCAACGACATCACGGGCGGCAACTCCGGCAGCCCGGTCATCGACGCGCAGGGCAACCTCATCGGCTTGGCCTTCGACGGCAACTGGGAAGCCATGAGCGGTGACATCGCCTTCGAGAACGAGGTGCAGCGCACCATCTGCATGGACATGCGCTACCTGCTCTTCATCATCGACAAGATGGCCAACGCCCAGAACCTGATGCAGGAACTGAAGATTGTGAAATAAATCGGTTGGAAAATCGAAAAAAATAGAGGGCTGACAGCCCTCTATTTTTTTTCCTCATCCAAGACGGTGTAAATGGAGTTGTTGCTCTTGTACTCCGGCACGATTTGCTTCATCTTGCGCACCGTTTCCATGTCATTGAACTGCTTGGATATATCCACCAGTTCCTCAATCTCCTTGCTCACCTCCTCGTAATCGTATTCCCGCACCTGGGCGATGCGAATTTTCTCGTGGAAGGTCGGTTTGGTGCCCTCTAACTCGTTCAGCACTTCCTCATAGAGCTTTTCCCCCTCCCTGAGACCGGTGATCTCGATTTTCACATCTTTGGCGTTCGACAGGGCAATCATGCGTTTGGCCAAATCGATGATCTTGACCGGCTTGCCCATATCGAACACGAAGATCTCGCCGCCGTTGCCCATTGTTCCGGCTTCCAGCACCAGCTTACAGGCTTCGGGAATCAGCATGAAGAAGCGCACAATGCGCTCGTCGGTCACGGTCACGGGGCCGCCTTCCTTGATCTGCTTCCGGAACAGCGGGATCACGCTTCCGTTCGAGCCCAGCACATTGCCGAAGCGGGTGGTCACAAACTGGGTGTAATGATATTCGTGGATTTCCCCGGACTTCCGGAGCGCCATCTCCTCCATCTTCAGTTTCCGGTCGAGGCTTTGCACGTAAATTTCGCAAATGCGTTTCGAGCAGCCCATCACATTGGTCGGATTCACAGCCTTGTCGGTGGAAACCATGACGAATTTCTTCACCCCGAACTGCACGCTCAGGTCGGCAATCACCTTCGTGCCGTAGATGTTGTTCATCACGGCCTCGCTGGGGTTATCCTCCATCATGGGCACATGTTTGTAGGCGGCCGCGTGGAACACGTAGTCGGGACGGAAATAGCGGAAGATATATTCCATGCGGGTTCTGCGGCTGATGCTCGTCACGATGGCCTCGCAGGGGACGTCCGGAAACTCTTTGGCCATCATCAGGCGCACGTCGTGCTGGGGGGTTTCGGCCTGGTCGATCAGCATCATCCGGTCGGGCTTGAACTGGGCCACCTGACGCACCATTTCCATGCCGATGGAGCCGGCAGACCCGGTAATGAGCACCCGTTTCCCCTTCAAGAGGGCCTCCACGGACTTCATGTCGATACGGATTTCTGAACGTGGCAACAGGTCTTCCACGCTCACCTCGCTGATCTGCATGGTCATCATCTCATCGTCGGTCAGGGTGCCGTCCTTGATGGTGGCCTCGCGGGCATCTTGTGCCATGTAGATCTTGCAGCCCAGGTCAATGAGTAGGTTTTGCAGTTCCTGGTTGTTTCGGAAATCCTTCACACGGTAGGGGCTCACCAGCACGGCCTGGATTTTCTCCTTCTTGATGATGTCCGCCAAGTCATCGTCGAGGGTATAGACCGGAACATCCATCAAGTACATGCCCCGGATGCGGCTTTCGTGTGAGACAAAACCGCGCAGATTGAATTGCACGGGATCCCGAGAAAGGATATTCTTGGCCATTCCGATTCCGCCGGACAAGGCTCCGTAGATCAGCGCAGGGGTCGTCTGGACGCCCTCTATAGTACTCTCGTAGAGCGATTTCACCACCACTCTCACGCCCCACATGAGCGCCGTGGAGAGAATGAAGGCGGCCACGATTTCCAACGGGGGGATAGCGGTCAAGAAATCCACATGCAGCCATTTGAACAGCAGCAGGGAAAGGAAAGCGAGCCCCATGGAGGCCAGATTGGCGTAGCCCAGTTTGATCAGGTCAACGGTACTGGAGTAGCGCAGCACTCCGGAATAGGTTCTGAAGATGCGGGCACCCACCCAGCTCAACATCGCGTAAAAGGCCGCGGTGAGAAACACCGCATCACGGTATGCATAGAGGGAGAATGTTCTGTTCGCCAGCCAATAGATAAAAATGGCCGCCACAAACACGATTACGGTGTCAGTGATCAAGATAGCCCAATGAGGCAGCACTTTCTTGTTGAAGTACCAGCCGAACATTTGCTTGATTAACCGTTTTTTCTGTAACATCTATCCGATAACTTGGTGTACAATTCACTTATTGGCAGGCATACAAACAACTGACAATAAGCCTCTTAACTCAATATATCATACTTGTCGTCCTCATCCAAAACAAAAAATGTCCACGATTATGACAATTATGGGCGCAAAAGTACAATTAATATTTATGGTACCAACATTTTTTTCGGAATATTTTTTTTAGCGGACAGTAATAAAAATACGTTATTTTTGCATTCAACTTGTGCATAACGGGCGAGACAAATGAATTTGTTAACTTAAATTATTGAATATAAAAAGATTAGGACTTAGAAAGAAACTAAAGTGATGAGGAATGCTGTGGTGGTTTTGCGAAATGAAAAATAAATAAATGAATTATGAGTGCGAACTTTGATGGAAATCTAACCTACCGCGATTATGTGGTTCACATTTTCTCAGGCATATTGCTCAATATGTTTTTATTAGCGGCTTTATACACACCCGGCACGATATTGCCCAATTCACTATATGAAATAATCCAGAAACTTGATTTCTCCGGTGAAATCATATTGTCTTTAATGGCAATACCTATCTTGTTCCTAGAAGGCCATTTCCTTTTGGCAATAGACAGGTTCCTATTTGTTGAATTACCCACATGGTATTTGGATCGAAAAAGGAACAAATATTCTAAACCAGACAATCACGAAACTGCTGTATATTCATATTATACTGTTAGAAAACAATTGTACATAAAGTCCAAATTACTTTTCTACCTGCTTTTCACCAAACGAATAGTCGGCCAAAGAATCATCAAAGAAGTCAAAGGAAACTGCAAATTGGTAAAATCCCAAAAAGACAGTGGCCTTTCCAGAAGGTATTACGTATTGTCTGACTTCTTCAAAGGTTGTGGATTAGCCGCATGGATAGCCCTTTTTGTCGCCTTTGCTAATCATAATTGGTGGTGTGTAGCAACACTTGGTGCAGTGATTGTGCTTGCATGGCTTCGCTGTCGGTTCTATAGCCGATTGTATGTGAAAGAAAAATATAAAAAAAAAGAATGAAAGCAAAACCAATTTCTATCAAACTTGATTATTGATGAGGCGGATAATAATGTCAACGATGGTGCTCTTTCCCGTGCCGTTTTGGCCCACTATAGCACTAACGCTTATTTTCAGCTTGTCAGGTGCAGAATAAAGGAATCGGCTTGAATCAAATGCGTCTTTACTAACGGCAATTTCCGTTATTTCGTCACCACTTTCAATAATATTGAATCCCTTGTTGAAATAGAGCCAATCTGTTTTGCCGTATAAAGACTTTTGGATGCTCTTTGCATCACGTATATCTTGTCCGTTCCTGCTATAGCAAGGATAGAACCGTACACCTATCAATTTTATCCCTCTTGATGTCATAACATAATTGTTTTTAACCTCACCGTTATCGTTAGTTTTGAACGACAGAGGCTTCATCCACGGTCTTTCTGCTAAATTCGTCATAAAAACAAAAAAAATCAGTATTTACACTACTTGAATAACTCTTCCAGCGTCACGACCCGATGCACCACGCCAGAATGCTCGCCATGGGCTAAACCAAAGGTCGTCACCAACACCAGCTGTATTGATTGTGAGGGCTTGTGCATTTTGCTTGCCTCAAAGGCCGATATTTTATGCAGAAAGTCCGTTTCGTCATCCAACTTCACGCTAAATCGTCCCATTGAGAACTTCATCTCGCACAGGAAGTCTGTTCTGCTCGCCTTGCTCTCCATCACCAAGTCGATCTGCGCATTGCGGCCGTCAGGAGCCGTTCCGCTCCAACAGTAACTCCTGTCAACAGAGGCGATACGCAACGTATCCTGCAACTGCTCCAGATGATGAATAGATAACAGCTCAAACGTGTCGCCCGCCCATGTATAGAAAACTGACGTTCCATGGATACTACTCCACATCCCCTTCCTCACAGGATGTCCATGCACAAACTTCAAGTAGAACAGCGTGAAGAAATCCATCAACTGATACACTTGCTCCACACGTTCCTTGCCGTATCGCGGATACTTCCTAACCACTCCCGACTCCAGCAAGTTTTCAAGATGTTTGCTCAACGTACCGCCACTTTTCACCCCCACAGCATCCACAATCTCCTTCTGGGTCATCCCGTAAAACTGGCCTCCCAAAGCCTTTACAATGTCCACATACCGTTCCCTACTCTGATACAAGCCAGCATACACATCAATGAATTCTTGGTGAATTTTTTCATCAGCAAAGAAAATTCGGTCAAGATTCTCCGTCATTGTCTGGTCATTGCGAAGCTTGTCAAGATAATAAGGTATGCCGCCCAACGCCATATACCCAATACACATCTCATAGCGCGACAGTCTGAACCTATGTTTCTTATAATACCGCTCACACTCTGCCAAAGTGAAAGGCCTTAGTTTGATCTTTTCTGTCAGTCGCCCGTGCAATCCGCCATAGTCGTCAATCACATTGTCAAGCATCCAGCTCGTGGCCGATCCCAACACCACCATCACGATGTTTCTCTGGCTCCCTGCCCATGAATTCCAAAAATATCCTAGTTCCGAAATCAACTCCGACGACTGAGGCCCTGCGAGCCAAGGTAGTTCGTCAATCACAACCACCTTACGTCTTGTCCGCATACCCGACAACAGTTTTCTTAGCAGTAAGAAAGCTTCGCGCCAGCAGTTGGGCTTCGCTTCCTGTTCTGACAGCCCCGCCAATAGTAGCGCATCATAGAAATGATCCAACTGAATGCGTCGGTAGGTCTCATACACCTTCTTGTCATCAATGTCTTCATCATTCACTTTCAGATAAGTGCCCACTGCGGTGAACACTATCTTTCGCCCATAAACCTCATTCACCAAATATGATTTTCCGACACGTCGGCGACCATAGATTGCGATGAATTCCGACTTCTGCGATTTATAGAGTCTTTCTAACGTTGCAATCTCTTCCTCCCTGCCTATAATACTTTGATATTTCATAACTTAATGTCTTTTACAGCCACTTATTGTTTTGGTGCAAAGATACAAATTTTCTCAAATCAGCTCTTTTTTTTATCCTTAACACTCAGCGAAAAAGACAAATTTTCTTTCATTTTCGCTGAGTTTTAAAATTCGAACAACGTACATTTCCTCTCAATATCCCGCCCTTTTTCCTTTTTTTCGCGAAGCAAAATTTTCTGTGATTTCTGTGATTTCTGTGTGACATTATCTTTCGCCGCCAGGCGAAACCCTTTCTGCGTTCTCTGCGATTTCTGCGAGACATTATCTTTCGCCGCTAGGCGAAAACAAAAATGGCCGCTCCCTCTCAGGACCGGCCATTTTGTTCAAATCACAAGTCACACGTCTCCTCTTTCCTCCCCCACTGCGGCCAGAAGAGATACGCGCAAAACTGCCACACCGCTTTCAACAACTTCATTCTTTCCAACTACTCGACCCTCGACCCTAACCTTCTAACCCCTAAACCTTAAACCCTCAACCCTCAACCCTCAACCCTAAACCCTAAACCTTAAACCCTCAACCCTAAACTAAAGGATCGCAGCCTTAATATTATCCACAATATACTTCACATCCTCGTCCTTCACATACGGACCGGCCGGCAAGCACATCCCCACCTTGAACAAAGCTTCTGAAACACCATTCACGTAAGCGGGACAATTCTTATACACCGGCTGTTTGTGCATCGGCTTCCACAAAGGACGAGCTTCGACACCCGCAGCATCCATAAACACACGCAATGCCTCCACATTGTCATTCGGCTGGCAATCCGTTACAGCAGATGAAGCAGCATGAATCACACCGGCGGCACCACCCACGGCACCGGTCACGATAGTCTTGTAGGCGTTCTCCTGACCTTTGATCTTGACATCCTCGTCCATCGTGATCGTGCAGAGCCAGTAATTGCCGTCAAAGGCGGGAACTTCTTTTCCATCTTCCGTCTTCCATGTTGATTTGGGCTGGGCATGTACATGTATGCCGGGCGTATCAGCCAACAACTCCTCATACATTCTCTGCACGTGTTTATGATGCGCGATATGATCGTTGACAATGGTCATCTGTCCGCGACCAATGCCTGCACAAATATTGCTCATGCGGTAATTGAAACCAATCTTTTCATGCTGATAATAGGGATAACTCTCACGATATTGTGTGGCATACATCATGATTTCGCGCCATTCAACCTCGTTGTTGGTGATCAAGGCGCCGCCGCCGGAAGTCGTTATCATCTTGTTGCCATTGAAACTCAACACGCCGTATTTGCCGAACGTACCCAGCACCTGACCCTTCCAGCGGCTGCCGAAGCCTTCTGCGGCATCCTCGATGACGGGGATATCGTAGCGGTTGGCGATCTCCATAATGCGGTCAACATCATACGGCATACCATAGAGGGCCACCGGGACAAGAGCCTTCGGTTTCTTGCCGGTTTTGGCGTTTCTGTCCTTAATGGCCTCTTCCAGGAGGTCGGGATCCATGTTCCAGGTATCCTTCTCGCTGTCGATGAAAACGGGGGTTGCCCCAAGATAGGTGACAGGATGGGAGCTTGCACAGAAGGTGAACGACTGAACCAGCACCTCGTCGCCAGGGCCCACGCCGCAGGCAATGAGGGCGAGATGTACGGCAGCGGTGCCGGAAGAGAGGGCCACCACACGCTTGTCCTGACCACAGAAATCCTCAAGGTCTTTTTCAAAGCCATTCACATTCGGCCCCAACGGCACCACCCAATTGGTGTCGAAAGCCTCTTGTATGTACTTCTGTTCCAGTCCCGCATCGCTCATGTGGGCCAGGCAAAGGTATATGCGTTTCTTAACTGCCACAACATGATCGTTTATTCCAATTTCAAAATGCAAAAATACTATTTATTTTTCATATAGCCGTAGTTGATTTTAAAAATTTCCGTGTTTTCTGTGTGACATCCCTTTTGAGCGGATTGCAAAAAAGTACAACATTAAAAAAAACGAAAGATTTTCTGTAACATTTCCCATTTTTCCATACTTAAGGATAGAAACTCGAACGAAAAACTTACAAGAGCAATGAATAAGAAACACTTATTTCAACCCCTGATGCGCAGGCTGCCTGACCACGGGCACGACAACTACTTTATTGTTAATGGATACAGTCAGGAACTACTGATGAAAATCAGAGACATGCCGGATGTTTTTGCGACTATCGGTGACGACCACCGACATGGACTTTGGATAGAGGTACCGCGTGGGAAGCCTTCCAATTGGGCAACTTTCAAGGAGGTGAGGGATTGTGATGAGGATGTAAAAACCCGCAAAGACTATCTTGAGTATTGGAAGTCGGAGTTCCCTCGCGATACGTACTGGTATTTTATCTCGGTGAGCCAGTACAAAGGTCACACCTATCTTACATTACTGACC
>Ga0265299_10006831_pt1 | contig 10321 bp, 9 predicted proteins | sample AusTroGonzalo_MG_4_FD_193485 | JGI IMG/M metagenome (GOLD analysis project Ga0265299, IMG submission 193485) | Bovine rumen microbial communities from tropical cattle in Woodstock, Queensland, Australia - Gonzalo_02 | ecosystem: Host-associated > Mammals > Digestive system > Stomach > Rumen ...
TCTCTGGTTATACTCGGCGCCCGGCAGGCTTTTCAGTTTTTCTACGGTCCATTCCGTATATAAGATCGGTAATTTGGGCAGCGCCGGCACGATGCGGTAAATCCATTTGTCTCCTTCTACCGTAATGGCTGGTTGAGTATACTGCATTTTGCCCACAAATTGAAACAGGACAATGTTCTCTCCTGGCATCAACTCGATGGTGTCATCATACACAACAGGGCGTTGGCCCTCGGGTTGTTGAATGATAACGCGTACCTGTCTGGAGTTGATCTCCGGGAAGGCGAATCTGCCCCTATCGTCCGTCTTCGTTTCGATAATCTCTCCGCCTGCTTCCAAGGTTACATCAGCTTTGTAACTCCAATCCCATGTCGCGGGCTCCGGAAAACCGGGAGGAGTGGTGTTGCGCATGAAACATTGGCCGACAACGGAATATAGTGGCTCCTGCTGTCCCCAGAGCGTCAGGGGCAGGCAGAGGCCTGCGATAAGTACCAGAACTGGCCAGAAGTTGGTGCGGTTCAGAACTCTCATAAAAACGAAGGGATAATTGAGAAAATAGTCTGTTTTTGGCGGTTAGCAATACAAATATACAGCTTAATACTTATAAAGAAAAGATATTTGGTAACAATTATTGTCTCTGAAGTGAATGATAGTCAATGTGCAAAGAAATTCTGAAGGTAACAATCATCAATAATCGAGGATTATTATAACAGAGAATGCTTATTTTTGTTTTGCGTAAAAAGGTATGAAAAGTTATCTGGTTTTATTGACTGCTTTCCTGTATTGCTTATGCTGCGAGAGAGCTGCTGTATCTAATCTTCGTTTGGCTGAAGACATTATCTCATCATATCCGGATAATCGTAGTCTTTTAGTAAATTGTTACTTAAGGAAAGCAGGGTTACTTGTAAAAGAAGAAACTGAACCTGAACAGGCGATAGAGTTGTTTCGGAGAGTCCCCATCAGTCGATTTGCCGCTTTGGATTATGGATATCTTGCCCAAGCATTTGAAATGACCGGAAGAAGGGATTCTTCCGATTACTGGCTCGAAGAAGGATATCGCCGTTTCCGCTCGGACAAAGAAGTGGCCACACTTGATTATATGAAAGCATTGAGGCCAGATAAAACTCTTGCCGGATGGAAAAGATGTCGTACATTTGTAAGGTTCAACAGTGATGCATTATGGCTGACAATTATTTGGAAAGGCGCGAGGAGGAGCTCCGGACGGCCGGACGCACGGTGGTGAAGCGCAATAACCCTTCTCTCGACACGCTGCTGCGCAAGGACCGCAGCCACAGGGCTTATGACACCTCCTACGTGGTGGCGATGCGACAGCTCGAGACTATCGTGTCTGTGAATCCCAAGCTGGCTTCCAGCAAGAACTGGCAGATACTCCGCTTCAAGCTGCTGGACGCCGCGTCCGGCGGACGCGACTTCTGCCGGCGGCTGCGGCTGGGCGCGCTCCTGCCGGAGCTGCACCTGCCGGCGCCCGGCACAGAGCCGCAGGCCTTCATCGTCATCTGCAGCACCGTCCCCGAGAATCCTTCCGTGCTCATCGACCTCGGCATCAGCCTCCAGGCGATGACGCTCAAGGCCGTCGAGATCGGCCTTAACGCATTGATAGTGCGCGCGTTCAACCGCGCCGAGGTGAAGGAGACCCTCGGCCTTCCGTACGAGCCCATCGCGGTCCTCGCCGTCGGCAAAGGCATCGAGAACATCGAGCTGTTGGAGGTCGGCGCCGGGGACGACCTGCGCTACTTCCGCCGCGACGGCACCCACGTCGTCCCGAAGATCCGCCTCTCCGACCTCCTTCTCTAGGCGCCGACCGCCGCCATCCGCCTGAGCAGTTCCGCTTTCTGCTCCTGCCCCAGCTCCGCTATCTTATTCACACGGAATAAAGAACGGCACAGGTCTTCACAGACGGGCAAGATGTTCTGATCCCTGAAGGAAGGTGCGACCCCGCCTTCAAGGCGAGCCCTGCCAAGAGAGACAGGAAAACGGCACGCTTCATTCTGCCGGCACTGTTACGAACTTGACTGTGATGTCCTGGCCTTGCCACTGCCAATGATCGAGCAGATAGGCGACCCAATAGGAGTCGGGTTCCTCTGTCACATATATCGTAAAAACACCGTCTTTCCCTGGATTCAAGGAGACATCGCTGCCTTTCCAGCTGAACTGCCCGCCGTCAATCACTCCCAGCTCCTGCAGAAGGTTATTCGTGCAAGTAAGTCCCCAGCCGCCCGATCCTTTGACGGGAGGCAGGACCAATTCTTTGAGCTGATTGTTGTCACACTTGATGGTACAGCTGGAGACACTTTCGGTAAAGCAGAGTTTTTCAAGCCTGTTGTCCTGCAGGTCTACGAAAAACAGGTCCTTCATGGAAATGGAGTATGATCCGGACAGTCCGCAATGTGAGGCGGACATCCATTTCAGACCACTCTTCGGAAGAACGAGCGAAGACAATTGTTCGTTGTGGCTGCAGTCCAGCCTGGTGACCGCCGTACCCGTCAGATCCAGATTGACGAGATCGTTGTATGCACAGTCCAACTCTGTCAGACCGGCGGCCCGTGAAAGGTCCAGCCTCTCCAGACCGCAATTCTGGAGAGTGACATATGTAAGCTGAGAGCCTAAAGCCAACACTTTGACGGGAATACGGTTGCATATGACTTGCTGAAGCTTTGGAGCCTTGAGTATATCCAACGACTCCAATGGATTCCCAGAACAGTCGAGAAATTCCAATGAAGGGAACAGAGCCGGATCCAGACGTTTCACCTTGCTATCGTTCATCCGCAGCACCCTCAAATGCGGCATCTCGACATTGATGGCGGTGAGGCCGCTGTTCGAACAATGCAGCTCCTGTAAATTCTCGAAATAGACCAGATCGCCCGAAAAGTCAAACGGCTGGTCATTGATATAAAGGGTTTTGATGCCCAGAATATGCCCATAGGTGGTGTTCCCTTCCCCGAGGAACTGTACCATCCCGGCAGAAAGCTTATCCGACATGTCCCGGTCCTGTTTTCCCTGTTGATAGACTCTCACGACTACGAGCTGTTCTTCATCCTGCAGTCTGAAAATGAGCGAGCCGTATCTAGAATTGCCCGTCGTCGCCTCGACGTGGATGTTCAACGTCGTGGTGCCTCCTTCTCCTTCCTGGATGTCAGGAATGATCCAGCCGGTTTCCGGGACGGGGACAGCGATAGGTATATACCAGACCGGTTGTTGGAAAGTGGCTTTGTCATGTTCTGAGAGTGGAGCATAGTTCGCGACCACCTTCCAGGGCGAAGTGGCCTGGATGGTTATCGAAATGTCCGCTCCCGTATAATCTGATTCGAGCACTTCCGTCGAAGCGCTGATACTCTCTTCCTTTTTGCAGGAGGAAAAGGCTGCCGCCAATAGCAGGAGAGCCGGAAGAACGATGCGTGACAGTCTCATAATATAGTGCAAGTTATTCATAATTAAACTTATAGATTGGCAGGGGAACAGGCGCTGGCCGGCCGCTCCGGCACCATCGCCGGAGCACTCTGTAAAGATACTCTAAAGAATCGAAGAATAAAAGAAAATCGTGTTACAGCCCGGGATGTCACCGTTCGTCTTTCATCTTGAGACGTTCGATGATGTCGTCGCAGGCCTTTAACAGGCGCTTGGCGGAGTTATACTCCAGGGTCAGTGACCCTACGCACAGAACTGCGACGATGATACCCCTTCTCCACATTATTTCCGTGCTGATATTCATGGTTGTCAAATAGAACATGCCGGCAATGACGAAGGCAAAGAAGTAGATGCAGATTCCTGACACCAGGATGACATATCTTTTTTTGAATTGACGTAGAGTTTCGGCAGTTGAGAGAATGTCGCCGTTGTAGATATCTTCTTCCCGCACTCCCTTATATGCCCAGAATACTCCCAGGACGGACAGCAGGCCAAAGATGCCGAGGGAAATGATGATCCACCATTCGTATCCGCGGAGATAAAAGAAGATGATTGCGGCAGCTAAGACTGCGGCTGCACAGACGGTTGATTTCTTCGACAGGAAAAGCCTGCGCACATCTTTTTTCATCGCTTTCTGCAGCAAGTCCTCCGTGATGATCTGCTGCTTGTCGTAGCGTTCCTTCAGCGCGGCATAGGCCTGCCGCATCTGCTCAAGTTCCTGATTGATATCGAGTTCTTCCTTGTTCATGGCACGAGTGATTAAAGATTGGACTTTTTGAGTTCTTCCTTGATACGATACAGCTGGAAGGAAACATTCTTCACCGAGATACCCATGATGGCCCCGATCTCCTCGTAGCTAAGGCCTTCGAGCCAGAGGAGAATGATGGCGCGGTCCACCAGCCCGAGACGGTTGATGCGGGCGTACAGGCGCTTGGTCTGGAGCGCACGGTCGTCCGTATCTTCGAAGGGGTCGATGTCCACGCTCAGGGGGACCCGCTCTCCGCCCCGCCGCCGCTTCTTGTCGGCGTTGAGGCAGCAGTTCAGTGATACACGGTAGATCCACGTCCGGATGTCGGACTCTTCGCGGAATGAGTCGTAGCCCTTCCAGAGCCTGATCAGAATCTCCTGGAAGAGGTCGTCGATGTCGTCCGAATCCTTCGAGAACATATAGCACACTGCGTAAATGGTGCTCTTGTGCTCCCGGACCAGACGGGTAAATGCTTGTTCTTTGTTTTCCATCTATGATCGAATCTTCACCCGTTAGACAACAAAGATGGCGAAAAACTATAGAAAAACTTCACTTTCCGAATATTTTGGCGGGACAGGCCCGGCGGGTCAGTAAGCCGCCGGGCCTTGTATATTCCTTGCTTATTTGCTCATTTGGAGATATTGTCCGATATTTGCGCCTGTCAATCGGCGTTTAATGCATACGACAATGAAGAAACTGCTTTTTCTTGCGGCCCTGGCGGCCCTGACATCCTGCCAGCTGATGGACATTGCTGTCGGCAACGGCCAGTCTTCGAGTACGAGTATCAAGCTGGAAGGGTTCGATTCCATCTCCCTGCGCTGCCACCTGAAAGTCATTTATACCCAGACATCCGGCGAGCAGAGCGTGACTCTCACCTGTGATGAGAATCTGACAGATTGTTACCGGATCATTGTAGAGAACGGCACCCTTGTGGTGGACACCAGGAATAACACCATCCTGAAGCCCAAGGTAAAGTCCTATGTCACAGTCAATTCCTCAGGCGTCGACGGCGTCTCGGTCTCCGGCTCGGGCAGTTGCCGGATCACCGGCCCCTTGACGTCCGACGGCGACATCCGTTTCAAGGTCTCGGGGAGCGGCGGCATCCGCGCCGAGGGGACGGTCGAGTGCCGGGAGTTCTCCTCGACGGTCAGCGGCTCGGGCAGCATCGGCGTCGCCGGCGTCCTGGCCGATGCCGCCAGCTTCCGCGGTAGCGGCAGCGGCTCCACCAGCGTCGATCTCCTGACAGCCGATAAAGTCTCCGCGACAGTCAGCGGCAGCGGCAGCGTCCGCCTCTTCTGCCAGGACGCCGGCGACATCGACGTGTCCATCAGCGGCAGCGGCGGCGTCCGCCTCAGCGGCAATGCCCGCTCCCTGAACAGCCATACCTCCGGCAGCGGCCGCGTCGACTCTAAGAACCTTATCCTCGGGAAATAAGGAGCACCCGCAGGGTTGGCCGTTTTTGCCCGTACCCTGCGGGCGTTTCCCGCAGGTTGTGCCATTTTCACCCGTAACCTGCGGGCTTAGAGGCGGGGCTTGAGGATTACCCTGACGACGAGGGAGATGAGGTAAATGATCATTCCGTAGAGGACGGGAATCAAGGCGACCTTGAGTCCGCCTAACAGGACGCCGGGGGAGACCAGGTCGAACATGCCTGAGACGGTGCTGGAATCCAGATCCATCGCCACTTGCTGCAGAGCGGTAAACATCTGCCTAAGTCCCAGCATTAATGAAAAGAAACCGAAAACGAGGGCGAACTTTCCGATCTCCTTAACCCAGCGCGGAGCTTTCCAGGCGGCGAAGAAAATTGCAACCAGAAGAACAGTGAGAGTGGCCATGAATGCGGGGCCTCCTTCGACAAATAATCTGAACATATAGCAACTATTTTAAGGGTTGAACATTCTGCTGCAAAAGTAGCGGAAGTCCCTTTTCGTACCAAGTCGAATCCCCATGCTGTGACGTCAAATCCCCATTTTCGTGCCCGAGGAAGGGGAGAGAACGTTTTTTGTGCTATTTTTGTGATGGCAATGAAACGTCTTCTGGTCATATCGTATTGGATTGTCTCCACCCTTTTGGTGGCGATCATCCTTACCAGCTTCGATTACAAGTTCCTGGACGCGCTGTTCGTCGGTACGATGTTCCTCCCGGGAGCGCTTGCGGCCAAATTCTTTTTCCAGAAGGTGAATTTCAAGGACAGGCCTTCCGGGGTGAGGGACACGGTTTTCATCATCCTCGGCATCTTGATCGGGGAGATTTTTCTCTTTCTGCTAGCCCATTATTATATCCTTATCCTCCACGAAGGCCAGGACGGGTGGTTCCTGAATATTAAGGATATACCGCACCCCCTAACCAATCCCGTATTTATCGCGCTGATCCTGACCGCCTTGGCGGCGGGGGCCTATTTCTTCGAGTCGTGGCTGGACAGGAAACGGCCGGAGGAGCCGGGGCCCATCAGGTTCATCTCCGAAAGGAAGCCGGTGAGCCTGTCGCTTGACGAGATCCTCTACGTCGAGTCCAACGACTCCGTGACCACCGTCATTGCGACCGGGGACAGGCGCTTCAAGAACAAGACCCCCATCTCCCAGTGGGAGGCGAATCTCCAGCCGCATTTCATCCGCATCCACCGCTCCTACCTCGTCAACCGTCAGGCTGTGACCGGCCTCGACGTCGACATCCTGTACGTCGGCGACACCCAGCTCCCCATTTCACGGAAGTATAAGGAAAGGGTCAAGGACCTTGGCCTCTGAGTTCCCCGTTTGAGATTCTGCGCCTTGCTGCGGCCGGAAGCAGTATAGTCAGCATAATCTTTTCACCAGCCACATAATGTCGGGAGAAGCCATGAATAGGTCGCAGCAGCTAACCTGTTGATTATGAGCCAAATGTTATTGGTTCCCCCTTCCAAATCGGAGGGGGAAGAATGCGTATTTGACAGAGTATCAGTTATTAAGGTGCTGCAGCACATATGGCGAATAGGCAGACGCCCGCAGGTTGTGCCGTTTTTCACCGTAACCTGCGGGCATTTCCCGCAGGTTGTGCCATTTTTCGCCGTACCCTGCGGGCGTTTCCCGCAGGTTGTGCCGTTTTCAGCCGTAACCTGCGGGCTTAGAGGCGGGGCTTGAGGATTATTCGGATGATGAGGGAGAATATGTAGATCATCGCACCGTATATGGCGGGAATAAAGGTGTACCTGAAACCGAGGAGGATGCTGGGCGAAATGATATCGAATACTCCGCTGATAACACCACTCTGCTTTGCCGCGACTATTGCCATTGAGTCAAGACAGCTAAATAGAGGCAGCAAAGGCCAAATGAGCCCGAACACAAGTGCGATACAGCCAATCTCCCTCACCCAGTTAGGTGCTTTCCAAGCGGCGAAGAGGAGGAAGACTAGAAGGATCGAAAGGATGGACATGGGGCCGATTCCTCCGGCTATGAAGTAATTGAAGAAATTGGTTTCTTCTTGGACAACAACAAACTCATCCATAGGGCCAAGGTATTAAGTGTTTATACTTTTCATTTCAAAGTTAGTGGATGATTGGCATCCATCCAAGCAGAAACCCCACTATGGGATGTCAAATCCCCAATTTGGGCTTTTTACATGATTAACTTAGAGTATTTTATGTTATTTTTGTGAAGGATGAAACGATTGCTGGTCATATTGTATTGGGCCGTCGCTACCCTTCTGGTGGCAATAGTGTTCACCGGTATGGGCTATCCCTTCAATGAAGCATTTTTCATAAGTACGCTTTACCTTTCCGGGGCGCTTGCTGCCGTATTCTTTTTCCCTAAGGTGAATTTCAAGAACAGACGTGCCGGGATAAAGGACACGATATTCATCGTGCTGGGGATCCTGGTCGGGGAAATCGTGCTGTTCCTGATGGCACATTCTTATGTTTCTTTATATGGGAAGGACGGTTATATGTGGATTTCCGATATTCCGGAGATCCCTGAAATCTTCACCAATCCTGTATATATCGCACTGATACTCACCGCATTGGCGACGGGGGCCTATTTCTTCGAGTCGTGGCTGGACAGGAAGCGGCCGGAGGAATCAAGTCCGGTCAGATTCGTTTCGGGCAGGAAGCCGGTGAGTCTGCCGATGGACGAGATTCTCTACGTTGAGTCTAACGATTCCGTGACCACCGTGGTCGCGACAGGGGACAGGCGGTTCAAGAACACTACGCCCATTTCCCATTGGGAGGCGAATCTCCAGCCGCATTTCATCCGCATCCACCGCTCTTACCTCGTCAACCGTCAGGCTGTGACCGGCCTCGACGTCGACATCCTGTACGTCGGCGACACCCAGCTTCCCATTTCACGGAAGTATAAGGAAAGGGTCAAGGACCTCGGATTCTGAATACATCTTCTCCCGGCTCAGCCGCCCCCTTTCGGCCACCAGCTGCCCTCGCCCTTCGTGGCTTACCTGTCATCCTGAGCGCCCACTGTCATTCCATCCTCCCTCCACTGTCATTCCGAGCGAAGCGAAGAAATCTATCCCCCGTTCGGTATCTAGGCCTTCATAGAACCTTACGCCCAAAGTGCCTGCAGCACTCAACATCCTGATTATGAGCTAAATAAGCCAGCCACCCCCTTCCATATGGAAGGGGGTAAAATCATCATTTCCCTATAAATGAGTCGCTTAAGTGCTGCAAGCAAAAACGCCATCAGTCAGCAAGGATGTCGGTCGCCTGGCAAAGTGCTCCAGAAAGTCCAGCGTTTGGACCACTACCCGCATTATTGGGCGTTTTTGCGGTTAGTGGTCCATCTCTGGGACCACTAACCGCACTTTGCCACCCATTTCTTTCTCGCGATATTACTTGTAAGAGAGCGAATAAGGTCTACCGCCTTATGTTGTCCTCCCTAGTACCCAGGCTTCCCTCTCCAACCTTCCATAACCTGCTGTAACCGCCCGCAGGTTACGGCCGAAAGTAGCAGAACGTGTGGGTGGATACCCGGCCCAGCCCTGGGGCTATGCAGCAGGTAAGTGATTGTATATAAGACAGATGAGCATTTAACCCTAGGCAAGGATGACTATAGGAGAGTACGTATCTCATTGGCTTTAAAGGGGATAGGTGCTGCAGGTTGAAAACGGAAATGGAAGAATACGCCTGCTCAGGCGGGAGCGCCGCCGAGCATTGCGAGGCTCGGCGGCTGGTCGCGGCGGAGAGCCTTTGGGGGCTCTCCGCGCGCCCTCCCTGCCTGCATCCTTCGACCGGAGGTGGAAGGAAGTGGGGGTTTTTGGCTGAAAGGGCGTTAACCTTCGACCGGAGGTGGAAGGAAGTGGGGGTTTCAGGTGGAAATGGCGGTAACCTTCGACCGGAGGTGGAAGGAAGTGGGGGTTTCTGGCGGAAATGGCGGTAACCTTCGACCGGGGGTGGAATGAAGTGGGGGTTTTTGGCTGAAAGGGCGTTAACCTTCGACCGAAGGTGGAAGGATGTGGGATGGGGAGGGAGGTGGAAGGATGGTGACGGCGGGGGAGGTGGAGGCGCGGAATACGCAGAGTGCTAAGGGATGATTAGGAGGTGGAAGGAAGTCGGATGGGGAAGGAGGCAGGAGGTGTAATAATGTCGGATGAGGAAGGTGGTGGAAGGAAGGGGCAGGTGGGATGAACAGGAGGTGCGTAATATGCAGAGCGCTGTTGTGCGATCGAAAGGCGGGGAAGGTGCATGCGGGAGGGGTCATTGGCGGGAATGCCATAGGTGGGGGGAGGCGCGGAATTTGCAGAGGGCTGTGGGACAATCAGATGGTTAGCGGTATGAACAGAATAATGTGTTTGCTTATAGGTCTGTGTTGCTTGCTGGAAGCGCGTGGGCAGAATGCGGGTGCGGAGTATCTGCCGCCGCCCGAGCCGGAGGAGAGAGAGGTCTTCTTCTTGACCGGCAATGATGGCTGGGGCAATGTCCCCAGAGGCTGGGAGCGTCAGCAGGAGATGCTGAAGGGGGCGACGGATGCGGACCTGGAGTCCATGGCGCTTCACGCTGAGGGACCTGCTGACAGGGCGGCGGCGTTCCATGCCCTGGCCACCAAGCATAGCGACAGGTGTAACGGGGTCATTCTCAACAGTCTGTCAGACACCGCCTCATTTTATGTGGCTTCGTTTGACATCTGGTATCCTATGAGGGTGTCTTCGTTCATGCTGGAATGGGCTGAGCAG
>Ga0265299_10006832_pt1 | contig 10319 bp, 7 predicted proteins | sample AusTroGonzalo_MG_4_FD_193485 | JGI IMG/M metagenome (GOLD analysis project Ga0265299, IMG submission 193485) | Bovine rumen microbial communities from tropical cattle in Woodstock, Queensland, Australia - Gonzalo_02 | ecosystem: Host-associated > Mammals > Digestive system > Stomach > Rumen ...
CATAGCCTCCAGTGACGGATCCTGGAATATCACATAAGGCGGCAGCTGCAGGTGCTTGGAGAGTTTCTTGCGCAGGTCCTTGAGCATCGAATAAAGCTCTGGGTCAACGGCAAATGATCCGCCGCCGCGCATCGGGCCCTCCTGCTCCTCATCGTCAAACTCCTTGTCCTCAACAATCATGAATGACTTGGGGTTCTTCAAGAAATCACGGCCCTCTTCAGTTATCTTGAGCAGTCCGTAATTCTCAACATCCTTACGTATATAACCTGCAATCAGTGCCTGACGGATAACGGCGTTCCAGGTCTTCTCCTCCTCATCCGATCCTGATCCGAACACCTCCAGGTCATCATGCATATGATCCGTAATCTCCGATGTCTCCTTACCCAGGAGCATATCTATGATATAGTCGGCCTTGAAGTTCTCCTTTACAGCCAGGATAACCTCAAGCACGGTCTCCAGCAGCTGCTGTGCCTCAACCTGTTTCTTGGGATTCAGGCAGTTGTCGCAGTTACCGCAGTTATCCTCATCATAGTTCTCGCCAAAGTAGTGTAGCAGCAACTTACGGCGGCATACCGATGACTCACAGTAAGCGGTGGTCTCAGCCAGCAGCTGACGGCCTATATCCTGCTCTGCCAGAGGCTTACCCTCAAGGAACTTCTCCAGTTTCTGCACATCCTTGCTGTTGTAGAAAGCTATGCACTGGCCCTCACCGCCGTCACGTCCGGCGCGTCCGGTCTCCTGATAGTAGCCCTCCAGGCTCTTGGGAATGTCATAATGGATCACATAGCGTACATCAGGTTTGTCTATACCCATGCCGAACGCTATGGTGGCCACAATCACGTCAATCTTCTCCATGATGAAGGCGTCCTGCGTCTTGCTGCGTGCGGCAGCCTCCATGCCTGCGTGATATGCCATGGCCGATATGTCATTGGCCTGCAGAATCTCGGCCAGCTCCTCAACCTTCTTGCGTGAGAGGCAATAAATGATTCCTGACTTGCCGGGATTGGCTTTTATGAACTTGATTATATCCTTGTCTACGTTCTTGGTCTTGGGTCTTACCTCATAGTAGAGGTTGGGACGATTGAACGATGACTTGAAATCCTTAGCATCCTGTATTCCCAGGTTTTTCTTGATATCGTCGCGCACCTTATTGGTTGCTGTAGCTGTTAATGCTATGATGGGAGCCAGGCCTATCTCCTTTACGATATCCCTGATCTTGCGGTACTCAGGGCGGAAATCATGGCCCCACTCTGATATACAGTGGGCCTCATCAATAGCGTAAAATGAAATCTTTACTTTCTTAAGGAAATCCACATTCTCCTCTTTGGTAAGTGACTCCGGAGCAACATAAAGGAGTTTTGTCTTACCAGACAGTATATCGGCCTTGACCAGGTCAATTGACGTCTTGTTCAGGGACGAATTAATGAAATGTGCAATACCGTCCTCCTCACTCAGATTGCGCATGGCGTCAACCTGATTCTTCATGAGAGCGATAAGAGGAGAGATTACTATGGCCGTACCATCCATAACAAGGGCCGGGAGCTGATAGCAGAGAGACTTGCCGCCACCCGTAGGCATAAGCACGAATGTATCGTTGCCGCCCAGCAGATTGCGTATTATCGCCTCCTGGTCTCCCTTGAAAGTGTCGAATCCGAAATGGACTTTCAGGATTTCCTGCAGATTAACCTCTTTTGCCATACAGAATAATAAAAAGCATCTAGTCTATCCGGTGGGGATAGAAAACAAAGTTAAGTACAAGTATTTTATACTTGCAAACTTTTTGACGAAAAAAAATGCAAATAATACTAAGTATTATAACCTGCACGGATCAGGCATTCTCGAACACCGCGCCATCGGCCTTGTCCAACTGTGACTTGGCATAATCCAGCGTAACGGTATAGCTCCTGCGGCCCGATGACGGGATCTCATACATGGCATCAATCATGATGGTCTCAACGATTGATCGGAGTCCGCGTGCACCAAGCTTGAACTCTATGGCCTTGTCTACGATAAAATCCAACACCTCAGGCTTGAATGTGAGATCCACGCCGTCCAGTTTGAATATCTTGACATACTGGCGTACAATTGAGTTCTTGGGCTCGGTAAGGATATTTCTGAGAGCCTCACGGTCAAGCGGCTGCAGACTTGTAACCACCGGAAGACGTCCGATGATCTCGGGGATGAGACCGAAAGACTTGAGATCCTGGGGTGAGACATACTTCATGAGGTTGTTCATATCCACCTTGCTGCGCTGCTCTACAGAGTCAAAGCCCACCACCTGAGTGTTGAGGCGGCTTGCTATCTTGCGCTCTATACCGTCAAATGCGCCACCGCATATGAAGAGTATGTTCTTGGTGTCAACCTGTATGAATTTCTGCTCGGGGTGCTTGCGTCCGCCCTGTGGCGGAACGTTCACAACTGAGCCCTCAAGGAGCTTGAGCAGGCCCTGCTGAACGCCCTCACCGCTCACGTCACGTGTTATGGAGGGGTTGTCGCTCTTACGGGCTATCTTGTCTATCTCATCTATGAAAACAATACCGCGCTCAGCGGCTGCAACGTCATAATCGGCCACCTGAAGCAGACGTGACAGGATGCTCTCCACATCCTCACCCACGTAACCGGCCTCAGTAAGCACCGTTGCGTCAACTATCGTGAAGGGGACCTTGAGAAGGCGGGCTATGGTCTTGGCAAGAAGTGTCTTGCCGGTTCCGGTAGCACCTACCAGAATGATATTGCTCTTCTCTATGTCAATATCATCATTATCGGGCTGGGTGATACGCTTGTAGTGGTTGTATACGGCAACAGAAAGGTAACGTTTGGCGGCATCCTGACCAATCACATAGTCATCAAGGAACTTCTTGATTTCCTTGGGTTTGGGAACGGATTCCATTGTGAATGACGGACGATCGCCACTCTGTTTGGCATCGCGTACGATCTCTGCCGCACGCTCCACACACTCATTGCAAATGCAGCCGTCTATACCGGTGATGAGAAAACCCACCTCCTTGTCACTGCGACCGCAGAAACTGCACGTCTTGCCTTTCTTTATACCTGCCATCCGCTTACTTGCGTTTCTCCAATACCTGATCAATCATTCCGTACTCCTTGGCCTCCTGTGCCGTCATCCAGTAGTCACGGTCACTGTCGGCCCACACCTTGTCAAAGGGAGTGTGAGAATGGTTGGATATGATAGTGTAAAGTTCTTTCTTCATCTTCTGGATCTCGCGCGCGGTGATCTCAATGTCACTGGCCTGTCCCTGAACACCACCCAGAGGCTGATGTATCATGACGCGGCTGTGAGGCAGAGCCGAGCGCTTACCCTCCTGACCTGCAACCAGAAGCACGGCTGCCATGCTGGCTGCCATACCTGTGCAGATAGTTGCCACAGGGCTGGAGATGAACTGCATTGTATCATAAATTCCCAGGCCGGCGGTCACACTGCCGCCGGGGGAATTCAGATATATCGATATCTCCTTGGACGAGTCAATTGAATCCAGATACAGCAGCTGTGCCTGGATTGTGTTGGCCGTATAGTCGCTGATTTCAGTGCCCAGGAATATGATGCGGTCCATCATAAGGCGTGAGAACACATCCATCTGAGTAACGTTCAGCTGACGCTCCTCAAGAATGTAGGGGTTCAGATACTGTGATTCGGCCTTGATGACATCATCAAGAGTCTGGCTGTTCATGCCCAGGTGGCCTACAGCGAATTTACGGAAATCGTCCATCTTGATACTCTTTTACTGTTATTACTTCTTTGAGCTCTTCTTAGCCTTGGACTCAGTTGCGGCAGGCTCAAAAAGCTTGTTGAACTCATCAACGGTAACCTTTTTCTTCTTGAGCTTAACCACCTCCTTGATAGCGGCTGAGAGCTTGCTCTCAATGGCGCGGTTTACAAGACCGTCCACTGTCTCACGCTTCTTGAGCATCTCCTTTGAGTAGTTGTCAAGCAGCTCATCGGGAATGTTCATCATGCCGTACTGGGCAAACTGAGCGCGTGTAGCCTCACGTGCCATAGCCTGGATATCGGCCTCCTCAACCTTGATGCTGAACTTCTCAACAAGCTTCTCCTGGATGAGGTGCCATGTGAGCTCCTCAAGGCTGCGCTGGAATGTCTCCTCGCTCTGGTCGGCATCGGGCTTGTTGGCTGTCATGATGCGCTTGAGCAGATCCTCGGCATACTCCTGCTTGCCAACCTTCTCCATGAGATAGGTGCGAACGTCAAGAAGGAACTTGTAGTCGCAGTCAGGAACAAAGCTCTGAGCCAGTGACTCCTCAATCTTGGCGCGGAAACCGGCCTCATCCTTAACGGCATCCTTACCGAATACACGGTCAAACACCTCCTGGTTGAGCTCGCTCTCAACGAAACGTGTGATATCCTGAACTGTCAGAGAGAAATCGGCGGTGATACCGTCAACCTCCTCTTTCTTCTTATTGAGCAGTGAAGAGATCTCTATTGCGTTGCCCTCATATGCCTTGGCGGGGTTGAATACGATTGCGGCACCCTTCTTGGCCTTGGCGAACAGTTTCTTCTGAGCGGCATCCTTGATGTATGAAGGCATCAGAGTAGCACCCTCAACAACAATACCACCCTCCTTGGCGGCACCGTTCTCATCAAGCTCTACCAGCTGCCCCTTTACTACATCGTTCTCCTGATAGCTGTCAACCTGCTCATACTTGCCGTTCTGCTGCATGTATGCCTTAACCTGGCTGTCAACCATCTCAGGGGTAACCTTGATCTCATAGTAGTTGATTGAGTCATCCTTACCGATCTCAGCATCGAACTGAGGAGCAAGGGCAATGTCAAAGTAGAAAGTCTGATTGTCATCATCAAGGCTCATTCCGGCCTCCTTCTCCTCATTGGGCAGGGGCTCGCCAAGCATATCGATCTTGTTCTCCTTGATGTAACCGAATACCTTCTCCTGAAGCAGCTTGTTGATCTCATCGGCCTTGATAGATTTGCCGTACATCTTCTGCACCAGGCTCATGGGAACCATACCCGGACGGAAGCCCGGCATCTGAACCTTCTTCTTGGCATCCTTGAGTGCCTTGTCTACATTCTCCTGATAATCAGCCTTCTCCATGCTGACGGTAAGCAGGCCCTGTACCTTGCTTACATTCTCAAACTTTACGTTCATTCTATATTTTTAGTGTGAATTATTCGCCTTTTTTAATTAGGGTGCAAAATTACTGCAAATCCTGCAAATAGTGAAAATTTTGAGGATTTTTAGCAGTCAGCCGGTAATTTGGGGACAGTCCCCTTTGGCCCGTGCCAAGGTTTACGTATCAGTTAAGGTTTCCTGGGCCAAAGGGGACAGTCCCCGTGGAGCTGGCTGACCTTGACGCGGCTGGCGAACGCACGGGGACTGTCCCTTTTGGGCCAAGAAAGTTTGACCGATATGAGAAACCAGGCAAGGCCCAAAGGGGACTGTCCCCAAATTATCGCTGACCTTGGTGATGTTAGCAAATTGCACTATCTTTGCAGCGTTATGGAAGATAATCTTCAGACAGAACAAGAGCACAAGATGGTTCTCCGCACGGACAACCTGGTAAAGCGCTACGGAAAGCGCACTGTAGTCAATCACGTATCGTTCGATGTCAAGCAGGGTGAGATAGTAGGACTTCTGGGCCCCAACGGTGCTGGTAAGACCACGTCATTCTACATGACCACCGGACTTATCACCCCCAATGAAGGCCACATCTATCTTGATGAGACCGATATAACCGACTACCCTGTATACAAGCGCGCCCGCGCCGGTGTAGGCTACCTGGCCCAGGAGGCAAGCGTGTTCCGCAAGATGTCAGTAGAGGATAACATAGCATCCGTACTTGAGCTTACCGGCAAGCCTCTTGACTACCAGCGTGACAAGCTGGAGAGCCTTATTGCCGAGTTCCGCCTGCAGAAGGTACGCAAGAACCTGGGTGACCGTCTGTCGGGTGGCGAGCGCCGCCGCACCGAGATAGCACGCTGTCTGGCCATAGAGCCCAAGTTCATAATGCTGGATGAGCCTTTTGCCGGCGTTGACCCCATTGCCGTTGAGGATATCCAGCAGATTGTATGGAAGCTCAAGGACCGTAACATAGGCATTCTCATTACTGACCACAACGTACATGAGACACTGAGCATCACAGACCGTGCCTACCTGCTGTTTGAGGGCCGCATCCTGTTCCAGGGTACCCCAGAGGAGCTTGCGGTCAACCCCATAGTAAGGGAGAAATACCTTAGCCAGAGTTTCGAGCTCAAGAAAAAGAATTTCCAGAATTGATGAAAGCCTCCAAGCATATAGTTGCTTTGCTGGCTTGCATGCTCTCTTTTACGGCAGGCTACGCAGTCAAGATACGTCCCCAGAAGGGTTCCAGCCTAAGCGCTTACGCCCTCTCATCGGACCGCGACAACCCCGCCGTCTGGAGTCAGACCCTCTCCATGACCAAAGGAGCAGCCCCGGGCGAATATGCCACATATGACGTTCCCAGGACAGGTACGCGCCACTACCTTGTGGCACTGGTTGATTTCTATGACTGTCAGTTTTACATAAAAGAGAGGTCTAAACTACTTGAACGGTATGACCAGATATTCAATTGCCCTGAATACACCACCATGCCCGTGTACGCCCATGACGAGTACTATTACGCATCAACAGGCTGTGTGTCAAGTTATTTCAGGGATCAGTCTTTTGGCCAGTTCAACCCGGTGTTTGACATTGTCGGTCCCGTTCGCATGTCCAGAAGCTACGCCTACTACGGACAGGGTACTTACAACAACAATGTAAGCCTGATGGTAAAAGAGATCTGTGATTCACTGGCAAAGGACACAGCCGTTCACTTAGATGATTATGTGCGCAACGGGAACATCGAGAACCTGGTCGTGATATTTGCCGGAAGAGGTGAGAACTATGATAACGCTGATGTAAATACAATCTGGCCTCAATCGGACAGGGTTTCTTATTACAGAAACAGCATAAACCAAGTCTCATTTGCGTGTTCATGTGAGCTGTTCTGGGATTCAGATACCATAATTGACGGCATAGGAATAATATGCCACGAGTTCTCGCATACTCTGGGACTGCCCGATTATTACAATAACAGATCATCTTACAGCAGGACTACGGACATAACCATGGGCAACTGGAGCCTGATGGACTTTGGCAATTACAATAACGGAGGATTCACCCCCGCAGGCTACACTGCGTTTGAGAAATACTCCTTGGGATGGATGGACCTGGAAGATATAACCGGCTCCGGCAACTACGCCCTGCACAGCATAACCAGGAAGCCGGACCCCGACAAAGGCGTAAGCACAGCTTACAGGCTTAGCACAACCAATGATAACAAGTTCATCATTCTTGAGAACCATCCCAACAGCGGATGGTACAGGTTCTGCAGTGCAAGCGGATTAATGATAACCGCCGTCTATTATGATTATTCGACTTGGCAGAACAAAGCCGTCAGCCATTCAGCCACAAAGAACTACTATATCATCCCTGCCGACAACGACTTTGACATCGTGACAACAGGCGGTGACCTCTACCCCTATATGGACATTGACAGTGCCACAGTCAACAGCACGCCCCAGTTGGCAATTGGCACCACACGCCCTCCCTATTCCATTTACGGCATAACCAGGAATGACAGTCTGGTTACGTTCTACGCAGGAAAGACAGCCCCCACACATGTAACCGAACCCTCAAAGCTGGAGATTGCAATAAGCATTGCAGACGGAGAACTTACCGTTACGGCACCCGTGGGCAGCAAGGTCACGGTTCATGACCTGGCCGGTAATCCTGTCCTGGAGACCTGGACCACTAAGAACGTTCAGCAGATTGAACTTCCCGGATCCGGCATATGGATTGTCAGGTGCGGTAACATAACAAGAAAAGTGAGGCTTTGAACCTCACTTTCCTTTTATCATTACTTCTGGCGGATGAATATATTGATCGGTGTTCCGCTAAAGTCCCATTTCTCCCTTATCTTGTTCTCAAGGAACCGTTTGTAAGGATCCTTGACGTACTGCGGCAGGTTTGCAAAGAAGATGAATGTAGGTATCTGCGGTCCCTGCAACTGGGTGCAATACTTGATCTTGATGTACTTACCCTTGGTTGATGGAGGCGGATAGGCCTCGATAAGGGGCAGCATCTCGGCATTGAGCTTGCCGGTAGATACATGGTTGGTCTTATGCTTGTATACATCCTTGGCGCACTCCAGCACCTTGAGTATACGCTGTTTCTCAATGGCCGATGTAAAGACAATGGGGAAATCCACGAACGGAGCCAGACGTGAGCGTATGGCATCCTCATAGTTCTGCATCACCTTGGCCGAACGGTCCTCTATAAGGTCCCACTTGTTTACCACCACCACAAGCCCCTTCTGGTTCTTGACAATGAGTGATACTATGTTCATATCCTGGCTCTCAATGCCACGGGTGGCATCAAGCATGAGAACGCAGACATCACTGTTCTCAATGGCACGGATGGAGCGCATCACGGAGTAGAACTCCAGATCCTCCTCAACCTTGCTTTTCTTGCGGATGCCGGCGGTATCAACCAGATAGAAATCAAATCCGAACTTGTTGTATCGGGTATAGACCGAGTCGCGGGTGGTGCCGGCTATATCGGTCACGATGTTACGGTCCTCACCTATGAAGGCGTTCACGATTGAGCTCTTGCCTACGTTAGGACGGCCCACAACGGCAAAACGGGGTATATCCTCACTGGCCTCAGCGTCTGCCTCTGCCGGCAGCTTGGCAACGATGGCATCCAGCAGGTCACCGGTGCAGCTTCCGTTGGCGGCCGATATGGAGAGAGGGTCACCCAGTCCAAGACGGTAGAACTCTGCTGCAGCATACTGCAGATCAAAGGTATCCATCTTGTTGGCTACCAGTATGACCGGAGTCTTGGAGCGGCGCAGTATGCCTGCCACCTCATCATCCAGGTCTGTAACACCGTTCTTTATGTCAACCAGAAAGAGTATAAGGTCTGCCTCATCAATGGCCACCTTAACCTGCTTGCGGATCTCCTCCTCAAAAACGTCATCGGAATTAACCACCCAACCGCCGGTGTCCACGATGGAGAATACGCGCTCGCCCCACTCGCACTTGCCGTACTGGCGGTCACGGGTGGTGCCGGCCTCATCGTCCACTATAGCCTGACGGGTCTGGGTCAAACGGTTGAACAGCGTTGACTTACCTACGTTGGGACGGCCTACTATTGCTACAAGGTTGCTCATAATATATCAATCCTGTGAATATCCAAAGTTGCGGAGCTCACGGTCTGAACTGCGCCAGTCCTTGTCCACCTTAACAAACAGCTCCATAAAGATCTTCTTGCCAAAGAACTTCTCCAGGTCCTTGCGGGCCTCAATGGCTACACGCTTAAGAGCCTGGCCCTCATGGCCTATCAGTATTCCCTTCTGTGACTCACGCTCCACGTATATAACGCAGTTAATGAGTATGCGGCTCTTGTTCTCCTTGAACTGCTCAACCGCAACCTCGACAGAGTAAGGGATCTCCTTGTCATAATGGAGCAGGATCTTTTCACGTACTATCTCGGACACAAAGAAACGGGCCGGCTTGTCAGTGAGCTGATCCTTGTCAAAATAGGGAGGTGACTCCGGCAGGAGCTCATTAACGCGCTTGAGCACGGTCTCCACGCCAAAGGAGTTACCGGCAGAAATAGGTATTATTTCCGCATTCGGCAGTTTCTCATGCCATACCTCAACCAGCTTTATCAGGTTCTCCTGATCAGTGAGGTCAATCTTGTTTATGATCACAATCACAGGCACCTTCATCTTGGCCACCTTCTCCAGGAACTCCGAGTTCTTGTCGGCTTTCTCAACCACATCGGTCATGTAAAGCAGCACATCGGCATCAACCAATGCGCTCTCTGAGAATGCCAGCATGGATTCCTGCAGCTTGTAGTTGGGTTTGAGCACACCGGGAGTGTCTGAGAAGACAATCTGTGACTCCTCAGTGTTCACTATACCCATTATCCTGTGACGCGTGGTCTGCGCCTTGAATGTGGCAATGGATATGTGCTCACCCACCAGCAGGTTCATCAGGGTTGACTTACCTACGTTGGGGTTACCGACTATGTTTACGAATCCGGCCTTGTGCATGCTGCCTGTGTTGGTTCAATAAGAGTCAAAAAAAACGCATCTGGAAGGATGCGTTCTCTGTTTTTGGTTTATTCAGCGGCTGCTTCCTTGACTACTGCCAACTTGCCTCTGTAATAACCGCACTCACCGCATACTGTGTGATAGACGTGCCATGCTCCGCAGTTAGGGCAGATTGCAAGTGTAGGTGCTACTGCCTTATCGTGAGTCCT